>Ga0308389_1002331_pt1 | contig 11992 bp, 8 predicted proteins | sample Hotspr2Sample148_FD_202362 | JGI IMG/M metagenome (GOLD analysis project Ga0308389, IMG submission 202362) | Hot spring phototrophic mat microbial communities from Mushroom Spring, Yellowstone National Park, Wyoming, United States - 20040719_148 ... | reverse complement strand
CAATAGCTTTTACCAAAAAGGCTTAATTTGTTATAAACCTTTAATTATTTTTCTATCAATTGCCACTGCCGTTTGAGCAGGATGGTCAATAACTTCTTTCATTTCCGGGTTTTCCTTAAAGCGCATAACGTTTAACATGAATATTTCAAGTTTGTTCAGTGTGGTAGGCGGCAGTGTATTACCATCTATTTCCACTGACATAACAGGATATCCTTTTTTACGTGCCCATGGTGTAAGAATTCCTTCAATAACCCTGCCAATCAAACATGCAAACGGCGAAATATTGACAATGCCCGAATAGCCATCCTGCATTGCTGATGCAGCCACACCGCTTGAAACGGTAATCTCGGATTGAAGCTCCAGGTCCACAAAATGTTTTTTTGACATATTCATAATGTGGTGCATATCATGCGGTGTTTGGGGAATCAAATGGGTTTCCTGTAACGCCTGTTTAACCTTTTTTTCAACATGATGCTTGTACCACTGCTCAATATAAAATTTAAGAAGCATTGTAAATTCAGGTATAAATATCTTTTTATACCATGGTGCTAATGCAATAGCTTTTTTATATTCATACTCGCGTATAAAATCACAGTAATATATCCATTCACTCACGCCAGAAACTTTTGCAATAATACCTTTCTTGCTGAAATGCTTAACAAGTTCATCAACAGCAAAATCATCTCTTCGGACATAGATCTCGCCAACAATAAGTACTTTTGGGCATTGTGCGATAGTTCTTTGTAATGGGATGTTGCTGATATCGCGCGCAATCTTCTTTAACACCGGTATAACCCTGGTGACGTCCTTCTCGGCAACAGTAATTAACTCCTGCCACAACTGGTCATACAATGCCAGTGCAGATACAGGATCTTTGGCACATGCCCTTAGCGATGTTTCAATATCCTTCATGTAGTCGCTAATGACAACTCCCCACCATGCATGCTTTGAGAAATGTGGTCCCAGCTCAGTATACGAATGCGATGAATCCAGTGTCACAACACACACGTTTTCAAAGCGCATATCTTTAAACAAATTTTCATAGAACACAAAATACTGGCCTGTACGGCATGGTCCCTGTGTAGTAGGTACAAATAAAAGATATATTTCATCTTTTTTATAGCGCGATGAGGCAAAGTACTGCAATGCGCTGCCCAAAACAAGATGTGAAGGGAGGCATTCCTTACCAGATACAAACTGTCGAGCCAGCTGCAATGTTTTATCATCAGGCACCGGCATGGCCTCCGCGTTTATACCGGTTGAACGCAAAGAAGCCGCCAAAAGTTCTGCCCCTAAACGCCCCATGCTGGCCAAAAGCAACTTTATTTTATTGTTATTGCGTACTGCAACTTTTTCATTGGTAAACACATTGTGTATATATAATTCATTATCTTCTACCACAAAGCGCAAGCCATTGTCATAGCGCTGCAACTTATCACCCAAACACTTTTGCCTGTAACCTTCTATGATATCCAGAAAAGCTTCAATGCGTGTATCAATACCCGCATCAGCCGTGTGAGAATCTAACTCTAAGATAAGAAATGGCTTTGACCCCATTATCCATTTAAGATAATGCAGCATGAAGGAATCAGGAGCACATGAAAAGTTTGATATAAATGTAACATAGATATTGTTTTCTTTTGCAAGCATGACGCTTGTCTTCATATCAAGCTGGCCATAAAACCAGTACATGTTGGGAAATATTTCCTCATCCTCAAACGGAAGGATATCAAATGGAATAACCGTATAGCCAATGCTGGTATATTTTTTTGGTATGCCCATGTTTGCATCCTTTGTAAATGCATTGTATGGGCGCCCTAAAATAGCAATAGCAGGCTTTTGCAAAGTACGCGCAAACTCCAATGCTTGCTTTCCTAATTGTCGTGCTTTTTCAAAGTACTCCTGTTGTTTTTGCAGTGCAACCTTAAATGCCTGTTTTCCCTCTTCTTTAGAAAAACCAAGTGTTGTTGCAATGTTTACAAATGAATCTTGTGTAACTTCATCTGAAAGCTGAAAACTAATAACGGGAGAAAGTATTTTTTCCTTAGGCAATTCATCAAATGCTTTTTCAATATAATAGGGCAAGCCCTGAGTAATTGGGCAAAATGTTGCTCGTGCATCATCCTGATGACTTTTCATCTCTTTAATGTGTGGTAAAAAGATATAATCCACTCCCTTATCAAGGATATTTTTTACCGCACCATGGGCAATCTCGGCAGGAAAGCAATAGTTACTTTCAACTTTGGCTTTTCCCTCTTCTGAGATTTCATCCGAGGTAACTATCGCCACCCCTAATGTACTAAAAAACCATGAGTACAGTGGCCACAATGTATACGCAGATAAACACAGTGGCATACCAACTGTTATTGAAGCTATGTGTGGCATTTCCTGTGGTGCACATTTGCGGAATAAAAGCTCATTGCGTTTTTCTATATAATCAACAACTTCTTCTTCATTAAGAACTCTTTTCTTGCGCATATTTGCATACTTATTGCACCTGCCACCAAACATGTACCTGTTACCATTGACATTGAGTACCCTGATTGGACAATAATTGTCGCAAGCCTTGCAGGTAAATTCGCGCTCGTAGACAATCTCTGTGTTAAGAATTGCATCAAGCAAATAGAATTTCTTTTGCAATAGGCCATCCTTGAGTTTGTTCAGGGCAACTATCGCCACCCCAAAGCATCCCATAAGCTCTGGGTCAGGAGGCACGGTGATGTGTTTTCCCAGTAACATGGCAAATGCAAGCGGCACTGCCTTATTTTTTGCAACACCACCCTGCAGCACAATGGAATTGCCAATGGTTCTGTTTCCCACAACACGGTTGAGATAGTTAGCAACTATGGATGTCACCAGGCCTGCAGTGATATCCTCTTTGCTTGCACCCTGCTGAATGGCCTTACGTATATCAGAATTTATAAAGGCAGAACAGTGCTCGCCAAACTTGAGTGGCCTTTCTGCCTGCAACGCTATATCGCCAATTTCCCACGCATGGGCAATATTTAAATCGCCCTGAGCAGATTCTTCCAGAAATGAGCCAGTGCCTGCTGAACAGGCTTCGTTCATTGCATAATCTATGGGAACTCCATTTTTCAAATACACATACTTGGCATCCTGCCCGCCAATCTCAAATATTGTATCGATATCTGGCTTAAAGTATGTAGTGCCAACGGAATGAGCAATAATTTCGTTATAGATTGCAGGTGTTTCCAAAAATACGCCAAGTATTTCGCGTGATGAACCGGTGGTGGCCGCCAAAGAAATTGTTATGTGGCTATCGCCAATCTGCTCTTTTAGCTGTTTTTGAATTTCAACAATACACTGTTTTAAAGCCTTGACCGGATCACCGTGCGTACGGCCATAGTATGCTGCTACAATCTCATGTGTGTTAATGTCAACCAGGCATGCCTTTGTGGTGGTTGAACCGCCATCAACACCTAATATGTATTCACCGCCTGGTTTTGCAGCGCCACGCTTTGACGGAATATAGGTTACTTTATCAAGTGCTGTTTTTAAGCTGTTAAATCGTGGAAAGCTTACTGTATGTTTTTCAAATAAATGTTCGCCAATAGGTTCGCCATACTGCTGTGCTAACAGTGCTGCACCGTATGCTTCAAAATATGCTGCAGTTTCCGGGATTATGAATGTCACAACTGGCAATTTTTCCTGAATAAACCGCAAAATATAAGGATTTTGGGTAATGCCACCAGTTAGTAGAACGGTTCCCTTGTGTATTCGTGCTTTTTTTAAAAAATCCACAACCTTGATTGCCATCACATTGGAAAGCGAAAGGACAATATCACCTTTGGTTGCTTCACCCTTGTTGAGCCGGTGAGTACAGTCACTTTTCATGAACACCGAACAACGTGTTGATAACTTCAATACTTTGCTATTTTCAGGAATGTGGTTTACGTCGGGCAGCAACATATCCATACGTGCTAATTGCTGTTTAAAAAATTCTCCTGTTCCAGCAGCGCACTTATTACCTGAAAAGTTATTTTTTATTTTTTTGTTTTCATCGATAGTATATACCACCAGGTCTTCCCCGCCCATTGAAACTACTGCAATAGGAGTATAATCTATATATTTTAACGCTTCTTCAATACATACCGATTCAATGACACGGGGTAAATGCAGCAAAAATCTGCCTTCATTTCCGGTAACTATCGCTTTAGCATTGTTTGATATTTTTACCTGTCCTAATATTTTATTGAGAGTACCAGGGACATCACCTTCATGAGGGAGAATACTATAGGATGCAATATTTTTATTATTACATACAACAACCTTAACACTGGTAGAGCCAATGTTAATGCCGCAACTATACATAACTACTACCTCCGGATTCAAACAGGCAATTTTCTTTTTTTACTGTGTTGTCAATAATATTTTTAAATCTATTTTTTTTCAGGGATATAGATTGATGTAACTATAGACAATGTCAATACAAATGCAATTATCCCTAATGAAATTTCTGTATTAATATGAAATCCTAACTGAGCAGCAATCATCTTACAGCCAACGTAGATTAAAATGACGGATAACCCATAATGCAAAAACCTGAAAAGGCGCATGACTGCCGCCAGTGCAAAATATAAGGCTCTAAGCCCCAAAATAGCCATGACGTTTGACGTATACACGATAAACGGGTCATGGCTTATTGCAAGCACTGCAGGGATTGAATCAACTGCAAATACCACATCAGTTGATTCTATGACCAATAACACAATAAACAATGGGGTTACAAAGCGTTTGCCATTTTCTTTTACAAAAAAATAGCCATTTCGATAGTCTCTGGTAACAGGTAGCATTCTACGTGCTAATTTTAATACTGGATTTTTTTCTGGATGGACTTCTTTATCCTTTTCCTTCATCATCTTGTATCCGGAATATACCAAAAATGCACCAAAGATATACAGTATCCAGTCAAACTTTTCTATTAAAGCTATGCCTGCAAAAATAAAAAAGGCTCTCATAATCAGAGCACCTAATACTCCCCAGAAAAGTACTTTATGCTGGTACATAGGGAGTACCTTAAAATATGTAAAAAGCATCAGGAATACAAAGATGTTATCCATGCTTAATGATTTTTCAACAATATAGGCAGTAAAAAACAGTAAAGCCTTATCATAACCAGCGTAAATATATATGCCAGCATTAAATAAAAGCGATAATACTATCCAGAATATTGTCCACAACACCGCTTCTTTAACTTTTATTTCATGTGCCTTCCTGTTGAAGACTCCTAAATCAAGAAGAAGCATAAGCAAGACAAAAACATTAAAACCAACCCATAAAAGAGTTGTGGTCATGTATTTTCTCCATGTATAAAAAATGTATAAAAATATTAAAGCATACATCTTACAAGCTAAGGCGCCGGGGATGCATGCTTTATGTTATATAAAGTTACTTCCCAACTTTATTTTTAATCCGGGAGCGCAGTGCCTTTAAAAAACCATCTATACCTTCACCGGTCTTTGCGCTCACTTTGTGCACTTCCATCTTTGGATTTGTGCGCTTTACATTTGCCAGCAATGCATCCATATTAAAATCAAGATATGGTAACAGGTCAATTTTATTAATTAATAATGTATGTGACGAATTAAACATCAAAGGATATTTAACCGGTTTGTCTTCACCTTCAGTCACGCTCAATACTACTATTCTTTCATCATCACCCAATTCAAATTCGGCGGGGCATACCAGATTGCCAACATTTTCAATAATGACTACATCAACAGTGTCCAGATCAAATTTTTCTAAGCACCCAAGTATCCACGAGCTTTCTAAATGGCAGGCGCCCCCAAAAAGCTTTGTTTCTATCTGAACAATGGGGATGTTATATTTTGCCAGACGCTGTGCATCATTAGTTGTTTCTATATCGCCTTCAATGAGGGCTATATTGTAATCTTTTATGAGATCATTGATAATTCTATCAGTAATTGTGGTTTTACCAGCACCTGGTGAGCTCATGATATCAAACATATATACTTTTTTTTGCTGTAAAAGCTTTTTAATCTCATCAGCCTTTTGTACATTAGCTTCAAAAATGTTTTGTAGAACCTGAATTTCCATTTTTATTCTCCTTTTATTTGAATTTAAATGCTACGTGTTAAACCTAAATATTGTATTTTAATAACATTATTATTAATTAAAGCATAGTTTTTAAAAAACAAAAAAATTATATTTCCCATACATCATAAACAGAAAACCCTTCAACCATATCCAGCTTTTTATCAACAGTAACTATCGCCATTGGAATAAAATTGTATATCTGCATAAATACAGAATATTTGTTTTTCTTAAATTGGGATTCATCAACTTTAACCTCGTAAGCTATTTTGTCATTAACAATGAAATCAACTTCATTTCCCTGTACAGTCCGCCAGAATTTGATATTTTCATAGATGTTACTATCCAATAGTTGCCTAAAACATGCATTTTCCAATAGCTGCCCATTGTCCTTTCTTGTCTTAAATGATTCAAAAGAAGAAACAAAAAAATTTCTTAAACCCATATCCATATAATAACATTTGGGCATTTTGGTCAACTCTTTACGGACATTCATATAAAAAGGACGTACCAAAGCAATATGAAATGATTTTTGCAGTATGTAGAGATAATTATCAATAGCAGTCTTTGAAACACCTAAAGTATTTGCTATCTCAGAAGTATTAACCAATCCACCAATCTGCGATGCTAAAATTTTGCATAGTTTATAAAATACTTCATCACTCTTTATATTTGCTTCATATATATCTTTTTTTATATATGAATAAGCAATATCCATCAAAAGATCTATTTTTTGATCAAAATCACTTAAAACAACTTTTGGATACCCTCCATAAAGCATATATTCATGATACAACAAAGATATCTTTTCCTTTTCATGTATACTTAGATTTCTAAAATCTTTGTTTGATAGATCATTTTCATTTTTGAAGCGCAGAAACTCTTTAAAAGATAGCGTGCGTACATAAAATAACTTTTTACGCCCAACCAACGAATCATTAAATTTTCTATCTATGTAAAAGGCACTTGATCCTGAAACAATTAATTTAATTTTTCCCTTATATTCATCATAAAAATATTTTAAAAAGTTAGATGGGTTATCAAGATATTGCACTTCATCTATGAGCACATAACTTTTTTTTGTTAAATCAAAGCTAAATAGTTTTAAAAGATTTTTAGGACCTTGGTTGAGCAAACTTAAATAATCAGGATCTTCCAGGTTTAAAAAATAAACTGACGAGTTTTCTTTTTCCAGATATTTTTGTATCTGCCTTAAAATGGTAGTTTTTCCAGTTTGTCGTGCACCAATAAAAATTAGAATATCATCATTATCAATGTACTTGAATGCTTCAATTGTAACATTTCGTATAATACTCATAAAACCTCACAATATTTATTCCTTAAAAATAATTTTATATAAATACAAAATACATGTACATTCCTGCCGCCTTCGGCGGAAGTGTACATTAATTTTATTTTGTACACAATAATACATTTAGGGATTAACTGTGTTATGACTCTAGGAATTATTTAAAAAAAATTCATTATATTCTATAAATACAAATAATATTATATATTGTATTTGTCAAATACATTTTATCCATTAAATGAATCATGAGAACAAAAAAGCTATCGCCTTTAAGGACGATAGCTTTTTTGAATAATTGTATTAATTGTGACAATATTAACAAATCTTAAATCTTCCTATTTCCTTATCCCCTTCTACTATATGTACTGCACATGCTATACATGGGTCAAATGAACGAACAACTCGTGCTGCTTCAATTGGATTCTTGGGATCAGCTATTGGTGTTCCAAGCAAAGCCTGCTCAACTGGACCCAATTTACCATCATCACCTCGTGGGCCACAGAACCATGTTGTTGGCACTACACACTGATAATTTGCAATCTTTTTATCTTCAATAACTATCCAGTGGCCTAATGCACCACGAGATGCTTCGGTTAAGCCTTCGCCCTGGCCTTTGTCAGGTATTTCATAAGTTGACCGTGGCATTTCTCCAACTTCAAGCTCATCTAGCCATTCATAGGCTCTCTGGCAAAGCAACTTACATTCTATAACTCGAGCAGCATGTCGGCCCAATACTGAAAATACAGCATCAATATCAGCATTAAATACTTTCAATAACGAATCCACTTCCTGTTTGATTTCCTTATGACCACTTAGATAATTTATTGCAACTCGTGCAAGAGGCCCAACTTCCATTGGCATACCGTCATATCGAGGAGCCTTAAGCCATGTATAAGCACCTGCTTTATGTGGATCAGGATTGGTCTGACCTTGATATGGATGCAGGTTAGTTCCTGAATTGTATCGTGAAAAACGCACCTGCTCACGAATCTTTGAAGAATCAAATTCTAAAACTTTCTTACCATCAAACACACCACGCTTAAAGAAAAATTCTGAATGCTCATCATTTTCTTCAAACACACCATATGACAGGAAGTTAGTATATTTGCCTATCTTGAAATAATCACTGTATGCTTTAGCAACAGCGATAATATCATTGTAATAAACCTCATTGACAAACTTTTCTACCTGCTTCAAAAACTTCTTGTACTGCCGTATAGCACTTCTGGTTGGAACCTGAGTTACACCACCAGGTACCAGTCCAACCATGTGAGGTGTCCTTCCACCAAAAATGCCTATCATCTGCTGTGCTTTTAGGCGTACATCAAGAGCTTCAAGATAGTGAGCTATAGCTGCAATATTCAGGTCCTGATCCTTGATATAAAAATCACCTTCATACCTGGGCAAAAATGGTGCTACTGCAGTAATGGCATCCTGTCTGTTCTTTTTAACTTCAAGCTCATTTTTTGCCCAATCACGTACAGCCAAAAGTTTTTTATCGCTGCCATTGTACTTTAATATTGATGTGATATCAACATAATCCAGTGCGCAAAGATGATAAAAATGTAAAATGTGTGACTGCAGATAGTCAGCTGTTAAAATTAAATTCCTGAGCAATCTGCCATTCTTATTTGCCCGTATGCCAAATGCAGCATCCAAACATTTACTTGATGCAATGCCATGTGGAGCAGGGCATACACCGCAGATTCGCTGGGTTATCTGATTTGCATCAACGGGATTCCGTCCTTTAAGGATCATTTCATATCCGCGGAACATATCACCTTTGCTTTTAGCATCGACAACTTTCCCGTTTTGCACATCTACTTCAATTGATAGATGGCCTTCTATTCTGGTAATGGGATCCAATAATACCTTAGCCATTGATGACACCTCCATTCTTAAGTTTTACTACAGTGCTGGCAATATCAGGATGTAGCTTTAGTAATTCATCATTGCTAGCCACAAGATGTTTATAAATACCTCTGTTGCCATAATCCGGGAATGGAGGCTCGGTACATCCAATACATCCTGAACCACAGCCAGTACAGGTATTCATTCCACCAACCCATTTACGAGTGGGAATATCACATCCTGTATCCATGCCTAAACAGCCTAATAGATACAGACACCCTTCTTCACCCCAATGTTTGGCAAAACGCCCCCGCTTATAATCAGGCAGCCGTTCACATTTTTCGTGGACAGTTGTTCCAAAATACATTAGCGGCCTATTATATTCATCAAGTTCTGGCATACCCTTTAAGAGCACGTGCAAAAGCGTTCCAACCATCCAGTCAGGATGTGGCGGGCATCCGGGAATATTAATAACCTTCTTGTCAGGGAATATCTTCTGTAATGATGTTGCACCAGTGGGGTTATCACCTGTTGCTCTTATTTTTGCTCCAGGAATACCGCCAAATGTTGCACATGAACCAACTGCTACCAGTGCCATGGCATTTTTTCCCAATCTTTCAATCCATTCCCTGGCACCTATAAATCTTCCATCCATCTCGCCAATGGTACAGTACTCATCGGATTTTGTGGGAATTGAACCTTCCACAATCAGAACAAAATCTTTACGGTTGGTCTTTACTGCATTTTCCAACACCTGTATGGCAGCGTGCCCCGTGCCACCACATAATGTCTGGTGATAGTTCAGGCTTATGTATTCAGTAATAACGGTTGCAATGTCAGGCTCAAGCTTATTCAATAATGAAACAGAGCAACCAGAACACGATTGTGCCTGTATCCATATTACATTGGTACGCTCTGAAGCTTTCTGTAATGCTCTTTTGCAACCCTGAATTAGTACGCTTGGGAATGCTACCGCAGCCGTTGTAGCACCCATGACTTTTAAAAATTCTCTTCTGTTAAGCGACATGTAACAACCTCCTTATTTATCAGGTTAACAAGCAGTAACGCTATCAAGTATCAAATTTACAACTTTTGGAATTGATTCGGCTACCAAAGGGCTGGGTGTCACATCCAATGAATTAATATCCTCAGGGACAATTCCTATTACTTCAACATCAGGGTTAGCTCCCTGTATTTGTAAAACCCTCAGCACCTCGGCAATCCCCATTTCATGCAATGAAACGTTAGGCGACTTAGCTATTAGATGTTTGCCATCAAATCTGTAAATGCTTCCCGGCTTATCCTGCACCCTCAATGCATCAACGATAATCAGCTTATCAAAATCTACCATGTAAGGAATAAGATTATAACCAGCTGTTCCACCATCTAACAGTTCCACATTTTCAGGCAGGTTTATATTGTTTTTTTGCATATACTGCACCACATGTACTCCAATACCATCATCTTTTTGCAGCAGATTTCCTATGCCAAGAATTAATGTTTTTTTACTTCGTTTCATTTCATTGCACTTTTTGTTATACACCTTTATTCCTTAGCAATGTGACACTCATTGCAAAGCACAGGGCCTTTCTTAGACTGAGCATGGCAATTAATGCACAAGTTATGAATGGTATCCTCGCCTGCAGCACCTTTATGGCATTCTGCACATTGCTTAATTCTGTCATCATTGCCATTTTTATGGTGACATATGACACACTTAATACCAGCATCTTCATGCTTTTTATGCGACATGCTAACAGAATCCATTGCATTCATGGTTGCACTTAATCCAGCCAGCTTGTCCTTTTCAGTGATAAACTTATTTACATCAGTCACCGTAACTACATCAGTAGGGCTTGGATTAATATTGGTTGTTCCCTCAGAGCAACCAATAATCACCCCAATGACAAGTATACTCAAACAAACCACAAACAACCTGATTTTACTCACATTTTACCTCCTTATACTGTATTGTACTATTTAAGAAAAATTTTATAAATTAGGCAAAAAGCCATTAAAAGAATAGATTTTATGAATATAGTTTGTAAGTCAACCAATAATTTCAATATAATTTCTTTTAAAAAATTTTTGGAAACCCTCAATTTTATATACCTTGTAAATACTTAATTTATCAAGAGTGCTATAATATAACATTATATATATTTTGTCAATTATATTTAAGTATTATATAAAATAATTGATGACTTTCAATTACATTTCCTTTCCATCCTTTTTCTGGTTTTCACTTCTACAATCTCTATATATAATAATATATCTTACAAAGCCTATTGTAGGTCAATTCCTCAAATATGAATTGTAGATAAGGGATAGTATGTGCTACAATGCATAGTATGGTACATCATTATCACATAAAAGTAAAAGGTATTGTTCAGGGAGTAGGCTTTAGGCCTTTTGTGTATAATCTTGCTGTGTCACACAATCTGTATGGCAGCGTTTCAAATGACACGGAAGGAGTATCCATTCATTTAGAAGGGCCTGAAGAAGCCATAATACAATGTATTGAAATTATACAAAACAATCCACTTCCTCTTGCCCAAATTACTGATATCAACATTACAAAGCTTCCACTTGACGGATTCACCAATTTTACCATACAGGAAAGTACAACAACTGATATCAGAGATGTATTCATACCACCCGATGTTGCCATATGCAATGAGTGCCTAAATGACTTTTTTGACATACACAACCGTCGCTACCATTATCCGTTTACCACCTGTACGCACTGTGGTCCTC
>Ga0308389_1002326_pt1 | contig 12007 bp, 15 predicted proteins | sample Hotspr2Sample148_FD_202362 | JGI IMG/M metagenome (GOLD analysis project Ga0308389, IMG submission 202362) | Hot spring phototrophic mat microbial communities from Mushroom Spring, Yellowstone National Park, Wyoming, United States - 20040719_148 ... | reverse complement strand
CCCTGGGCTGCCCCGCCCCCGCGGTGTGCGGATATGACACACCCCGCCCTACTAAATTGATAAACTTACTGATGTTTGAGGCCGGGAGAGGCAGGGGTGAGAAATGTCTGAATTAGTGGAGGGGTGAATTAGTGGGATGCGAAATTAGATAGGATTAGGCGAGAAGGCACTTATGGCGCTTGAAGTGGTAGGGCCGGGCTACGGGCTTTACGGCCCGGAGCCAGTCCTGCCAGGACGCCTGTAGGCCCGGTGCCAGGTGGAAGTGGGGCGCCGGGGAAAGGGAATCGATCGGAACGGGCCCGTCCAAAAGCAGCCACTCGGCTGGCTTGGCGGCCTGGAGTTGTCTTAACTCCTGCCGTAGGAAGACGGCCAGGAAGAGGTAGAAGGCGTTCCATTCCCGCGCGCGGTTATCGAAGTGCCGGTAATAGACGGCGTAGTGCGTCGGGTGCCAGAGCGGCTGGCGCTTCCTGGCCGCCCGGCGCCATTCCAGAACCAGGGCCTTGGCGGGCCAGCCGATTGCGTTGGACGGGTTCTCCCCGTCCAGAATCCCCTCCGGCGGCCGCCACTCCGGCCGGCGGAAGGGGTGACATGGAAAGAAGTAAGCAAGGAGCGGCTCGGCGTAACCGTACCAGTCCCGCCGCTGGCGGATTTTCTCCGCCCAGCGTAGGACGAGCGGCCCGTTTTCGCAGTGCCAATAGACGCTCCCGTACCGGATGTAGTTGGCGTATCCGGTAATGAGGGGCGGCATGGGCGGCCACCCCTTTCGGAGCAGCCGCACTGCCGCGTCGAAAAAGGCTAGTCCGTCAGCTATTTCCGGCATCCTCTGCCTCCTCCGCTGCCGGCCGGGGGACCGCTTCCAGTGCCCGGGCCCGAGAGAGGGCCTCCTTGGCCGCCGTGTATTCCTGTACAGCGGCCAGGAAGATGTCTTTCGTTTGCTCCCCGACTCCGTAGGGCCGGGGTTTTCCGAATTCCTGGATGGCGTGTTTAGCCGCCCCGACCCAGGCCTCGACCGCGTCGGCCGACTCGTCCCCGTCTAGAAAGAGGACCTCGCGGAGCGTTAGGGTGAACTCCTTCAGGGCCTCCGTTTCGCCCGGGTGGGGCTCGAAGTGTACGCCCAGCCCGTCCTCAGTCAGGGCCCACTCGCACCAGCCGTGCTTACGGGCAGCCCATCCGATTGCTTCCGTCCAGGCCGGACCGTCGGAAGCCTTTCGGCGCCCTTTCCCGAGACTTCGGAAGAAGCGGAGCCGTTTTGTTCCGGCCCCGGGAAAGGCGCAGCCGCCTCCGTAGAGCCCCCGCTCCTCGAGCCAGAGGAGAGCGGAGGCCAGAGCGTATCGTTTATCGTGGTCGGCTGTGGCGCGGTACGCCGCCTTCCATGCCGCGTCCCATGCGGTATCGGCACGGGCTTGCCGCCGCTCTGCTGCCGTCAGGCGGCGGATGTCGTCGCCGTAGGGGGTGAACCCCTCGATGAGCTTCCTGAGTTCGTCCCAGTAGTAGAAGCAGTTCTCTTTCATGGTGGTACTCCTCTATCCGGCCGGACGGACGGCGGCTGCCCGGGCGGCCGGAGCCCGGGCGCCGGGTGTACGCTTACCTGCCTGCGGGCGCTATTCGCAGCTCAGTACGTAGTCGATATACCCTTCGACTGCCCATTGCAGCTTATGGCGGACCTCTTCGGGCACCTCTTCGGGGTCAACGACCTTCCACTCGGCTGCCCAGCCGATTCCTCCGGGGAAAGTCTGATCGTCGGTCAGGATAACGAAGTGCCCGTCAGGAAGGCAGATTTGGGCGGCGTAATCGCCGTCAACAGAACGAACGAGGTAGAGTCCGGCGTCGATCTCGGGGATGTGGCGCATGTCTAATCTCCTCTTCGGCCTTTTCTTCTTCAGTCTGCTAGGCGGCCGTTACCCGCGGACTGTGGGAGGGACATCTGCCCACTTTGCGCCCCTCACCTTTTCTATTCGTAGTCTAGCTGCTATCCTTTCAGGGGTCAAGGGGAAAATCCGAATTTTTTTCTCTCCCCTGTCCGAATTCCCGACACGGGTTGGGTGTGCACCGCTGAATGCCGGTACAGCGGTGCAGAGGTAGTGAATGCCGGTACACTAGTGGCGTCGATTGTCAAATCGTCGCAGTCGGCGCCGAATGGAGGGCTTGACGATGGATGTACGCAAGTTCATCAGGCCACGTCTCTGGGTTTCCCACGAAGAGCTGCTTGCTTCACCTCTCGAAGGCTGGGTCGTGGGAGTTTTCGAGGACACGACTTACGGAGAGAGAAGGCCACGACTGGTCCTGGAAATCGCCCAGGATGACGGGGTCCGGCGCCGAATTCCGCTCAACCAGGCATCGATCGAAAACGTGGCGACGGCCTGGGGGTACGAGAGCAAGAACTGGGTCCGGCATCGTGTACGCATTTCCATCGCCCACAAGAACATACAGGGTAAGTATGTTCAGGTGCGCATGGTGACACCGATCACGACCGTCCCACCCATCGCCGAGCTGCCCGAGGATCCGAATCCGCCGCAAGAGCCGGACGATGTCCCCTTCTGAGCTAGCCCGGCTAACTTGACAATCCACCCCCTTGGTGTACCGGCGTTCACGTATCTGCCGGTACACCTGTTCCCTCTTCCACCTGCACAGGAGAATCGTGATGCAATGGTGTTCAGAACTCGCCTACGCCCTCCGCGTAGCGCAACGCCAGTGCGATGAGCACGTCGTGCGCAACGCTCTACGAGCGAAGTTCCCGGCGATGCCCGCCGAAGAGATCGAAGGGTGTGCCGATGTCGCCTGTAAGGCGGTCACCGCCGCCCGTCTCCTCTCTAAGGCTGAAACGCTCGACGAGGCGGTCCAGGCATTCCGTTCCGCTCCGGAGTTAGACGATTTGCCGCAGTCAGGCGCGGACATCTTCGCTCAGGTCTACTCGATCTTCGAGAACGAAAAGAGCAGACTCTTCTACTCCCGCGTCTTCGGTGAGTCGCTCCCCGGCAGCTCCGAAGACGAGAAAGTCGTGTACGCGTTCCTCTCGTTTCTGGAAGCACTAGCAGCTGCGCTTGAGCGCGGCGTCGGTGGATGACAATGAGGTGTCAGTCATGGCGAAAGCGCAATACAAGACCGAAGAAGAAAGAGAACTCAAGCAGCTCTCGATCGGGCTATCGTACCTCACGGACGAGATACGCCTGTTCGCCCGGTGGTTGGGCACGTCCCCCGACCCTGCCGGGCAAGCCCAGGGATACCGTGCTCGACTGGACCGCATCTTCGACCGGATCAGTCAGCTCCGAGAGACTGACCCGAATCGTGTCGCCGCAATGGAACGGCGGATTCAGACAGCGCGGCAGGACCTCGAAAACGCCTTACAGCAGGCTGCCCGCGGCATCGAAGAGCCGAAGTCGTTTTTCCGCCGACTCTACGATGGGATCATCCGCGTAACAATCACGGTCCTCCAGACGCTCGGCGGAGTCGTGGGCTGGATCTTTCGGCGTAGGGGTGGACCGTGACAGGTGAACATAAGTTTCACTGGCTCCGGCCTGTCAAGGAACGCTGGCCCAAGCTGGACGTGCTCCTTTTCGCACGCCTGTGCAACCGCACCGGAGTCGTCTGGCTCCGGCAGGACGGTCTGCGCTGGGGTGTGGAGAACTCGTTCTGGGTCAGTGACGACTCCACGTCACTGCCCGACACGCTCCGCAGTTGGCTACGCACTCGCCGGCGGTTTGCCGCTTACGGCCACCCGGCGCACCAGCTCTGGCAGGCCGGATTCGTACAGGATATCTTCGATGCCGCCGGCTACGCTTGCGAGTTTGCCTGTCTCGACGCCGGCTACGTCTACGCCTCTTTCCGCTGTCGCCGGCGGGGCACACGCAACCCCGCAGTCACTTTCACGAACCTAACTTCGATCGTTCCGCAGCCGGCGATCGAGGCTCTTACGTCGATCTTCGGCTGGGCCCACGGCCGAGCCGGCCACGATGCAAGCGAAGTCGATGTACTCGGCTGGGCGGAGCTCCTGGGCGGCACACTGTCATGCGTCTGTCAGTACTTAGGCACACCCAGCATTGCACCGACGGCCGGCCAGTTCGGGTACCGACTCTTCCGCAGTCGCTTTCTACTGCCGCGGGATGTCGCGAAGCTCCATGAGCCGCAACTCTTAGATTACGTCCACACCGCTGCCGCTTCTGCCCCCGTAGTCCTAGGTCGGACCGGAACGATCGAAGGGAAGTGGTATTACGTAGACGCCCACCAGATGTACCACTACTGCGCGTCGGCTTGCCCGGTTGCCGGCTACCCTGTCTGTTCCCGCTATCTACCCGGCTTAGGCGAGGCTAAGTCGATGGTTCGCAATGGGCCGTGCTTTGCGATGGTCGAGCTGGACCGCAGCGAGTACTTCTACCCGCGCCTGTCTGGGCCCAGGCAATGGACCTATAACGGACAGCCCGGTGTCACCGTCCTCTGCGGGCGGGAGCTGGAATTCGCTCTCCAGTGCGGGCACGTGCGGGACGTACACTGGATTTCTCTGTGGGAGCCTTCTGTCTCCGTTCAAGAGTACGGCCGGTTTGCGGGTAACGTACTCCTCCACGCTAAGAAAGTACTCCCTTCCTTCCAGTATAAGATCGCTAAGCACTGGCTCACCGCCACCTACGGGAAGTTCGCACAGGAGCCGATCCGGCGAGAGCGTCGTGACGATCTCATTCCGTGGGTCTGGGACGGCAGTTGGGAGGCACCCGGTCGTGACGGTCCGCTGACACGTTACGAAGCAGTCGACGGCCAGGTCTACGAAGTTTACTGGGACCCGACTTATGGGCCTCGCTCCCCGCAGATATGGGCCACGATTACCGCCTACGCCCGCGTCGTGGTCCACACGGCAGCCGAAGTGGCAGGCCGCGGTCACTGCGTTTACCGTGATGCGGACTGCATGATCGTTGATGACGCCGGCCTGTCACGGCTGGCGCAAGCCGGCTATCTTCGTGACGAACTCGGCGGGTGGCGGGTGAAAGCGGAGGGGACATCAATCGAGATCACCGCTCCGCGTGTCTACCGCGTCGGCGAGCTTACGGCTCACGCGGGGGTTCATTATCGTCTCGACTTTCCGGGCTCTCCGGACTGGCACTACTCTCCGGAGGCATTTCAGCGCTATCGCCTTTCGGTTTACCTGCCGCAAGGCGACAGTAGCGCATAGTCCGGCAGACCTCGTCAAAAAGTCGAGAGCAGTCCGGGCCACGGCAGAGTTGCTCGAAGAGTGCTACCAGTTCGTCACACTGCTGCTTACGTGGCGTGTGTTCTCTACGTCTTCGGGGCATTGCGATTACTCCTCTGGCTTCTCGTCTTCGGCGCCGGCCTCACCGAGCTCTTGCCGCACGGCTTCTTCGGCCGCTTTCCGCTCTCGCTCGGCTTCTTTGCGGGCCTCTGCGAGTCGCTTCTCCAGCTCTTTGCGGGCACGTTCGAGGTCCATTCTCGCTTCACGGGCTAGCCTCCTCGCTTCTCTTTCTCGCTTCTCCGCTTTCGCAATCCGACGTTCCGCGTCCGCTTCGATCTGTCGGGCCGCACGCATAATCCGCTGGGCCCGGGCATCGAGCCTGCGGGCCAGGTACTGACGGGCCATGCGCACAGCGTCTCTGCGCGTGTAGCCCAGCGCCACAAGCTCGTCAATGAGCTGATCACGACCGATCACGCCCCACTCCCAGTCGCGCAGTAAGTCGGCCGCGCTGCGGCGACGCGATGTCAGCTCGCGCTCGATCGTCCACTCCGCTTCTAGGTTCTGGACGACTTGCTGATCGATTCGCAGAAGCCGAGTATAGCGGAGCACCGTTGCCCAGTCGATGAGTCTGCGCACGTAGGCGCGGCGGAGCAGAGAGAGAGCCCGCCGAGTGCGGGCTGCATTCCGGAGGGTATCCGCCCGGGCAACGTAGGCATTCGCGGCAGCCGGAGCTAGGCCTAGCGCCCGTGCAGCGGCCTCTACCTGCTCCCGTGTTGCCAGGCCGTCGATGTAAAGGCGTACAGCCTCTTTCGGTGACAGGCCGATGCCACTGTTTGCACGTGCGATTGCCGCGCGGCGTTCAATCATCTGGGCAATTACCTGCGCTTCCGTCGGCAGGAAGCCGAGGTCTTGAACGCGCTCGACCAGCGGGACAGGATCGTCCACGAGGTCAGTCCGGGTCTGCTGGAGGTAGCGCTGGGTCATCGGCGAATAAGTCAAGGCCATCAGCCGATCCCGCCAGAAGCGCGGGTAGTCGGCGATCTTCAAGAGGTCGCGCACCTCCGCCGGCGTCACTACGATGTCCTCGGCCTTCACGCCCAGGCCCGGGAAAATCTTCGCCCAGTCGGCAGCAACGCGGCGGGCACGGTCCGGCCGGCACAGGACCAGCATCTGATACGCCTGAGTCGGTGAGGGCGTCTGCCAGTGCGCTCTCCAGTAAATCTGACCCCAAGTGAGTGGCGGCTGGCCCTGTACGTTTGGCCAGTCACTGAGCCGATAGTCAAGTCCCTGCTTCCCCAGCCACGTTTCTAGCTCTTTCGGGTATTCCTCGTCGTAGCCGTACTTCGCTGACACTCGCTCGTCAAACGCTTCACGGACCTGGAAGTGGATCAGGTCCGATACACCGGGAATCGGTTTCTGCAGCCAACGTGCTAGGTCGACGTACTTCTTTGCTCCGCCTGCGACCGGCATCCCAAACCCGGCCCAGTCCCAGAGCTTGAACCGGTCGACGCCGTCTGCTAGCCCGCGTGTTTCGATATCGACTACGTCCCGCCAGGTAAACGGCATCCAGAGATACGGGTAGAACTTCTCTAGCTCGTCACGGCGAAAGCCGAACGCGCGCCAGTGTCGCTCGCCGAACGGACCGCCACCCAAAATGCCCCTAGCTGCCTCCGGTGGTGCGCCGGTATGCCGGATGACGGCGTCTAGTGGGATCGGGGTAAAGAGCCAGTCACGAACTTCCTTCCACTCGTTGCCGCCGATACGAATTCCGTTCAGACGGAGAAGAGTTTCTAGGCGCCGGTTTTCCGGGTCCTCGAAGTCTTGCGACGGGGAGCGGACGAGTGCATGCAGGATCAGGTCCGGAGTCGGAGCCACATTCGGGTCACGGAGGTTCGAGTCGTAGTTCATCGACCGGATCGTCGACGAAAACGCCGCAACCGTTAGGCTCGAGCCGACCGCTCCGATTGCCGAAAAACCTAGTCCAGCTAACTGTGGCAGCATGATGTCACTCCGGCGTCACTGCGACTCTCCGAACACGGAATCGAGGAACTCACGAACTCTGCGGGAGAAGTAGCCCTGCGCGTAATACGCCCGCCAGAGGTCTCCGCCAATCGGAACAACGCGGCCATCGCAGCCCACGTCGATGTCTTCCGTGTACTGCCCGCCGGGGAGCATGAGCGAAGTCATCGCCGCATGCGGCGGCGGCATCGCGGTGACCGTGGGCCGTGTTGCCTCCGTCAAGGGACAGCGCTCCGGCTTTATCTCCCGCAGTACGATCGACTCGAACCGCTGCGCGCACTGAACGACCGTGTACCGGAATGCGCGGTCCGGGTAATCCCGCTCGTTTTGCCGGATAAACTCCTCCGACTGCCGGGACACGACTGTACGGTCGTTTCCTACGAAGACGGCGACAATCTCCCAGCCGGCTTCCAGTCCGGGCAGCGAGCAAGTGAGTGCCGGTTGCGGCGCAACGTAGATGCCGCTCTCTTCCTCTTCCTCTTCCTCTTCGCCGGCAGTTTCTCCTGGGCCCGGGGAGTAAGTACTCTCCGGCAGCGGCATCGACTCTTCGCCTGGCCGCGGTGGTGGAGCCTCTGCCGGCGGAGCGGGCATGCCGCCTTCCGGCGGAGCAGGTGGAATCGGGGTCATTCCTGCCAGTCCGCCCGATGAAGGCGGAGCCACTGACGGCGTGCTGACAGTCGGCTGCAGCGGCGGGCAGTGCTGGGCGCAGACAACCTGAATAACCGGGGGCGGGCAGGGCGAGGTTGCCGGAGCCGGAGTAGCCGGCTGCGGTGGCGGCGCTGTGTCACCGAGTGGAGGTGACGGACCGGTGTCAGCGGGTACTGACGGAGCCGTGTCAGCCGGCGGTCGGGGAAAGGAAATCGATACGGGAAGAGTGTTCCAGTCGGGTAGATCTGGCCGCGGCAGCTCTGCCCGGCCGGTCAGTGGTAGCGACTCTTCTGGGACCGGCTTCCACGTCGTAACCGCCCAGGTATGGCTTACTGGATCAAAGTCCACCTGCACGCGTGATCCAGTGGACACGACTTGCGGGGAACGCTGGAGCTCCCGTGCGTAGGCAACCGCTTCCGGCTGGGAGGGGAACGGGCGCAGAGACTGAAGAATGAAAACCCAGGTTAGACCGTCCTGAGTGTATGGCGGTGGACGCCAGTTCTGATAGGCGTAGTTTGTCAAGTCAGCTTGGGCGGCGTGCAGCAAAGTCTGCGCAGCGGCCAGTTGAGACTGGTAGGACGATAGGACGTACTGGACGGCATCTCCGTAGGTCTGCGCAGCGAGATTGACGGGGCGGATCAGTGACGCCAGCACGTCAGTCTCAGCCGGCAGGTAGGCATCGACGGCAGCGTCCAGCTCCTCAGCGAGTGCCGACTCGACGGCAGATGCGGCGTCTTCGTAAGTCGCCTTCGCAAAGAGTAGCTCTCGGCCGTAGGGGGTCGTTGCGAGCTCGATAATCTCTTCCTGGGGAAGCGGTATACGTGGACGCATATTCAGGTCAGGTTAGACCGTCTAGATGGGTCGGTGAGTAGACGCGTAGTAGATTAGCGATAGCGGCCGCTATCTCGTCACGCAGTTGCCGCTGCTTAGAAACATCTAGGCCGGCCTCTTCGGCACGGCGGAACTCCTCTTCCAAGTTGCGCAGTCTCACGAGAGCTTCTCGGCACTCTTCGCAACGCTCCGGGGTGAGCGGACAGAGCGGTTCAGCAGGCGTCATCCGGCCTCGACGGGGCATCTTCCTTTCCCTCCTTTAGTGAATGTGGCCCCGGCACTCCGGGGGATGCGAGACTTCGATGACCGAGACGCGAGCGGAAGTTTCGTAGGGTGGCCCGTGACAACGCGCCCAGACTGGACCGTAGGTCAGCTGTACGGGCGGATAGGTGAACGCGATATAAGGTGCGTTTGCGTTCAGTCTAACCCCTTGTACAGGTAGTGTTGGCTGGCTTGCCGGCTCACTGCCGAAGTAGAGGTAGCAGCCCTCTCCTTCTTGGACGGAGACGAGCAGGAAGGAACGGTATTCGGAGTAACCGGCGATGAGCTTCCAGTCCGTGCCGATATCGTAAACGTTTGTATATGCTCGGCCAGTGTGCATGAGTACACCTATACGGCTGTATCAAGGACCTCGATCAGGTAGAACCGGACCGCGATGCCTGCCGAGTGCAAATACTTCCACTCCAGCCGGGGCAAGCCCGGGTGCGACTCTTCGGTAATCCGGAGCAGGGTAGTCGGAGACGCCGAAAATGGACTAGACCCCGTGGCTTCGAATTCATACGGGGAGAAGTAGAACGGGCCAAAATCGGCCCCCCAGAGGTAAAACGCAAAACGCCGCGGGTCGGCCCGCAGCACGACATAGCGGTCGGCCGGCCCGTCGATCACGACCGTGCGAAACTCGACGTTGTACCGCCGCGCGAGCGAAGTCTGCGATGGACGCTGCTGCGGCAGGCCCCGGATGAGGCGAAGAACTTCTGCCGCAGTGAGCTGCTGGCGCTCGGTTGTCAGCGCGTTGGGCGCCCGAATATCCCAACGTCCACTACGCCCGGACGAGTCCAAAGTAAACCTCCTGTGCGGTATCAGCCGCGGCAGCTAGGAACTCAACGGAAGGAAGAGCAACGGTCGAAAACGTACCGTAGTCCCCGTAGCGGCCGTCCACGAAGTGGCGATGCGGTGACTGGCCTTCGGCGTTGATGCAGACGGTGCCGTGCCGCCAGATGCTCCCCGGCGTAACAACCCGGGCCGCTATCCCGCTCGCGGAACGGGCAATAAAGCGAACGATCCGGTAGTTACCGGCCGGAAGTTGACTTTCCAAAGCCAAGGGTACGTTCGTCCACTGGTTTTGCACCAGAGTCGTATTCCCTGTCGCCCGCACCCAAAAGTCGGGACCACGTGAGGGCGGAGAAAGGGTCGGGCCAACGCAGAGGACGGCGTAGTGGTTTTGGTTACCTGACCCCAGATCGTTCGACGTTTGCACAGAAATCTCCTCAGCCCCGCGGAGGATAAGGCCGAGGTGCGCGAAGTCGTTGAGCGCCGGCTCGTTGCCGGGAACTGTGCCGCGACGGAGGTAAGGAAGCCGCGGCGGAGTGAAGGCACGTAAGGACGGAGCGTCGATGCGGGCGCGGGTTAGGTTGGCGCCCTGCACGTAGGCCCAGAGAACGTACTGGTCCTGGGCCAGCACGTGCCGGTTATTCTGCACGTACTCCGCTGTCCCCTGAACCGCGTTGAGCGGGGCATTGTCGGCACCCGCCGAGACGGTCCCGAAAAAGGCGATGACGTGTGGCATGTTATCCCTCCCCTAGTGTCGATGAACTGTCACTGCTGTGGCCGTTCCTGAGAGAGCAGCTCCGGCACAAGAGCCGCCAGTAAATCCGCAGCTTCTTTTGCGACTTCCTTGCAGTCGCATGGAGCTGGCACTCCGATGTCAGTGCCACTACCGGCAGAAGCAGAATCACAGCGAAAGGCAGACGCCACAAAACGGCAGAGAAGACAGACGACTCTTCGGTAGTCCATGGGTGGCTCCTTGGGTGGAGGTGGTAGGGGCGAACCATAGCGTCGGCGAATCTCAGTGACATCCCACTGTCCTAGCTTCCGCCGCGGGCCCTGATAGGACGGGAACATCACTGACGATCGATCGTCACTGTGGGGCAGGCCGAGGGCATGGCCCAGCTCGTGGATCAGGACCGTCATGATGTCGATCCGGTCCGGCGGCGCGTTAGGATCATCGACCCACGCCTCAGCTACGTCGTAGCACTGCTCGGCGTAGTCGATGTTACAGGGCAGCGTACTCCACGCTAGTACACCTAAACGCCCGTCCACTCGGCACGTCCGAGCATGGATGTACGGCCGTTCACGAGCCGGATTCAATGTCAAGCCCGCCGCTTCCGCCCAGACAGAGAAAGCGGAACGTATCTTCCGCCGCATCTCCTCTTGGGACCACGGGCCGAGCGGGCCGACGTAGTCCACGTAGATCGAGTTAGACGGCAGTCGGCAGCGGGAGTAATCTTGACCGGCGAGCGCATTCCAGCCGCAAACGTTCGTACCAATGTAAGACATAATTATCCTCAGCTACGGCGTCGAAACTGTCGCATGGCAGCCACAGCGGCTTGCATGCGGGCATCTGCTTCAGCCTCGTTCCGCTTGGGCATGGAGCGGATTCGTTCCTTGAGAGCCTGGGTATAGGGCAGCAGTTCCTGCAGGAACGCTCGCATGCGGGGCGAAGCCTGCCGGACCCCGTCGGCGATTCGGGAGGCGCCGACAGAGGCGGTCTTCGACTTCCACTCCTCGAAGGAGTAGCGTTGCAGCCCGCTACGAAACTTCTCCTTAGTCCGCGGGTCTGAGACGCGAGCCTGCCAGTCATCCGCTTTTTCCGCGGCCCGCTGCAGGGGGTTGACGGTCAGGGACTGGACGGCGTCCCGATAGGACGCAGCTGCCGCCGTGGTGTTCCGCGCCCACTTCTCGGCAACCTGGTCGGCTGTGAGCATGTGAACCTCCGTATAGGTGGACAGAAGGACGGGTAAAGAAAAGAGGCCGGCGCTCCCCTCTCCCTGAAGCTCCGGCCCCGCCATCCCTGGCTATTACAGTATAGCATAGCTAACTAATTCGATAAGGTCAGTTAGGTACAGGGGCGCAATGTCACTAATAGCAATCTAGCAACTAATAGGAGCGATAACGAAACATCGCACTAATAGGAACCTGGCAACTAATAGAAGCAAAGTATCATACGTGTTCATCCTTACTAATGGGGGATCATCACTAAGTTGATGATGTTAGTGATCGTTACTGCCCGGGGTGTGTCATATCCGCACACCGCGGGGGCGGGGCAGCCCAGGG
>Ga0308389_1002315_pt1 | contig 12050 bp, 10 predicted proteins | sample Hotspr2Sample148_FD_202362 | JGI IMG/M metagenome (GOLD analysis project Ga0308389, IMG submission 202362) | Hot spring phototrophic mat microbial communities from Mushroom Spring, Yellowstone National Park, Wyoming, United States - 20040719_148 ... | reverse complement strand
CGACCCGACGCCGATCTTGTCATCGGTTCACGCGGCAGTGCCCTGGCGCTCTGGCAAGCCGAGTGGGTCAAAGCGCAGCTCGAACGGGCGGTTCCGACCCGTCGTGTAGCCATTCAAATCATCAAAACGACGGGGGATGCCATCCTTGACGCGCCGCTCTCGAAGATTGGCGGCAAAGGTGTCTTTACGAAAGAGATCGAGGAAGCCCTGCTGGCCGGGGTTGTGGACCTGGCCGTTCACAGCCTGAAGGACCTGCCGACGCGCCTGCCGGAAGGACTCAAGCTGGGCTGTGTGACCCAGCGGGAGGATGTACGGGATGCCCTCGTCGCGCGGGATGGCATCCGGTCACTTGATGACCTGCCGCCCAAGGCGACCATCGGTACGAGCAGCCTCCGCCGCCAGGCGCAGCTTCTAGCCCGGCGTCCCGATCTGCAACTGGCTGACCTCCGTGGCAACGTCGGCACCCGCTTGCAGCGAGTTGACGAGGGGCGCTACGACGCCATCATCCTGGCCGCAGCCGGCTTGAGCCGACTGGGCTTCGAGGCGCGCATTGCCCAGCGGATTCCAACCGACATCATGCTGCCGGCCGTCGGCCAGGGGGCACTGGGCATTGAGATTCGGGAAGGTGATAGCACGACCCAGGCAGCCATTGAGGTTCTGGCCCATCATCGCACCTGGCACGCCTGTGAAGCTGAACGGGCTTTTCTGCATGGGCTGGGGGGTGGCTGCCAGGTGCCCATCGCCGCCCACGCCGTCGTGGACGACGAAGGCCGGCTCCGCCTGCGTGGTCTTGTGGCCCGCGTGGATGGGACGCGCCTGGTTCAGGATGAACTCACCGGCGACGCCCGCTTTGCGGAAGACATCGGCCGGGAACTGGCCGAACGGGTACTGGCGCAAGGTGCCGCCGAATTGCTGGCCGAACTCCATACCTGACCTGAGGCCAAAAAACAGCGGGACGCGGCGCTTTTCAAAGTTCCCGGACAGGTAGGACAAGGGGCACGACTTAACCGTGCATCACTTGACGAAGCCGAACGACCTTCCGCACGATACCAACCCGGCCGGGCGGATGCCCTGCTGACCCACAAGAGTATCCACCCTGCCTGACGGCCTGATGGAAGGAGTTCCGGCTTTTCATGTCTGCACCATACCGCCAACGCTTCTGGACAGGCAGTTTGTTCATTGCCTGCCTTGTTTGTTCACCCCTGCTTGTGCCGGCACAGGAAGGGGCCACTTCTCCCAAACCGGCGACGCCCAAAGCCGCCAAAAAGCGCGTCAAAGCCAAACCAACGACTGAGGAAAACACATCTCCTGTAACCAACCCGGCTGACCTTCCGCTGGGCGTGCAGGACAATCTGGCCGAAGCCAGACGGCTTCAGGAACAATACCGGCGTGAGGAAGCCGCGCGCCGACGCGCAGAAGCTGAGGCCCGCAAGAAGGGACTCCCGTGGCCGCCGCCGGAAGAAACCAGCCCGGAAACGCCCGCCACACCACCACCCACACCGCCCCAAACGGTTTCCCAGCCGGCGCCACCACCTGAAGAAGAAACCCCACCGCCACCCACCACCCCACCGGTGGAACAGCAGATGACAACACCACAGCCTGAAAGCCAAAGTGGGAACGGCGCGCAAGACGCCAAGCCGGCACCACCGGCGCTACCGGCTGGAGGAAAAACCATCATCCGCACCTGGCCGCAAGTCAGAAAGACAACCAAGCCCAGCCCACCGCAATAGCCGGCACCATCCAAACCAACACAACCAAAGCCACCCGGCGGGCGGGGCGGACTCCATTTTCAGGACCTGAAACAAACCTTGAAACATCGCCGAAACGCCCGGCGCGTACCGTTGAGTAGTCGCTCCCACACCTGAGTTGAGTAGTCGCTCCCACACCTGATTGGATAAATCCCCGAAGACAAAGGCTGAGATGAAAGGAAGGACCGCCATGAACCCGAAGTACACGACCGCCGGCCTGGCGTTTGGTCTCCTCGTTGCCCTTGCACCTGACACCGCGCTGGCCCAGAACCCAAAGCCACAGGTACGTCAGAAAGCTTCCACCCGCAGTGCTTCCCCTGCCCCCCAGACCACTAACAACCCTGCTGACCTGCCGATTGGCGTCCTGCAGGGTATGGAAGATGCCAAGCGTTATCAGGAACTCGTCCGGCGGGCCACACGCGAAGGACAGCCCGCCCCGCCACTGCCTTATGCAGCCCCAACCCCCAGACCGGCGGCCGTGCCACCGGCAGGAGCAGCCTATACCCTGCCATCAGGTGTACCCACCGCGCCGAGCCGGTCAGAGGTTTCAGGCGGTATGTACACGGTGACCAGTCCATATCAGCCTGTGGTGACACCGGCGATGGTGCCTGTGCCTGCCAACAGGCCACAGGCGACGCAGTATCTCCAGTCCCCCATGCAGCCGCCGATCAGACCGGACATGACATTCGGCCAGGCAAGACCGCAGCCGACAACACCACAACCGTCAGAGCAGGATCTGAACAACCTTCGTGAACAAATCGAAGCCCTCTACAATACTCTCCACCACAGCGGGGACTTCGGCATTGATCTGTCTTCCCCGTCTTTGCCGGTTGCCAGTCCACCCTCCCGTCAGCCCATTTCGATGCCCGGGCCAGGACCGAGAAGCCTTCCCTTTGGTCGTAAGCCGTAACCTGACCTGACATTCTCCAGCAGACAAAAAGGCGGGGTACACACGGTGTACCCCGCCTCCATTTTTAGGCTTCGGTTTCCCGACTACGGGACAGAGACCGGCGGCAGCTTGGGCTGCCCGTCCCAGTTACCGATGAGCGGCACGTCCCCCGGTGCGCCGTAGTTCACCCGCAACTCCGGCGTCCCGCCCGTGTTTGCCGTCCGCAACTGGAACTGGATGGTCCCCCCAAGGTTCACCACCACGCCCACCGTGGCAAACCCCTGCCGAAGCCAGTCCCCGGCTACTGGTGCAACCAATGTTCCGGTTGTCGTTACCTGGAAGACGGCATCCGGTGGGCCACTCGTGTTCGTGTTTTTCAACAAAAACTGCCCGTTGCTTGGTCGGTACAGTCCCAGCCCTGTCACTGCGATTCCGAGCGTCCAGCGCCCGGCCACCGGCCGGTCAGAAGCCTGGGCCCCGGTAATCACCACCGTCAGGTCGGGATTCCCGCCCACATTCGTATTCCGCAAGAAGAATGTCTGGTTGCCCGGACGATACACACCGCAGGTCACAGTTCCATTCCCGTCCCAGTCACCCGCGATCGGGATGTCACCGGGTTGCCCAAAGGCGAATGAAACATCGGCAAAGCCGCCGGTGTTGTTGTTGATGAGGAAAAAGGTCATCACCCCGTTGACATTCCGGTAAATGCCCGGCGTGTCAATGCCATCCCCATCCCAGTCACCTGCAATCGGCACGTCCCCGGCCGTCCCGTAGAAAAAGTCCTGGTCGGCAAAGTCTGAAATCAGCCGGTTTTTCAGGTACATATACCCGTTCGACGGCCGGAACATCGCCATCGTCGCGCCCAACGGCGCGCCACCAATGCCGCCGGCCTGCGTCACCGTCACCACCTGCCCGGCCACAAAAAATGTTCCCGTGCGTGGCGTGGAGCGTGGGTTGCGCCCGACACCAATGGTCAACGTAGCGTTGCCGATGCCGGAAATCACCAGCCGCCGATCCACTTGTCCCAGTTCATCCACCATGCGTGGTGTCACTTCCTGTCCGTTGGCGAGTCGCGCTGAAATGAGCTTGATCCATGGCGCATCCGTGCTGCGCACCCGCGCTTCCCAGGCGCAGCTTGGGCCCGTCGTCACCGTCAGTGTCACATTGTCAACGGCTTCTCCACCCACATTGAGCGCAGTTGGCGAGACCGTAAAGAAACACAGCCCTTGGGCAACGGTCAGGATCAGCCCCTGGGTGACAGCACCCAGACTGTTGGCAGCCCGAACCACGAGATTGTAGGTGCCTGCAGTGCCAGCTCCCGGCGTACCCACCAGTGTGGCGACACCAACGCCGCCAATGAACCGCACTCCGGCCGGCAGGTTTCCGCTCACAAGGGTAATGGTGGGAGCCGGGCTGCCGCTCGCGGTGATGAGGAAACTTGACGCCTGCCCCAAGGTGAACGTCACGGTGTTGGGACTGGTAAAACCCGGTGCGGTATCGGCAGCGCCGTTCTGCACAATCGTCAAGGCATTCCCACCGGGATCGAGGGTCAGCGTCGCCGTGCGTTGTGAGCCGGGATTCGGTGCGACCTGGAAACTGATGTTGGTCAACAGGTTGCCAGCCGTGGGAAAGCCTGTGATCCAACTGGGCAAACCCGCTACGCTCCACGGCCCGACGGCATTGATGGCAACTTGTGGCGTTGCACCGTCAGACGGCACCTGGAGTCCCGATGTGGAAAAGATGGGGTTGACCGTCCAACCCAAGTCGCGGAAGAGGTTGAGCGTCAGGTCCTGGGTACGCGGCAGGCGCGGGTTAATCGCTGGCTCCATCAGCAGCCGTGGGCGTACAGTGTTGTCCCAGTGCGACACCGAAGAACCCGCCTGCCGTGGATTGGGAGCAAACATGCGAATCCGTCCGTTGGTCGTTCCGGCAGGGCGGGTGGGGTCAAGGCGCAGTGTGGCCGTGACACTCCCGCTGGACAGGAAGTTGCGCAGGGTTGTGCCGTCTGCCTGCGAAATTCCGACAACCGGGATAGTGATGTCTGGGGCGGTTCCGCCGGGGATGAAGCCCCCCGTCGTGTTGTTGGCAATGATCAGCCCCTGCGCCCCGGCCTGCTGAGCGTTGGCGGCCTTGTCCACAAAGGGACACTCGCCCCGGTCCACCAGAGCAAAGTTGGTGTTGACCGTGCCCGGATTCGACAGCGGCCCACAGGCCAGCGGCGGCTGGGCCGCCACGAGTGGGCGCGTCAATCCGCCCAGAGTGATAGGGCCGCCAAACGTGGCCTGGTTGACGGCAATGAACACTGGCGGCTCACGCTCGATCCGCAGCACCGGCGATGGCTCTAGCGCAACTGGCAGCACGCTCTGGGTCGTGGGGCCAGTCCAGGTCAGGTTTCCGGTGTTGGTGGCCGATGCCTGCCGCTGTGCGGCCGTCATCTGGTTCCAGTTGAGGTTGAGATTTTCATCCCGGAGAAGGCGGGCATAGCAATCGGTGAAGCCGCCATCCGGGTTGGTATCATCCGCGCCGGCATTGCGTCCGTTGGCAGTATTGACAAAGGTGCTGAAGCCCAAACCGTGGGCGAATTCGTGCAGGACGACCGTGAGCAGGTCAACCTGGTCGGGCGGCGCGTTGTTGTCCAGTCCAAGGTAAAAGTTGAAGTTCGTGCTGAAGTTGGTGTTGATCTGCGCGCGCGGCGGGTTCTGCACCGACAGGTCCTCCCCGGCCAGCGCGTTGGCCAGGGCGTAGTGATACCACGTATCCCCAAACGGCGCATTCGGGAAGCCACGAAAGATGGCCGTCGTTCCAGCCGAGCCAAGCACCCCGCTGCCCAACGACGTGAACCGGCCTTCAACAACAATCGGCACGTTGCTGCGCAGCGTCGCGCCCCAGATTTCAGCCGCGCGCTGAAAGACATTCAGGCGCTGCTGCCCCAGGGTTGTCCCCGGATTGCCGCCGACCGGAGTGGCGGGCGTCGGATCGTTGAAGCCGACGCCAGGTTCATTCACGTTCCGAATGATGATGGTCGAACCCTGTGGGTTCTCGATGCGGACTTCAGACCGGGTTGCCAGACTCGTCACCACGCCAGCCGGCTTACGGAGCGGCGGCAGCACGAGGTCACGCCCGGCAGGGTGGTCGTTCTGGCCAGTGTGCTGATCATCCTGCCCGCCAGCAGCTTCATCGCCGCCACGCAGGAAGGCTTCCGCTTCGGTGACGCTGCCCACACAGCGCACGGAAATCCGACCGTCGGCTTCGGTACGCGCCAGGGCGACGTGCTGGAAGCCGTCGCCAAGTTCCATCATCAGGGCACCGTTTTTGAGCTGGCGGCAGGGAAGTCCCTGTGTCTCCCGGCGCGTAGCCTGGGCAACGAAATCAAGGGTCTCCCGGAGCGGGTCCTGGTTCGCTTTGGCGGCAACCGGACTTCCCCATTTCGTGTCAGACAGGAACGCCGAAGGCAGACCGGAGACAGCAACCAGTCCCAGAAGGGAAAAGATGCCGACCCGCAGGACAAAGGACAAGCGATGTGGCTTCCAGTACATAAGTCTCTCTGAAGGTTGGACTTTGAATGGCAATGTATGGGCAACAGGGTGGGCCGCAGCATAAGCAATCCCGTCCCAACCTAACAAGACCTTCCACAATGACCTTTTGCCCCGCAGACGGCCGCAGCATTGACCTGGCAAACCAGAAACTTGACAGATTCAGCCGCCGGTCACTAGACTTCCGGCTTTGCCCTTAAGTGCCGCCTATCGGCGTCAGCCGGCGATTGTCACGGGGAAGCAGGAGATACGCCATGTCTTATGCCATCATTGCCACAGGTGGAAAACAGTTTCGGGTTGCCGAAGGGGATGTCATTCAGGTGCCGAGCCTGAAAGCCGAGCCGGGGCAGACGGTGCAACTCGATGTGCTTGCACTGCACACCGGTTCGGAATTCAAGGTCGGGACGCCACACCTGCCCGGTGCCCGTGTCACGGCTTCGGTCATCGGGCATGGGCGCGCCCGGAAAATCATTGTCTTCAAGTTCAAACGTCGGAAGCAGTACCGGCGCAAGCGTGGGCATCGCCAGAACTTTACGGCGCTGCTGGTACAGAAAATCGAAGCCGCCGCGTAGTTCGTTTCTGCCTCCTGTCCGATCCCATTTCATCTACGAGGTCATACCAGCCATGGCTCATAAAAAAGGCGTTGGAAGTTCCCGCAACGGGCGCGACTCGCACGCGAAGCGCCTCGGCGTCAAGCGTTTTGGCAATCAGTTCGTCAAGGCCGGTGAAATTCTGGTTCGGCAGCGCGGCACCCGCTTCAAGCCGGGGCGCAATGTCGGTCTGGGGCGTGACCACACGCTCTTTGCGCTGACGGCCGGACACCTGCGTTTCCGCGACCGCGGACAGCTTGGGCGCTACATCGAGGTCATTCCGCTGGAAACACCACCGGCCACGACCGAAACACCCACCACGGCCTGAGAAGGACTGACTCCCAACGCCGGCGCCCAGAAGTGTTGGCGTCGGTGATGCTCCCGGCAACAGCACCCAACGGCAAGCCCAAGGTTTCTGACCAGCCTTGGGCTTTGTGCTTTGTTCCATGTTTGTTGACGAAGCCATCATCTATGTCGCTGGCGGCAACGGCGGTAATGGCTGTATGGCCTTTCGCCGTGAGAAGTTCGTGCCACGTGGTGGGCCTTCCGGCGGTGATGGCGGCGACGGTGGCACGGTCTATCTGCGGGCCAGCCACCACACCAACACGCTGCTCGCCTTTCGCTACAACCCGCGCTATGCCGCCGAACGCGGCGGCCACGGTGAGGGCAGCAACCGTCACGGGCGGAACGGCGCCGACTGCATCGTGGATGTCCCGGTAGGCACACTGGTCTATGACGCCGACACCGGAGAATGCCTGGCCGATTTGACCACGGACGGTCAGATGGTGGCCGTGGCCCGGGGCGGACGCGGCGGACGCGGCAATGCCCGCTTTGCCAGTTCGGTCAACCGCGCCCCACGGCAGCACGAACCGGGCCAACCGGGTGAACGCCGCACCCTGCGGCTCGAACTCAAGCTGCTGGCCGACGTGGGACTGGTGGGCTACCCCAACGCCGGCAAGTCCACCTTCATTGCAGCGGTTTCGGCGGCGCGGCCAAAAATTGCCGACTACCCGTTCACCACCCTCGTGCCCAACCTGGGTGTCGTCGGACTGGAAGATTACCGGAGCTTTGTCATTGCCGACATTCCCGGCATCATCGAAGGGGCCCACGCAGGGCGTGGACTCGGCCTGCAATTTCTCCGGCACATCGAGCGGACGCGGCTGCTGCTGCACCTTGTGGATGTGTCGCCAATGGCGGCCCAGGACCCGGTGACGGCCTACAACGCCATCGAAAACGAGCTGGTGCGCTATGACCCGGAACTCGCCGCCCGGCCGCGCCTGGTCGTCGCCACCAAACAGGACATTGCCGATCCAGCCCGGACAGCCGCGCTCCAACAGCACTGCCAACAGCTTGGCATTCCCTGCTTTCCGGTCTCAGCCGTGACCGGCGAAGGCATCCCGCCGCTCATTCAGCAGGTGGCACGCCGGCTTTTTTCCTGACCTTCCTAAGCCTGGCGCAAGCTGTCCGACGCAGTGCGAAGGGCGCGGGCTGCCGCAACGCCGGCCACGTAGCCGCTTGACCACGCCCACTGAAAGTTGAAGCCCCCGATGCGGCCGTCCACGTCGCAGATTTCCCCGCAACAGTACAGCCCCGGACAGCGCCGCGAGGCCATGCGGCTGACATCGAGTTCCCGAAGTGGCACGCCGCCAGCCGTCGTTTCCGCATAAGTAAATCCCCGGTCGCCAGTGACCGGTGCCGCCCACTGCAGAACGGTGGTGATCAGCGCCTGCCGTTCGGTACGGGTCAGTTGTGCTCCGGTACGGGTGAGGGGAACGGCAGCCAGTTCGAGCAGAAGCTGCGCCAAACGCTCCGGCAGATACTCACTCAAAAACCGCAGGAGGGTCGTCCGCCCCAGCGACAGCAACTGCTGTTCAAACCTGCCCGGTGGGAGTTCCGGCAACCAGTTGATGACAAGCTGCGCCGCCAGCCCTTTCTGCCGCGCCGCCAGCCAATGCCGACTGATGTCAAGCGTCGCCGGGCCGGACAGCCCAAAATGCGTACACAGCAGCGACCCCGTGACGGCTGCCAGCGTCTTGCGGCCCACTTTGACGGACAGGGTGGCCGGCGTACTGATGCCACGCCGGTCACACAGGGGATGGTTCGGCGGAAGCAACAGTGGGACGAGCGCCGGAAACGTCGGCGTGATGGTGTGCCCCAGTGCCGTTGCCAGGTGATAGCCGGAGCCATCCGAACCCGACTTGGGCAGACTCCTGCCGCCCGTGGCGAGAATGACCTGCCGGGCCGCCACTGTCCCCCAAGGGCCGCCAACCAGAAACCCCTGTGCGGTCGGTTGCACGACTTCAACCCGGCAGGGATGGCGACACTCAACCCCGGCCGCTGCGGCTGCCGCGAGCAGGGCATCGAGGACCGTCCGTGCGCGGTCAGTGACGGGAAAGAGCTTGCCGGTGGCTTCCCGCTTGAGCACGACGCCCAGTTCATTGAAGAACGCAACTGTGGCAGGTACATCAAACTGCCGCAGCACAGGGTGAATGAAGGTCGGCCCGGAGCCGGCAAAATCGTCAGCCGTCACCTGTTCGTGGGTCACGTTGCAGCGCCCGCCACCGGAAACGAGTATTTTTGCCCCCAGGCGTGGCGCACCATCCAGCGCCACGATGCGCGCCCGCGGCCCAGCCGTCCGGCCTGCCCAGATGCCGGCCATCAATCCGGCAGCACCCGCGCCAACAATAACGATGTCCGCCTCGCAGGTTGGCATGGATTCGTCAGGTCTCGGTCCGCGCCGGACGCCACAGTTCACTGAAGGTGTCCAGCGCCAGCATGACGGCCCCGACGGTGATGCAGCTATCCGCCAGGTTGAAGGTGGGAAAGTGCCACGCTCCCCAGTGGAAATCGAGAAAATCAATGACCGCACCATGCACGATGCGGTCCAGGGCATTGCCCAGAATGCCGCCCAGCAGGCAGGTCAGCGTCCAGCGCAGCAGCCGGCGGTCGGCTGGCGTCCACCAGAGGTACAGCCCGACGCCCACGCCTGCACAGGCAGCAATCACAAGCAGCGTCAGCCGCATGGCCGGCGTACCACTGTCCAGCAGGCTGAACGCAATGCCGGGGTTTTCGGCATAACGCAGGTGGAAAAACCCAGGTACAACGCGGATGACGGCATCCGTTGGACGCAGCGCCCAGTACACCCACAGCTTGCTGAACTGGTCCAGCACTACCAGTCCGCCAGCAACAAGAAAGTGGCGGTAGGGCGGCTCCCGATGGCCCGCGTCCGAAGCGCCCACGGCGACGGGCGTCACGCCACGCGGCGCTTGTAGTAGTAGTCATCCAGCGCCCGCACGGCAAAGCTCAGAATTTTGGCAACGTCGCCATCTTCCCGGCCGCCTTCCTTGGGATCGGTGTTGAGCGTGGCGACAATTTCCCCCTGGTCGTTGGCTTGGCAGTCCACATTGCCCAGCTTTGTCTTCACTTCAACCAGGGCGCCGAGTACATCCTGGTTGATCACCACCACACAGTCGAGATTTCCAAACGCATAGACCAGTTCATCTCCGGCGCGGGTGGGCGAAGTCCGGTGTTCCTTCCACAGGCGTTCAATGAGTTTGTAGAGCTGCTCAAGGGTTTGGGCATGTTCACCGCCAAAACGACAGGCAGCAGCAGATTCAACGACAGGCACGGCAGGTCAGGCTCCTTCAGTGAGAGTGTTTCCAGCCAGGGCGGATTATGGAAAGCCGACGCTCAGGCGACAAGACCGGATTGGTCGGGCTTGCTGAACACAGCCAACTTCACACCGGACGGTCAGCGCTTCCAACCAAGCCAAGCACAATCTGCCATTCGGCTTCTGTCACCGGCTGCACGGAAAGCCGCATCCCGCGCCGAATGACAAGCATGTTCTCCAGACCGGGTGTGCGTTTGAGTTCATCAAGGGAGATGATGCGGGGAAATTTTTGCACCAGCCGGACATCCACCATAAACCACGTAGGGTGTGCCAAGTCACTTTTCGGGTCGTAGTAACGGCTCGCCGGGTCAAAAGCTGTGTGGTCGGGATACCCGGCCCGTACGATTTCGACAACACCGACAATGCCCGGCGGGGTGGCATTGCTGTGATAGAAAAAAGCCCGGTCGCCAACCTGCATCCCATCGCGCAGGAAGTTCCGGGCCTGGTAGTTGCGTACCCCTTCCCAGCTTGTCGTCTGATTCGGTGCCGCCTGCAGGTCGTCAATCGAAAAGACGCCAGGCTCGGATTTGAGCAGCCAGTAGCGTGACATATCATTCGGGCTCGGGCAGGGACGAAACAGCGTGTGATGCCGCCAGCGGCCGGGCCTCCGGCTCCGGCAACTCCACCATCAACTGATCCAGGGCCAACACCAGCAGAGCGGCCCGTACCAACGCCTGCGGACGCCCAACCGGGTCATACCATTCCTCCAGGGTATGACAGCCGCCATACTCACCACCGGCTCCAATGGCAATCGCAGGAATTCCCAGAGCCATGGGCACATTGGCATCCGTCGAGCCACTCTCCAGAACCGGACGCCGGCCACAGGCACGGGTGGCAGCGATGGCGCACCGCACCAGTGGCGAGGTGGAAGGGGTTTCTCCCGCCGGACGCTCGCCCAGACGCTGCACCGCCACTGACAGGCGACGCTGCCGGGTTGCCTGCTGTATTTCGGACTGCTGAGCTTCAACAGCCGCCAACCGGAGCGCATGTTCGAGCGCATCCAGGTCAGCCATCCGGTGCGCCCGGCAGTCCACTTCCCCCTGGGCCATGGTCGGAATGGCATTGATGGCGCTGCCGCCGCCGGCAATGGCCACCGTACAGGCTACGCCCCGGCGAAGGGGCAACCGCCGCACCCGGCTGATGAACTCGCCCAGCGCGTGAACCGGGTTCACCGTGCCAAAATCGGCCCATGAGTGACCACCCGGGCCATGAAAGGTCACACAGAACCGCCGCGAGCCAATGGCGCGGCAGGTGATGTGCTCCAGTCCGGGCCCGTCCAGGGCGATGAAACTTCGCATGTGGGGAAACTGCTCCACGACGGCGCGCGCGCCGCGCAGATTGCCATTGCCTTCCTCCCCGACGGTGCCTACGAAACACACCGGGCCGGAGAACGGGATGGACTGGGTGACAAAGGCGCGCGCCAGCGCAAGCAGTCCGGCCACACCACAGGCATTGTCGGCAATGCCCGGCGCACAGAGGCGCGTCCCCTGCACCCGGACGTTCACATTCGTTCCAGGCGGAAACACCGTGTCAAGATGGGCGGCAAGCACGATGGGCGCGCGGGCCAGCGTCTTTTCTGCCCCCGGCAGCCAGCCATAGACATTGCCTTCGGTATCCTGC
>Ga0308389_1002312_pt1 | contig 12064 bp, 12 predicted proteins | sample Hotspr2Sample148_FD_202362 | JGI IMG/M metagenome (GOLD analysis project Ga0308389, IMG submission 202362) | Hot spring phototrophic mat microbial communities from Mushroom Spring, Yellowstone National Park, Wyoming, United States - 20040719_148 ... | reverse complement strand
AGTATAGCGGCGCGGCGCGAGATTCTCCAACTTCCGCCCCTGGCTTGCCGATATGAGGGTCAGGCGATGCAGGTGATGGCACACATCCCGGAAGAAGAGCTGGAGCTGTACTGCCTGGGCCGCGCCACCAACGAGCAGCTGGCGCCGATCGAGGAGCATTTGCTCGTTTGCCCGGAGTGCGTGAGGCGCGTGGAGGCGATGCTCGAGACGCTCGACACGCTGCGCGAGGCGCTGCGGCGGCTCGGGGAGCGGAAACCGGAAGAGGGCGCCTGACCTTGCCGGGATGAACAGCCAAAGGCGGCGGCGCGCGCCGGAGAGCGGACCCGAAGCGCGGTCCCCGCATCCGCAAGCCGCCGCAGTGGCGGATGCCGGAATCCGATAGGCTGTTCCCATGCGGCTGTCCGGTCTGCTTGTTCTGTTCGCGCTTCTCTTTCCGGCCGCGGCGCAGAAGCCCCGGCTGATCGTGCTGACCGATATTTCCAACGAACCAGACGATGAACAATCGCTGGTGCGCCTGCTCGTGTATTCCAACGAGTACGACATCGAGGGGCTCATCGCCACCACATCCATCCATCTCCGGGACAGGATCCGCCCCGACATCATCCGCGCCACCATCGAAGCCTACGGCAAGGTGCAACCGAACCTGCTGCTGCACGCGCCGGGCTTCCCGCCCGCCGGACGCCTGCTCGAGCTGGTCAAGAGCGGCAACCCGGAGCTGGGCATGCGCGGCGTGGGCTTCGGCAAGTCCTCGGAAGGCTCGCAGTGGATCATCGAGGCGGCGCTGAGGCCCGACCCGCGGCCGCTATGGGTGGCCGTGTGGGGCGGCGCCAACACGCTCGCGCAGGCGCTGTGGGACGTCAAGTACACGCGTTCGCCCGAGGAGCTGCGGCAGGTGGTCTCGAAGCTGCGCGTGTATACGATCTCCGACCAGGACGACGCAGGCCGCTGGCTGCGGATCACGTTCCCGGACCTGTTTTATATCGTCAGCCCGTCCAGCCTGGATGCGCGCGAATACTATCTGGCCACCTGGACCGGCATCTCGGGCGACCGCTTCTACCGCAACGGGCCGATGGAGGATTTCGAACTGGTCGACAACCCGTGGCTCGAGGAGAATATCATCCGCAACCACGGCCCGCTGGGCGAACGCTACCCGCGCGTGGCCTACATCATGGAGGGGGACACGCCGTCGTTCCTGAACCTGATCGGGAACGGGCTGGCGAGCGACGCCGACCCGTCCTGGGGCGGCTGGGGCGGCCGCTACGAGCTGCGGCAATCCTATGCCGAAACGCGGCCCATCTGGACCAATTCCCGCGACACGGTGACGACGCGCGACGGGCGCGCGCACACCTCGAACACCGCCACCATCTGGCGCTGGCGCCGCGCCTTCCAGCATGATTTCGCCGCCCGCATGGACTGGTGCGTGCAGCCGTACGCGAAGGCCAACCACAACCCGTCGGCCGTGCTGAACGGGGATAAAACAAAAGCGGTTCTGCATGTTCAGGCCCGCCCCGGCGAACCGGTGCGCCTTTCCGCCGCGGGGTCCTCGGATCCCGACGGCAACCGCATCCGCATCCGCTGGTGGATCTACCCCGAGGCGGGCACATGGCGCGGCAAGGCGCGGCTCACCCGCGGCGAAGGCCCGGAGACGGAACTCGTTTGGGAGCCGGGCGCGAAGCCCGGCACGGTGCATGTGATCCTCGAGGTCGCCGACGACGGCTCGCCGGATCTGGTCAGCTACCGCCGCGCCGTGGTGAGCATCCCCTGAGCGGCGAGCCAGTCGCGCAGGCGCTCCGTCCAGCCGTCGACGGGCAGGCCCTTGCGGCGCATGCCGAAGCCGTGGCCTCCCGCCTCGTAAACGTGCAGCTCGGCAGGCCGGCCCGCCTGGCGCCACATGCGGAACAGGCGCAGGCTGTGCTCGGCGGGCACGGTGCGGTCGTCGGCGGCATGCACGAGGAACAGCGGCGGCGCGCCCGGGGGCGCGGGACGGTCCTCGGGGAAAAACGCGTACACCGGCGCGGCGAAGGCGGGGCGGGCGCTTTCGTCCTCCGTGAGCGCCACGTTGGCGGTGATGTAGCCGCCGGCGGAGAAGCCGAGGATGCCGATGCGCGCCGGGTCCACACCCCACTCCGCGGCGCGGCGCCGCACGGTGCGCATCGCTTCCAGCGCGTCGGCGACGCCGAGGGCCATCGCTTCCTTCCGGCGCGCTTCCTGCACCTCGCGGGAGGCCCCCTTCGGATCGCCGGTGCGCATCACCCGGTACTTGAGCAGGAACGCCGCCACGCCGAGCGAATTCAGCCACTCGGCCACCTCGGTGCCCTCGTGGTTGAAGGCGAGGATGCGGAAGCCCCCGCCCGGCACGATGACGATGCCCGCACCCGTGGCCCGGTCCTTCGGCGGCAGGAACACGCTCACCGTGGGCCGCGTGACGTTGGCGATACGCAGGATGCCGTCCTGCGGCCCCATGGAGGAGGTCTCCGCCCAGTCCCACGACTCGCTGCCCGGGGCCGCGCCGGGGTAGAGCGGAATGACCTGGGGGCCGGCGGGCGGCGGGATCACGCCAAACAGCAGGAAGATCAAAAGCCGCGACATTTGTTTCAAACAAAACCGGGCCGGCCGCGGTGGGCCGGCCCGGCGCCGTGCGAACGTTACCGGATGCCGAGGATCCGCCGGTTGCGCTCCGTGTCGGTGGCCGCGCCGGCGAAATCGTCGAACGCCTTCTTCGGGACCTCGATCAGCATGGAGGCGATGAACGGCGCGCCTTCGGCCGCCCCCTGCGAGGCGTCCTTGTAGCAGCACTCCCACTCGAGCACCGCCCAGCCGCTGTAGCCGGCGGCGGTGAGGCGCGTGAACACCTGCTTGAAGTCCACCTGCCCGTCGCCGAGCGAGCGGAACCGGCCGGGCCGCTTCTGCCACGGCGCGTAGCCGCCGTAGACGCCCGCCCTGGCCGAGGGGCGGAACTCGGCGTCCTTCACGTGGAAGGCCTTGATGCGCGGGCCGTACTCGTCGATAAATCCGATGTAGTCGAGGCACTGGAGCACGAAGTGCGAGGGGTCGTAGTTGATGGCCACCCGCGGGTGGCCGTTCATCTCCTCGAGGAACAGGTCGAACGTGTAGCCGTCGTGGAGATCCTCGCCGGGATGCAGCTCGTAGGCGATGTCCACCCCGTACTCTTCCGCCACGTCGAAGATCGGCTTCCAGCGCCGCGCCAGCTCGCGGAACCCCTCCTCGACGAGGCCCGCCGGGCGCTGCGGCCACGGATAGACGAAGGGCCACAGCAGGGCGCCGGAAAACGACGGCGTCACCGACAGGCCCAGGTTGCGCGAGGCGCGAATGACCAGCTTCATCTGTTCGACCGCCCACTCGGTGCGCGCCTGCGGGTTGCCGCGGACCTCCGGGGCGGCGAAAGCGTCGAACAGCTCGTCGTAAGCCGGATGCACGGCCACGAGCTGGCCTTGCAGGTGGGAAGCCAGCTCGGTGATCTCGAGGCCGTTGGTCTGCGCCCGGAGATCGTCGCAGTAGGCCTTCGACTCGGCGGCCATGCGGACGTCGATGATGCGGCTGTCCCAGGAAGGCAGCTGCACGCCCTTGTAGCCGAGCCCCTTGGCCCAGGCGGTGATGTTCGGCAGCGAATTGAACGGCGGCTCGTCGCCCATGAACTGGGCAAGAAAGATAGCGGGTCCTTTGATCTGCGGCATGTGCACCTCTCGGAGACAATATGACAGAAAACGGGCCGCGGCGGAGAGGCCGGGCCGGGCTCAGAATTTCGGCAGCGTCCGCAGGATGCCCATGGTGCCGGCCCCGCGCGCGTATTCGATGGAATGCAGCGGCGTCCAGCCCTTGCCGTCGGGGCCGAGGCCCATGGCGCCGATGTAGCGGGCTTCCTCTTTCTTCGGCCCCATCAGGATGACGGCGTAGCCGCGGTCCGGATAGTACAGCGCCCGGTATTGCAGCTCGCCGGAATTCGGCCGCCAGCGGTCTTCGGCCGGCGGGCCGAGCTTGCGGACGACGGCGAAGTAGTCGTCGTCGCGCGTCAGCTCCAGGTAGCTCTGGTCCCGGGCGACAAACGACGGGCGGGTCTGCGGCGTGAAACGAATCACCGCCCACACGACGAGCAGCAGCGCGCCCAGGCCGAGGAACGTGGACAGGATGAGCCGGGTGATGCGCGTGTCCGTTCTCTCGCGGCTGATGCCGAGCACGGCGGCGATGCCGCGCAGCTCGTCGGCGGGCTGTTCGGCGGGCGGCGAAGCCGGCGGGGACATCACCGGCGCGGGCATCTCCAGCACCGGCTTGCGCACCGGCCACACGGTGCCCATGCGGTATTCCAGCTCCTGTTTCAGCCCGACGATCATCACCGGCTTGTCCGTCTCGGAAACCTCGCCGAAATAGCGTCGCGGAATGGCCACCTCGATGTCTTCGGCCGTGTTGCGGACCACCATCTCGCTCCAGGTGGCTTCCTTCAGCCTCCACTCGTTGTGTTTCACCCCGTGGATCGGCGGGAAAAACGAGAACGGTCGGTCGAACAGCTCAGCCTGGGGAGGCGCCGGCGGCGTGCTCATGGTTCCAGACTCAGGATACCCTCTTGCGGGCATCGGAGCATCGGAGTCGGAATTCCCGAGACAAGGCCGTCCTCCGGTGTAAGAATGGAGAGGAAAGGAGACCGGCCATGTCGATCCGGGACCAGGAAGCACTGGAATATCATTCATCCCCGCCCCCGGGCAAGGTGAGCGTCGTTCCCACCAAGCCCTGCCGCACGCAGAGAGACCTCAGCCTCGCCTACACGCCGGGCGTGGCCGTTCCCTGTCTGGAGATCCACCGCGATCCCTCGCTGGCGTACAAGTACACGGCCAAGGGGAATCTTGTCGCGGTGATTTCCAACGGGACGGCCGTGCTCGGGCTGGGCAACATCGGGCCGCTTGCAGGCAAGCCCGTCATGGAAGGCAAAGGCGTGCTGTTCAAGCGCTTCGCCGACATCGACGTGTTCGACATCGAGCTGGCCACGGAGGACCCGAAGGAGATCATCCGGGTCTGCCAGATCCTCGAGCCCACGTTCGGCGGCATCAACCTCGAAGACATCAAGGCGCCCGAGTGTTTCGAAATCGAGGAAGAGCTGAAGAAGACGCTGAAGATCCCGGTTTTCCATGACGACCAGCACGGAACGGCCATCATTTCCGGCGCGGCGCTCATCAACGCCCTGCATCTGGCGGGCAAGAAAATCGAGGACGTGAAAATCGTCTTTTCCGGCGCCGGGGCCAGCGCGATTTCCTGCGCCAATCATTACATCCGCCTCGGCGCGAAGCTGGAAAACATCCTGATGTGCGACACCAAGGGCGTCATTTACGAAGGCCGCACCGAGGGAATGAACAAATACAAAGCCAAATTCGCGCGGAAAACCGGCGCGCGGACGCTGGCCGACGCCATGAAAGGCGCCGACGTTTTTGTCGGCCTTTCCGTGGCCAATTGCGTGACGCCGGAGATGCTGCTTTCCATGGCCGAGCGGCCCATCGTGTTCGCGCTGGCCAATCCGGATCCGGAGATCCCCTACGACGTGGCCAAGGCGACGCGCGACGACATCATCATGGCCACCGGGCGCAGCGACTACCCGAACCAGGTCAACAACGTCCTCGGCTTCCCGTTCATCTTCCGCGGGGCGCTGGACGCCGGCGCGACCGCCATCAACGACGAGATGAAGCTGGCGGCGACCTACGCTCTGGCCGAGCTGGCCCGCATGGACGTGCCCGATTCGGTGCGCCGGGCCTACGGCGTGGAAACTCTTGAATTCGGCCCCGAATACATCATCCCGAAGCCTTTCGACCCGCGCGTGCTGACCCATGTCGCGCCGGCCGTGGCGCGCGCGGCCATGGAGACCGGAGTGGCCCGGCGCCAGCTGGATCTGGCCGCCTATCGCGACGAACTGGAAAAACGGCTCGGCAAGAGCCAGGAAATCATGCGCATGGTGATCCACAAGGCGCAGCGCAGCCCGCGCCGCGTGGTCTTCCCCGAGGGCGTGCAGGACAAGATCCTGCGCGCGGCGCAGATCCTGATCGACGAGGCCATCGCCCACCCCATCCTGATCGGCAACCGCGAGCGCATCCTCACCCGCGCCCGCCAGCTTCACCTGCACCTGGAGAACGCTGCCGAAATCGTGGATCCGGAAACCGACCCGCGCTTCGACACCTACACGATGGAGTACCTCCGCCTGCGGCAGCGCAAGGGCGTGACGCATACAGAGGCGCCGATCCTGATGCGCAACCCCACGCGCTTCGCCGCGATGATGGTGCACTCGGGCGACGCCGACGCGATGATCGCCGGGCTGACGCAGCATTACGCGGACACGATCCGGCCGGCGCTGGAAGTGATCCCGAAGAAAGAAGGGATCCAGAAAGTCGCCGGAATGTACATGCTGATCACGGCGAAAGGACAGCTGTATTTCATCGCGGACACGACGGTCAACATCGAGCCGACGGCCGAAGACCTGGCGGAAATCGCCATCATGAGCGCCGACACCGTGCGCAGCTTCGACATCGAGCCGCGCATCGCGATGCTGTCGTTCTCCACATTCGGCAGCTCGCGCCACCCGCTGGCCGCGAAGGTGGCCGCCGCGACCGAGCTGGTGCGGCAGCGCCGCCCGGACCTCGTCGTCGAGGGCGAGATGATGGCCGACGCCGCAGTGACGCCCGAAATGCTCGGCGACTACCCCTTCTGCCGTCTCACCGGGCCGGCCAACGTGCTCATCGCGCCCAGCCTGGAGGCGGGCAACATCGCCTACAAGCTGCTGTGGCGGCTGGGCGGCTGCGAGGTGATCGGGCCGATCCTGATGGGCTTCGCCAGGCCGGTGCACGTGCTTCAGCGCGGCTGCGAAGTCAACGATATCGTCCACATGGCGGCGCTCGCCGTGGTGGAGGCGCAGGGGCTCGACGCGCAGCCGGTCCGGCCTGCGCCTGCGGAAGCGCGCTGAGCTTTGCGGCTCAATCGATGCCGAGCCGCCGGAGCAGCCGCTCGGCGTCGGCGATGCCGACGCGCACCGGCGCGCGCGCCGCAGCCGGGTTTTCGCGCTCGTCGAACGCCTCGAAAAGAGCCATTTTGGCGATCGCGTAGCGCTCATTGTCGGCCAGCCGGCGGCCGTGAGCTTCCTCCCAGGCGGCTACGGCGCGGTCTTCCACCTGCACGACCAGAAGGAACCAGTTCTTGCGGTCGGCGCTGACGGTGAAGTGATGGTTGCGGCAGCCGCCCTGCTCGCGGAAGCCTTCATAGAAATACTCGTAGGCGTAGCCGGTGGCGGCGGAGTAATTCTTCTGCCGCCGCACGGCGGGCGCCGCCCGCAACGGTTCGGGAGCGCGGCGCGCAAACCACCGGTTCCACCAGGCCATGGCGCTCACCTGCGGGGGAGCGGATGCAGCTCGATGCGGCGGATGAAAATCTCCGCCCCTTCGCTCTGGATCTGGATCTTGCCCTGGCAGTGGCTGGATTCCAGAGCCTGGTTGACGATGCGCCCGTTGACGTAAAAGGTCAGCTCGCAGCCGCGCGCGGCGATCTCGCTGCGGTTCCACTGGCCCGGCGGGCGTTCCAGGTCCGCCGCGCCGCGGAACCCTTTGCGGTCCTGCCAGGCCATGTCGCGCCCGAACCAGTTGATCCGCCCCTGGTCGCGCACGACGCGCGGCGCGCCGGGTTTCCAGTAGAGCTGCCCGTCGGAGCGCTGCTCGGCCTCCGCCGTGACGCGCGGGCGCGAAGCGCCGCGCACGAGGATCAGGTCGCCCGTGCCCCCTTCGATGATCTGGTATTCGATCGACTCGAGCCAGCCGTTGCCGGCCGCGCCGTCCTCGCCCGTGCCGTGCACGAGGATGCCGCTGTCGCGCGCGTTGTTTTCGCGCGGCGGCCACGTTTTCTCGCCCCACTTCCATTCGACGACCAGGCGGTAGTCGGCGTAGTCCTGCCGCGTGGTGAGCCCTCCCCAGGCTTCGCCCGAAATGCGGATCAGATTGTTGCGTACCGTGAAGACGCCCTTCGGGTCTTCTCGGCCCGTGTCTTTGAGGGAAACATAGAAGCCGGACAAGTCCCCGCCGTTGAACAGCACGATCTTCCGGGCGGGACGCACAGGCTCGGCCCCGGCGAGGAGCGCCGGGAGAAACAACCAGAGAAGCGCGGATCGCATCACACTCCTATGATGGTGGATTCGCGCCCCGATCTGAAGCGCGGCATCGGGCTGTTCGACGCGGGGCGCTATTACGAGGCGCACGAGGAATTCGAGCATGCCTGGCGCGCGGCGCCGCGCGCGGAGCGCCTGTTCGTGCAGGCGCTGGTGCATTGCGCCGCCGCATGCCATCACGCCGCCCGCGGCAACTTCCCCGGCGCTTGCCTGCAAGCGCAGCGCGCGGCCCGGAAACTGGCCGGCTATCTTCCCGTCCACGGGGGCGTGGACACGCTCCGCCTGTGGCGCGACGTGCAGGCGTGGCAAGCCTCGTGGCGAGGCGGGCAGCCGGCGGGCCGGGCTACAATCGGCGTGAGGCGATGAAGCTCTGGCTGGCATGGCTCGTGTTGCAGGCGGCGGCCCAGCCGCCCGTGGCCGAAATTCGCCCGCCGGCCTGCGGCGACGCCGAGATCACCGAGTTCGGCCTCGAGTGCACGGTGAAGGATTCCTGCTCGATTTATCTCGAGCTGGCAGGGATCGAAGAGGCGGGCGGGAGGCTGTTTCTTTCCGGCAATTTCCACACCGGCTCGGCCACGCTGTGGTCGCTGCTGCTGGCCAGCGACGACGAAGGGCGCACCTGGACGGAGCCGCACCCGCGCCTGCGCGGCGCCGCGCTCGACGACATCCAGTTCGCCGACGCCGAAACGGGCTGGGTGTCCGGGCACATCGCGGGCGCGCTGCCGCGCGACCCGTTCCTGCTGAAAACCACCGACGGCGGCAAAACATGGAGGCGCGTTCCTGTTTTGGAGGAATCCGGCTACGGGGCCATCGACGCGTTCCGCTTCGAAAACCGCGCCTCGGGCGTGTTGTACCTCCAGCGGCGCGGCGAGCCGCGCCAGCGCTACCAGCGCTGGGAGACGCAGAACGGCGGCGATACCTGGACGCTGCGGGAGGCGGGCCCGAAGCCTTTCCCGCCGCTGCGGCCACGCCAGAGCGGCTGGCGCATCCGCACCGACACGCGCGCCCGCATGTATTTCGTCGAACGGCTGAATGAAAAGGCGTGGACCGCCTTGGCGCGCTTCCCCGTGCGTTTCGGCGAATGCCAGCCGGCCCCGGAGCCGGCCGAGCCGCCCGACGCCGCGCCGCCCAGGGAGATTCCCCCGCAATGAAACCCCCGGCAACCGATGCGGTGGAGCTGGAATTCTTCCGCCAGCTGCTCGTCTCGATCCCGGAAGAGATGGGCGCGGTGCTGCGCCGCACGGCATTTTCCGCCAACATCAAGGAGCGGCGCGATTACTCCTGCGCCCTTTACGACGCGCGCGGCGACACCATCGCCATGGGCGACCACATGCCCGTGCACCTGGGGGCCATGCCGCTGAGCGTGCGCGCCGTGCTGGACTCCATCCGCCTGCGGCCCGGAGACGTGGCCATTGTGAACGACCCGTTCCGCGGCGGCACGCACCTGCCCGACATCACCGCCGTGGCCGGCGTGTGGATCGGCGAGGCGGCCGAGCCCGCGTTCTATGTGGCCGCGCGCGCGCACCACGCCGACGTCGGCGGCATGAGTCCCGGCTCCATGCCGCTGGCGCGCGAAATTTATCAGGAAGGGCTGCGCATCCCGCCCGTGCTGCTGGTCCGCGAAGGCCGCATCGACACGGGCGTCCTCGAAATGATCCTCGCCAACGTGCGCACGCCGGAAGAGCGCGAAGGCGACCTGCTGGCGCAGTGGATGGCCATGCGGCGCGGCATCCAGCGGATTGAGGAGGCCGTCGCCGCCTGGGGGCTGCCGCGGCTGGAGCGCAACATCGCGGCGCTGCGCTCCTACGCGGCCAGAATGATGCGCGCCTGCCTGGCGGCCCTGCCCGCCGGCCGCTACGTGTTTGAGGACTTCCTCGATGAAGGCGAGCGCATCCGCGCCGCAGTGACCCTTCGCCGGGACCGCGCGGTCATTGATTTCACCGGCACCTCGCCGCAGGCCGAGGGGCCGGTGAATGCCAACTACGCCATCACCCTGACGGCCGTGTTTTATGTTTTCCGGTGCCTGCTCGGCGAGGACGTGCCCGCCAACGCGGGCCTGCTCGAGCCCATCGAGGTGATCGCGCCCGCCGGCACGCTGGTCAATGCGCTGCCGCCGGCGGCCATGGCGGCGGGCAATGTGGAGACCTCGCAGCGCATCACCGACGTGCTGCTGGGCGCGCTGGCGCAGGCCGCGCCCGGGCGCATCCCCGCTGCGTCGCAAGGCACGATGAACAACATCAGCTTCGGCGGCGCCGGCTTCGCATGGTATGAAACGATCGCCGGCGGCATGGGGGCATCCGCGCGCGGCCACGGGCAAAGCGGCGTTCACACGCACATGACCAACTCCTGGAACACGCCCATTGAGGCGTTCGAGCACGCTTTTCCCGTCATCATTCGCTCCTACCGCATCCGCCGCGGCTCCGGCGGGCGCGGCCGGTTTCGCGGCGGAGACGGACTCGTGCGCGAGTTCGAATTTCGCGCGCCAGCGGAGGTCACCATCCTGTCCGACCGGCGGCGGCGCGCGCCCTGGGGCTTGTCCGGAGGCATGCCGGGCAAGCCGGGCCGCAATGTGCTGGTTCGCGCCGGAAGGGCCCGCCTGTTGCCGGGCAAGGTGCGTTTGGACGCCCGGCCCGGCGACCGGCTCCGCATCGAAACTCCGGGAGGCGGAGGATACGGCGAGCCGCCGCATCTCTGAGGGGCGGCGAACGAAACGGATTCAGACCCGGGAACGAAGGGCGCGCCAGCGCTGTCGGAGCCGCGAAGAAGGGCGCGGATGCGCCTTCGGAGCCGCTAACGAAGGGCGCGCCAGCGCCCGAGAGTGAGCGGTCCCCGCGCCGCATTGCAGTCCGGCAGGCAACAGACCGCTCATTCCCGCTCGCCTGACGGCTCGCTCCATTCGCGGCTCTGAAATGTGCGCAGCTCTGGCATGGACCGCTCATTCCGGCCGCTTCGCGGCCTCCATTCGCGGCTCTGCTCCCGCATTACCACACAGGCGAAGAAGGGCGCGGATGCGCTGGCAGAGCCGCGAACGAAGGGCGCGCCAGCGCCCGAGAGTGAGCGGTCCCCGCGCCGCATTGCAGTCCGGCAGGCAACAGGCCGCTCATTCCCGCTCGCCTGGCGGCTCGCTCCATTCGCGGCTCCGATGCAGCGCGGCGGATGCCGCCTGCCCTGTATTCCCGGAGCCATCTTGAGTGAGAACTTCTTTCGCTCACGCTCACTTGAGGGGTGAATGCGCTACCTCATCACGTTCAGCTGCTACGGCCACCGCCTGCACGGGCACGCAGAAGGGTCGGTGGACAAGCTCCACAACTCATATAAAGGGCCATGCGCTCCCGCCAGCCCCGGACGCCTGGCTTATGTGCGCCGGGCAATGAAGGAGCCGGTTTACGAGATGGAAAAGCCGCAACGCCGCGCCGTCCTCCAAGGCTTGCTGGAAGCCGCACGGCGCCGCGGATGGCGTATCTGGGCAGCCCACGTCCGCGAATCTCACACGCACGTTGTGGTGGAGGGAGAAGCGCCGCCAGAGGAAATTCTCAAGGCATTCAAAGCCTACGCCAGCCGCTGGTTGGCGATGTTGCCGGGGGAAGCCTCGAGGCGCCGCCGTTGGGCCAGGCACGGAAGCACCGTCTGGCTGTGGAAGGATCGCGACTTCCATGATGCCATCGTCTACGTGGCTGACAGGCAAGGAGCCCCCATGGAGTGCTTTGTGCATCCGGAATGGTGAGATTCCGCCCCTCTAGCCAGATCGGCGCGCCAGCGGTGTCGGAGCCGCGAACGAAGGGCGCGGATGCGCTTTCAGAGCCGCGAACGAAGGGCGCGCCAGCGCTGGCAGAGCCGCGAACGAAGGGCGCGCCAGCGCCCGAGAGTGAGCGGTCCCCGCGCCGCATTGCAGCCCGGCGGGCAACAGACCGCTCATTCCCG
>Ga0308389_1002304_pt1 | contig 12084 bp, 9 predicted proteins | sample Hotspr2Sample148_FD_202362 | JGI IMG/M metagenome (GOLD analysis project Ga0308389, IMG submission 202362) | Hot spring phototrophic mat microbial communities from Mushroom Spring, Yellowstone National Park, Wyoming, United States - 20040719_148 ... | reverse complement strand
GCGGTTTGTCATCATCGGGGACGAAGCCCGGACGCGCCAGCTGCGTGATAGACTCACCGTTCCGGGGCCGGGCGACTGAAACCGGACAGCGTTTCCTTCCGCATTCGGGGCGCCAGCCCTTGCCCTTTTATTGCAGTTGTTTATACTGAACGACTTATTTTGGGCGCACAGACAGGCGAAGCATGACAAGGGACGCCTTCCACACGCCCGACGGCACAGGACGGTGAGACGGCGGCTGGATTCGGTCGTCCTCACGACTTCAGCACCGAGGGACCAGGGCTTGGACATTGCCGAAACCATCGAACGCCTTGTGACGCAGGATGGGTTCGAGTTGGTCGTTTGTGAGATGAAAAAGCTCGGACGCCGGCATCTTTTGCGCGTCGTGGTGGACCATCCCAACGGCATTACCCTTGACCACTGTGCGGCATTGAGTCGGCGTATCGGCGACCATCTCGACGCGGTGGATGCCGTGCCAACCGCTTACACCCTGGAAGTTTCCTCGCCAGGCGTCGAACGTGGGCTGTACCGGCTGGCCGACTACCAACGGTTCACCGGCCATCGCGTGCGACTGCGGACAACGGTGGCGCTCAACGGCAGGCGGCAGTTTCGCGGACGGATTGCTGCCGTCCGCACTGAGGAAGGGCCGGTCATCATCCTGCGCAACGAGGCTGGTGTGGAAACCCCCATTGCGTTTTCCGATATTGCCCAGGCCCAACTCGAAGTCACGGCAGAAGACCTCTTTCGCGTGGCGGAAGCAAAACGTGCCGCACGTGAACGGGAGCGCGAAAAAGATGCGGCGGATACCAGACCGTAGTGGTGTCCAGACGGAGGCAAGCAAGCTATGTCCATACTGTCAGAGCAGATTCAGGCTATCAGCCGGGACAAAAACATTGACCCACGCATCATCATCGAGGCCCTGCAGGATGCAGTGACGGCCGCGGCGCGGCGGCACTTCAAGTCGAATGAAAACCTCGTGGCCATTTACAGCGAGGAAAGCCACCGCATGGAACTCTACGCCGCCAAGCGTGTGACTGATGTCGTCGTCTGCCCGGAAACGGAAGTCTCCCTTGAAGAAGCCCTTCAGGCTGACGCCTCGGCAGAAATTGGCGATGTGCTTTACGAGCCACGGCAGGACCGCTTCGAGGAACTCGGCCGCATCGCCGCGCAAACCGCCAAACAAATCATCATCCAGAAGGTGCGGGAAGCCGAACGCGAAAACATCTACAACGAATACATCGGGCGTGTGGGGGAGATTGTCCACGGCGTCGTCAAACGCTTTGAGCGGGGCAACATCATCCTTGACATCGGGCGCACGGAGGCCCTGCTGCCCCGCTCCGAACAGTCGCCGGCGGAAAACTTCAGCCAGAACGACCGGGTACGGGTCGTCATCACCCAGGTGACGAAAGATGCCAAGGGTCCGCAGGTTCACGTTTCGCGCACCAGTCCCGAACTGCTCAAGCGGCTGTTTGAGATGGAAGTCCCTGAAATCTACGACGGAACTGTGACCATCAAGGCGGCGGCACGGGAACCGGGCGAGCGGGCAAAGGTGGGCGTGGCCTCGAATGACCCGGATGTGGACCCGGTGGGCGCCTGTGTCGGGATGAAGGGTTCGCGCGTACAGGCCGTCATCCGGGAGCTGCGCGGTGAAAAAATTGACATCATTCCGTGGTCGGAGGACCCGGTGGTGTTTGCCGCCAACGCCCTCTCTCCGGCCAAGGTGAGCCGTGTCCAGATTACCGATTTCACCAACCAGCGCCTTGAAGTCATTGTTGAGGAATCCCAGCTCAGTCTGGCCATCGGCAAACGGGGGCAGAACGTCCGGCTGGCCTCCAAACTCGTGGGGTGGAACATTGACATCCGCAGCGATGCCGAAATGAAACGCGAAGTGGCCAGCCAGTTCCAGTCCCTGCTTTCGCGGCCGGATGTTCCGCTGACCGATTTGGCGGCTCTCAATCCGGCCTATGCCCAGTATCTGAAGAAAGCTGGCATTGCCACCCTTGAAGAGCTGGCCGATGCCAATGTCAACGATGTGGCCAGCATCCTGGACATCAGCTTCGATGAAGCCGTGGCACTGATTGAGCAGGCCCGACAACTCCTGCCAGCCACAGGGACAAACGAAGAAGCCGCATCGGAAACGGCGGCAGAAGAAGCCGCACCGGAGCTTGCAGCCGGGGCGGAAGCGACACCGGAGGACACGGCCGAGGTGTCGCTCCAATCCGGGGGCACGGCTGACGCACCAACCGCAACGGACACGGACGCCGCTCCGGCCGCAGCGGCGCTGGACAGTCCGACGACAGATGCCATCGCGCCAGAGGGTGAGCCGGAGCTTCAGCCGGGTGCCTGAGTCCCTGCGGCCGGCGGACGGGAACCAGTGTTGGAAATGGAGGGTAGGGAACGCGCATGACGACAAAAATCAGGATTTACGAGCTAGCCAAAGAACTTAAGGTGGACAGCAAGCGAATCATCGAGGACCTCCAGCGGATTGGTGTCAGTGGCAGCTATGTCCCGTCCAGCAGCATTGACCAAGCGATTGCTCACCGGGTACGTGAGCAGTACAACCCCAACCGTGCCTCCACGGCCAACACGCCTCCGCCAGCCCCAAAGCTCCGCAAGTTACCGCCAGGAACCATTCTGCCCAATGTTTTATCCTCTTCAGTGCCAACCACCGAGCCGGCTGCTCCAGCTCTCTCCCAACCGGTCACAAGTGCTACCAGTGTTCGGCTCGTCAAGAAAACGCCCGAAACCGACTTGCTGGCGGAGAAACAGGCGCACGAAACAGCACCGACGGTCTCAGCAGGAACCTCATCGGCGGTCTCGCCGGCAAAGGCTCCAGAATCCACGTTGCGCGTCGTCACCCTTTCCACTCCATCCGTGAAACCAGTTCCAGCGGCGGAAACGACCACCGATGCAACACCACCAGCGACATCCCAGACTGCAGAACTGAAAGCCACAGAGGCGCAACCCACCACGAGCATCAGACCTATTCCTGTGCCTTCATCGCCACCCACGGCGCAGCCGGTCAATGGCGGTGGCACAGCCGCGAAGGCAGCCACGCCAGTCACGCCCGCAGCCCCAACCCAGCCCGTGATTCGGCAATTTACGGTTCCAACGACGCGGACACCTTCGCCAGCCCGTCCACCGGTTGTAGAGCCGTCTGCCTACCCACAGAAAAGCGGGGGACAGGCTCGCCCGCCGGAGACGCGCTCGGACTCCCGCGAAGAGCGCCCGCTGCACTCCTCTCTAAATCGCGGGGTCTCCTCCGTGGAAACGCCATCAACGGTGACACGTACGTATGTTCCACCCGCATCACCGGACCGCTCCCGGGACGGACGTGGACGGCGCAACTTCAAAGAGCACACGGAGACACTCCGCAAACGTGAGTTTGAAAAGAAACTTGTGCGTCCCGAACGCGCGCCCGCCGTTGTGGCCAAAGCTAAGCCTGTCTTTACGGAATTCAAACCGATTACCGTCGTTGAGGGAACCACCGTCAAGGAGTTGGCCGAGAAGATAGAGGTCAAGCCCAAGGACATCATGGCCGCGCTGCTTGCCAAAGGTATCCTGGCGACTATCAACCAGCCTCTTTCCGAAGAGGCTATGCGCGAAGTCGCCCGTGAGTTTGGTTATGAGGTCACGGTACGCAGCCTCGAAGAAATCATCAATGACCAGCAGGATACCCTGGCCATTGAGACCGATGCTTTGGATGACATCGAGCCGCGCGCGCCGGTCGTGGCGGTGATGGGTCACGTTGACCACGGCAAGACCAGCCTTCTCGATGCCATCCGCAACACACGAGTGGCGGCCGGTGAAGCCGGTGGGATTACCCAGCACATTGGGGCGTACAGCGTCGAGGTTCCCGACCCGGACAATCGGGAAAAACTGCGCCGCATCGTCTTTCTGGACACGCCCGGTCACGAAGCCTTCACGATGATGCGGGCACGCGGAGCCAAAGGCGCGGATGTTGCCGTCATTGTCGTGGCCGCCGATGATGGCGTGATGCCGCAGACCATCGAAGCCATTGATCACGCCCGGGCTGCCAAAGTGCCCATTGTTGTGGCCATCAACAAGATTGACAAACCCCAGGCCAACGTCGAGCGCGTCAAAAAGGAACTGTCCGACATCGGTCTCATCTGTGAAGAGTGGGGCGGCGACACCGTCATGGTCGAGATTTCCGCCAAGCACCGGCGCAACCTCGATACCCTGCTCGAAATGATCCTGCTCACAAGCGACCTTCTCGACCTCAAGGCCCCCACCAAACGGCTGGCCTCGGGCGTCGTTCTCGAAGCGCGCCTTGACAAAGGGCGCGGTCCCGTCGCCTCGGTGCTGGTTCAACAGGGGACGCTCAAAGTGGGCGATCCGTTCATTGTCGGCCTGCACTTCGGGCGCGTCCGTGCCCTGATTGATGATCGCGGGCGGTCACTGACGGAAGCCGGGCCTTCAGTTCCGGTTGAAGTGCTCGGCCTGGAGGGCGTCCCCAAAGCCGGCGATCTGTTTCAGGTGGTGGATGATGCCGCCCGCGCTCAGGAACTGGCCAACTACCGGCAGTCCAAAGCCCGCATGGCGCAGTTGATGAGCAGTGCGGCGCGCGGGCTGGAAGACATGTACCAGCAAATGAAGAGCGGACAGCTCAAGGAACTGCTCGTCATTCTCAAGGCCGATGTGCAGGGATCGGTGGAAGCCCTGCGTGAAATTCTCCAGAAGCTCTCCAACGAGAAAGTCAGCATCCGTGTCATTCGGGCCGATGTGGGTGCGATCACAGAATCGGATGTGATGCTGGCCGCAGCCTCGAACGACATGTCGCACGTCTGCATCATTATCGGCTTCAACGTCCGCCCGGCCCCGCGCGTGGCTGAACTGGCCAAACAGGAGCGGGTGGACATCCGCCTGCACAGCGTCATCTACAAGGTCGAAGAAGAAGTGCGCAAGGCCATGATCGGCATGCTCGATCCGCTCACCAAGGAAATCGAGCTTGGGCGGGCGGAAGTGCGCAAAGTGGTGAAGGTTCCCAAAGTGGGCAACATCGCCGGCTGCGCGGTGCTGGAGGGGGTGGTCAAACGCGCTGCCAAAGTGCGTCTGGTCCGGGATTCGGTCGTGGTTTATGAAGGCGAGATTGCCTCGCTGCGCCGGTTCAAGGACGATGTCTCCGAAGTCAAGGCCGGATTTGAATGCGGGATCGGACTTGACCATTTTTCGGACATCAAGGAAGGCGACATTATCGAGTGCTACACGCTCGAAAAATACGCTGCGGAACTCTAAGCCCAAGGAGTCAGGCCCCCAACGATGCGACGCCGTGCGAGCCACCGTTCGAGACCGGGAAACCACCGCCGCGAACGCCTGTGCGAAGCTTTCCGTCTGGAAATCAACGAGATTGTGCGCTTTGAGCTGGACGATGAGCGCGTGGACCCGGTCGTGGTGCACCACGTGGCCCTCAATGCCGCTGGGACGGCCGCGCGGGTCTATGTCAGTGGCGACGGCGGACGGGAAAGCAACCTGGCGCTGACGGTCCGTGTCCTGAACGAGGCCACGGACTTCATCCGGCAGGCCTTGGGGCAGCACCTGGGTCTGCACCGGGTGCCGACCCTGCATTTCGTACTCGACAAAACCCTGCTTTCCGCGTCCCGGATTGAGGCCATTCTGGACGAAGAGCGTCCCCGTCTGGAGGCGGCTGATGCCCCCAGCCCCTGACCGATGCGGGTGCGCTCTGACGCAGGTTGTCTTGGTTGGATTCCCTATGTACGGAGTTGAAGCCCTATGCTCAGTCAGGTGGTCGAACTCATCGAGTCGAAGCACCGCTTTCTGATCACCGGCCATGCCCGTCCCGACGGTGACAGCACCGGTTCCTCACTGGCACTTTACTGGGGGCTACGTGCATTGCACAAAGATGTCGTCGTGGTGATGCGCGACCCGATTCCACCGGCCTATCAGGAGTTACCCGGCGCAGGGGAAGTGCAGGTTCGCCCGGCAATTGACGAACCATACGACGCGGCATTTGTCATCGAATGCAGCGATCTGGACCGTCCGGGTCTGCCGGGACTCGAAAAGCAGTTCATTGTCAACATTGACCACCACACCACGACTGCCCTGTTCGGGCACATCAACTGGATTGACGCCACAGCCGCCGCTGTGGGCGAAATGATCTACAACCTCTGCAAAGCCTTGGGGATCAACATCAACCAACCGATTGCGGAGTGTGTCTATGCAGCGTTGCTGTCGGACACCGGCTCATTCCACTACGCCAACACCACCGAACGCACCTTCAAAATTGCCTCCGAGTTGGTACGGCGCGGGGCGCGTCCGGCGCATGTGGCCCGGGCCCTGTACGAGTCCCACTCCTTCGGCAAAATCAAACTGCTGGGCAGTGTCCTGTCCACGCTGCAACGGGATGAAAGCGGGCGGGTGGCCTGGGTGACGATGACCCGTGAGATGATGGAAGCCGCCGAGGCCACCGAAGATGACCTCGAAGGCATTGTCAATCACCCGCTTTCCATCCGGGATGTCGAAGCCGCCGTGTTCTTCAAGGAAATTCATCCGGGGCAGTTCCGCATCAGCCTGCGCTCCAAAGGCAACGTGGATGTGTCGAAAATTGCGGAACGTTTCGGTGGCGGCGGACACAAATACGCCTCCGGGTGCACTGTCATCGGCACTCAGGACAGCGTTGCGAACCGCGTGTTATCTTCGTTGCAGTCGGAGCTTGGAACGACCTCCAGAGCCGCCGACTGAGAGCCTCGCCCCATACCATGACGCCAACTTCTGACGCTCCGCCCCTTGATCCGAAGCAGCCGCCGGTCGCCGCCCTGGCCCCGGTTTCCCTGCCGCGACAGGTCGTGGTCTGCCTGGCAGCCTGGCTCGTGCCCGGACTGGGGCACGGCCTGCTGGGCCGCTACGGGCGCGCAGTGCTCATCGGCGGCAGCATCTACACGATGGTCGTGCTGGGACTGTGGATGCGCGGACACCTCTACTCCCCCTTCGACCTGGACGAACTGCTCGGACTGCGGGATGTCCTGTCGAAGGTTTGCCTCATCGGCCAGATGGGTATCGGTGTCCTTCAGCCAATCCTGCGGGGGCTTGGCTTTGGCGTCAGCTTTGAGTTCAAAGCCGCAACCTACGAATACGGCACGTATTTTCTTGTCGTCGCCGGACTGCTCAACTACCTGGTGATGTTCGATGTGTTTGACATTGCCAAAGGGCGCAAGGCCTGATGCGTGCTGACCAGCGCGGGACTTGAAACCATGCACTTTCTCATCATGACAACCTTCGCGGCGCTCACCTCCACTGTCCTGGCCGCCATCACCAACGAAGCCGAAACCACCCGTGAGCGATGTCTGTATGGCCTCAAAACATTCGGCGCTTTTGTCGGCGTCGGGCTGGTCATCAGTTGGCTTTTTTACTTCATTCCCTGAGCGGCGTCTGACCCTGTGGACGGAGCAACGGTCGCCGGTGACGCTGGTTCAGGCGCGAATGAAACCGATGGAGTCTGGCGGTGCACGATTGGTATCAGGACAAGCTGCGTGAAGAATGTGGGGTGTTTGGCATCTGGGGGCATCCCGAAGCGGCCCGGCTCACCTATCTGGGACTGTATTCCCTGCAACACCGTGGGCAGGAATCCGTCGGCATTGTGACCAGTGATGGCCAGCGCCTGCATGCCGTGCGCGGCATGGGTGAAGTCAACGAAATCTTCACCGAGTCCGTCCTGGACAAACTGCCCGGCCACTGCGCCATCGGCCACGTACGGTACTCAACCGCCGGAGAAGTCAGCCTCAACGAAGCCCAGCCGTTCTCCATCAAATGCCACCGGGGTGAACTGGCGATCTGTCACAACGGCAACTTCCCCTTTGCGGAAACCATGCGTGCCGAACTGGAGCGGGAAGGTGCGATTTTTTCCTCAACCAGCGATACCGAAGTCGTCCTGCACAAACTGGCCCGGTCGCGCCAGCCACACCTTCAGCAGGCCATTGCCGACGTTTTCCGGGAGCTTGAAGGTGCATACTCGATTCTTATTCTCACACCGGACAGTCTGTTTGTTGTGCGCGACCCACGTGGTTTCCGCCCGCTCTGTCTGGGTGAACTGGATGGGGCGACGGTGGTGGCCTCGGAAACCTGTGCCTTTGACCTCATCGGTGCGACTTACGTCCGCGACATTGCACCGGGTGAAATTCTGACCGTCAACCGGGAGGGCCTGCGGACCGAGTACCCGCTGCCGCCCCAGACGCCGGCCTTCTGCATTTTCGAGCACGTGTATTTTGCGCGCCCGGATAGCCGCATCTACGGGCGCAGCGTCAACAAAAGCCGCCACAAGATGGGCAAGCAACTGGCCCGGGAACAGCCCGTTGAAGCCGACATCGTCGTTCCGGTCCCGGACTCCGGTGTAGCCGCCGCGATTGGCTATGCGGCGCAGTCGGGCATCAACTTCCGGTTCGGGCTGGTGCGCAACCACTACATTGGCCGCACCTTTATCGAGCCAACGCAGTCCATCCGCAACTTTGGCGTCAAGGTCAAACTCAATCCCGTGCGCGATCTGATTGAAGGGCGGCGCGTTGTTCTGGTGGATGACTCGCTGGTACGCGGCACGACCAGCCGGAAGATCGTCGAGATGCTCCGCCAGGCCGGGGCGCGGGAAGTCCACCTGCGGATAAGCTGTCCGCCGACCATTTCCCCCTGCTACTACGGTGTGGATACGCCCTCGACCGCCGAACTGATTGCCGCCAACCAGTCCACGGAAGCCATCCGGCAATACATCAATGCCGACAGCCTGGGCTACCTGAGCCACGAGGGGTTGCTGGCGGCCTGTGGCGCAGATGAAGGACTCCGGTTCTGCACCGCCTGCTATACCGGCAAGTATCCGCTGCCCGTCCCGCAGCGGGCGGTCGGGCGCAGCCACCGGGCGTAGTGGCTGGGCATGGTTCGGCTTTTGATCACGCCTGACCGTGGCGGCAACGCCCCGGCCGCACCATCACGGCGTCCGGCCACATCGTTTTCTGGTGGAAAAGCCCTGGTGAATTATCTAGTATCGGGTCTGCCAACGGGCAAAAGCCAACCGGAAGTGACATATCTCCTTACATCTGATGGTGCGCAGATGCTGTGCGCCAATCTGAATCTCCAGTATCCGCGTTGCTACATGACGGTGGACGTATGATTGGTACGTACCTACTCCACTACAAGCTGCTCAAAAAAATCGGTGAAGGCGGGCAGGGTGAAGTTTACCAGGCAGAAGACACCCGGTTGCGGCGCATCGTGGCCATCAAGATTCTGCCGGCTGAGCTGGTGGCGGATGAAAAAACCCGCAAGCGGTTTCTCCGCGAAGCCCAACTCGCCTCGGCGCTCGACCACCCGAACATCTGCACGGTCTATGAAATCAACGAGGACCGTGGGCTGCATTTCATCGTCATGCAGTACCTCGAAGGCAAACGCCTCAAGCAGATGGTACGGGGGCGACCGCTGGATATGGAAAGCACCCTCTCCATTGCTGTCCAACTGGCCGATGCGCTGGCCGCAGCGCATGAGCGGGGTGTCATTCACCGGGATGTCAAAGCCACCAATGTCATCGTCAATGAGCGCGGGCAGGCCAAGATTCTCGATTTTGGCCTGGCGAAAGCCACGGCCAAGAACATTGGCGATGAGTCCGTCATGGAGTTGACCCAGGCCGGTGTTCCCTTTGGCACGGCCGGTTACATGTCGCCGGAGCAGGCCCGTGGCGGCACGATTGATGCCCGTTCGGATATCTTTTCACTGGGCATCGTCATCTACGAAATGGCAGCCGGCCGCCTCCCGTTTCAGGGCAAAAGCACGGTGGATGTCATGCATGCCATCATGCATGAGCCGCTTCCGCCGCTGTCGTCCATCAATCCGGCTGTGCCTGAGCGGCTGCAAAGCATTCTCGAAAAGGCGACGGCCAAGGATGTGGCGGCCCGCTACCAGACGATGCGCGAGTTCCAGGCGGACCTCAAGCAGCTCCTGCGCGCCGTCCAGATGCAGACCGGGCAACCGCTGACCGACGATTCCCTGCTGCCTATGGTTACCCCGCGCCACGAGCGCAGCAACTGGCTCACCGGTGGCGTCGTGGGACGGCTCATCAGCCGGCTGCGCGGCACGCCTGACCGGACACCCATCAGTCAGACGAATACTCCACCCTCCGCCTTGCCCAGCCGCCCCACCGGCGCGCCCCAACCCGCCGAGCCACCGCCCGCCGAGAAAAAACCCGACGACATTGCCGACAAAGGGCAGGCGCTCCGGGACTCGATGCCCAGTTCGTGGCGTACATCCGACAAACGTTCGATTGCCATTCTTCCCTTCCGCAACCTGAGCGGCGACCCCCAGACGGATTTTTACAGCTTTTCCCTTGCCGACAGCGTCATCACCGAGTTGGCCGGACTCAAATCCATCGTCGTGCGTCCGTCAAGCTACATGGCGAAGTACCAGGGGCGTGACCTCGACCCGATCTACGTCGGCAACGAACTCCAGGTGGACGCCGTGATGACCAGCGCCTACGTCAAGTCGGGACAGCGCATGCGCGTCACGCCGCAGTTGATTGACGTTCACACGGGAGAAATCCTCTGGAGCGACAAAATTGACCTCGACGCCCAGGACATCATCACGCTGCAGGACACCCTGGCGCAGAAAATCTGTGAAGAACTGCGTGTCCGCATCAGCCAGACCGAGCAGGAGCGCATTGCCAAGCCGACGACCCGCAATGCCGAAGCCTTTGAGTACTACCTGCGTGGACGCAATCAGTTGCAGCGTTTCCGCCAGACGATGCTCAAGGATGACTTCAGCGCCGCGACCGAAATGTTTGAAAACGCGCTGGCCTGCGACCCCAACTTCGCCCTGGCCCACTCCGGCATGGGCCTGTGTTATGTCGAATATGTGCTGAAAGGCATTGGCGGGGCGCTGTATTTCGAGCGTGCGGCAGAACGCTTCCGGCAGGCGTTGGCGCTCGATGACTCGCTCATCGAACCACAGATCAACATGGTCTATTACTACCTGCTCAAGGGCGAGAAGGTACGCGCCCGCGAGCAGGTGCGGCGCATGCTGGCCATTGCGCCCAACGACCCGGCGGCACACAACACGGCGGCCTACCTGCACCGCTGGGATGGGCTGTACGGGCCGGCTCTGGCCGAATACGAAGCCTGTCTGCGGCTTGACCCAACGGATGTCGTACGAGTGTCGTACAACCGCGCCCGCATTGCCCTCTACCAGGGGCACTACGAAGAGGCGCTGGAACATCTCGAAGCGGCGCTGTTTATCGAACCCAACCATCCCTTTGCCACAATGGTGCTGGGACAGGTGCTCTACTACCAGGGGCGGCATGAGGAATCGGCGCGCACGTTCCGGGAGTTGTTCGAGCGCAATCCCGACCTCCATGGCTTCCGTCCCATCTACGGGCTGGGCTTTGTCATCGAGGGGCAACCCGACCGGGCGCGGGCGCTCATCAACGATGCCGTCCGTGAAATTGCCAATGCCGATGGCGATGCCGCCTACTGGCTGGCGACACTCTACGCGGCGCTGGGTGATGACGAAGATGCGCTGTACTGGCTGCGCCGGGCCATCGCCCTGGGCAACGAAAACTACCCGTGGTTCATTTCCAATCCCGACTGGGCACGGCTGCGCGAAAACCCTGCGTTTCGGGCGATTATGGAACCCGTCCGGCAGAGTTGGGAGCAACTGATGCAGCCGTTCATCAGTCCGCCGCCGTCGCCGCCACCATCGGCTGGCGACAATGTGGTGGCCTAGGCGCATCCGGCGCCAGTCCTTTCCGCTTTCCTTGAAACACTTGCGGGTTCTCTATCTGCTCGACTCCCTCAACCGTGGCGGTGTCGAAACGCTGGTGCTGTCCACCTGCCGGCGGGCTGCGGACGTTGGGATCAGCGCCTGCCTGGCCGGATTTGGCGACGGCACGGCGGCCGCCGACTTTCACGCACTGCCGCACGCCTTTTTCCGCAAACGGCGTGCACCGTTCGACCCGTTTCTGGCCGGCTGGTTGCGCGAACTCATCCGGGTCGAGGGCATCACCCTGATTCATGCCAACCAGGCCGTCGAGGCCCTCCATGCGTGGTGGGCGCGGCGCGGCCTGCCGGTCAAGCTCGTCCTGAC
>Ga0308389_1002302_pt1 | contig 12090 bp, 9 predicted proteins | sample Hotspr2Sample148_FD_202362 | JGI IMG/M metagenome (GOLD analysis project Ga0308389, IMG submission 202362) | Hot spring phototrophic mat microbial communities from Mushroom Spring, Yellowstone National Park, Wyoming, United States - 20040719_148 ... | reverse complement strand
ATAACGACTTATGAATGCAACAAAATTTGCCCAGAGTAATCAGGGATACAACTCCTACCTGAATGGGAAATAAAAGAAGTGAACATTACTTAAAAGGGCAAAATATGTAATGCTTAAAAATTTCGATAAACTTACAGACAAACAGCGAGCTAAATTTATCGAAATCAATCAAGATAATTTGCTTACAGCTCGAGCGTGGAAGATGAAAGAAAACTTTATGGAGATATTCAACAAAGAAACTGTTGAGGAAGCATCGGCTTATTTTGATAGTTGGTATGAAAATGTGGTGAAGTCGAATATCGAACCGATGAAAAAGGTAGCTAAGACATTATCAAACTACAAGAGTGGAATAATCAACATTATCAAGTATGAGATAAATAATACAAAAGCCGAACGATTTAACGGACTGATTAAAAGGCTTAATCATATAGCATAAGTTTATAGAAACTTTAATAATCTTAGGATAGCAATGCTATTTTACAGCGTAAACCTCGATATTTTTCACACAATTATGATAGAACCATAATTTTTATGTATCAATGATTATTTTATAAATTATTTGTATCAAAGTTATAAAATCTAAAAATCAAAATATTTTCAGAATTTTAATTAACTAAATGTTAGATTTTAGAAAATTACTAATAGTTTTACATCCTTTATTTTAACATACAATCAAATCTGTTTTCAACTTAACTTCTACTCTTAATTTTAAGGAAAAATTTTTTTATAAAATAAAAAATTTAATTTGTCTATAAAGTGATAAATTTATAGTTTTAAGCACTCAATTGCAAAAATCTAATTAACAAAAAACTTTATATAATAAAAATCTCAGGAGAATTTAATGAAAATTTTTAGAGTTTTTACTTCAGAGGGGAAAGATCCTTTTTCATATTTTAATTTTGTCAAACGCTCTTCAGAAATTCGTAATCACGACGGCTCTATAGTTTTTAAGATGGACGATATATATGTGCCTGAACACTGGTCGCAGGTAGCTACTGATATAATTGCTCAAAAGTATTTTAGAAAAGCTGGCGTACCAAAACTACTAAAGAAAGTTAAAGAAAAAGGTGTTCCAAGCTGGCTTCAAGCTTCTACTGCAGATATAGATAGACTTCAAGAACTTCCTGAAAATGACAGATATACATCCGAAAAAGATAGCAGACAAGTTTTTCATCGCTTAGCAGGAACTTGGACCTACTGGGGGTGGAAAGCAAAATATTTTGATACTGAAGAAGATGCAAAAGCATTTTATGATGAACTGGCATTTATGCTTGCTAATCAAATGGCTGCACCTAATAGTCCACAATGGTTTAACACTGGGCTAAATTGGGCTTATGGTATTACAGGACCTTCTCAAGGTCATTATTATGTTGATTTTGAAACTGGACAGTTAGTTAAATCTACTGATGCTTACACTCATCCTCAACCGCATGCTTGTTTTATTCAATCAATTAAAGATGATTTAGTCAATGAAGGTGGTATTATGGACTTATGGGTTCGTGAGGCAAGATTATTTAAATACGGTTCTGGTACTGGATCAAACTTTTCTGATATTAGGGGTGCAAATGAACCATTAAGCGGCGGTGGGAAATCTTCCGGTTTAATGTCTTTCCTTAAAATTGGTGATCGCTCTGCTGGTGCTATTAAATCAGGTGGTACTACCAGAAGAGCTGCGAAAATGGTAACTCTTGATTTAGACCACCCTGATATCGAAGAATATATCAATTGGAAAGTTGTTGAAGAACAAAAAGTTGCTTCGCTTGTTGCAGGCTCCAAACTTTGTAATTATCATCTTAATGCAATTATGAAAGCTTGCTATGATGAACACCCTGAGAATGATAGATTTAACAAATATACCAATAAGAAGTTAAAACAAGCTATTGCAGAAGCTAAGCGAGCTCAAATTCCAAATAATTACATTGATAGAGTTATTCATTTAGCAAAGCTTGGGTTTAAGTCAATTGAATTTCCAATTTATGATACTGATTGGACATCTGAAGCTTATGCTACAGTTTCAGGTCAAAATTCTAATAACTCTGTTCGCGTTACTAATGAATTTATGAAAGCTGTTATAAACGATGGTGAATGGAACCTTTATTGGCGTGTTGAAAAGAAAAGAGCTATAAAAGAAAATAGAAAACCAAAACCTTTCAAAACCTTAAAGGCTCGTGATTTATGGGACCAGATAGCTTATGCCGCTTGGTCTTGTGCAGACCCAGGTCTCCAATTTCACGATACAATAAATGAATGGCACACCTGCCCAAAAGGTGGACAAATTAGAGCAAGCAATCCATGTAGTGAATATATGTTCCTTGATGATACAGCTTGTAATCTTGCCTCTATTAACTTGGTAAAATTTTACGATATTAAAAATCAAAAATTTAATATTGAACAATTTCGACATGCTTCAAGATTGTGGACAATTGTGTTAGAGATTAGTGTTTTAATGGCTCAGTTTCCAAGTAAAGAAATTGCTCAATTGAGTTACGAATACAGAACTCTGGGTTTGGGTTATGCTAATTTAGGTTCACTGTTGATGTTACAAGGTATTCCATATGATAGTAATGAAGGATTTGCTATCTGTGGTGCTATAACCGCAATAATGCATATGGTTGCATATGCCACTTCAGCTGAATTAGCCAAAGAAGTTGGACCTTTCCCCAGATACAATGAAAATAAAGATGATATGCTAAGAGTGCTTCGAAATCATAGAAGAGCCGCTTACAATATTTCTCAGGAAGAGTATGAAGGTTTATCTATATTTCCTATTGGAATAAATCCAAAATACTGTCCATCTGATTTATTAAAAGCTGCAAGAGAAGATGCTGATAAAGCAGTTGAGTTAGGTGAACTTTATGGATATAGAAATGCCCAAGTTACCGCAATAGCACCGACAGGAACTATTGGACTGGTAATGGATTGTGATACCACTGGTGTTGAGCCTGACTATGCTCTAGTAAAATTCAAAAAATTAGCTGGTGGTGGCTATTTCAAAATCATTAATCAATCAATACCACCAGCATTAGAAAAACTTGGATACAACAAAGACCAAATAAATGAGATAGTCAAATATGCTAAAGGAACAGGTTCATTAGAAGGCTGCCCATATATTAACTTCGAGTCACTGAAATCAAAAGGTTTTACAGACGATGTGCTTTCAAAATTAGAAAAAGCACTTCCTTCTGTTTTCGATATCTCTATGGCTTTTAGTCCTTATATTCTTGGTGAAGAATTTTTAGTTAAAAAGTTAGGATTTTCAAAAGAAGAAATCAACTCTTATGATTTTGACTTGTTACAAAAATTAGGCTTTTCAAAACAAGAGATTGCAACTGCTAATGATTATGTTTGTGGGACAATGACAATAGAAGGAGCTCCTTTCCTTAAACATGATCATTATCCGGTATTTGATTGTGCCAATAAATGTGGAAAAAGAGGTACAAGATTTATTAAACCCATCGCTCATATCAAAATGATGGCTGCTGCTCAACCTTTTGTATCAGGTGCAATTTCTAAAACAATAAATCTTCCTACTAGTGCAACAATTGAAGATATAAAGGAAGCTTATTTACAATCTTGGAAATTAGGAACTAAAGCTATTGCAGTTTATAGAGATGGTTCAAAACTTTCTCAACCTTTAAACTCATTGACTGAAGAAGAAGTTGAAGCAATCATTGAAGATAAAGAAAAGAATGATATTGTTAAAGTTGCAGAAAGAATAATTCATCGTTATATAGCTAAGCGAAGAAGACTTCCTGATAGAAGAACAGGTTATACCCAAAAAGCAAAAATTAATGGCCAATCAGTCTATATTCGAACTGGCGAATATGAAAATGGTCAGTTAGGTGAAATTTTCATTGATATGCATAGAGAAGGTGCTGCATTTAGAAGCTTATTGAACTGTTTTGCAATTTCTATATCATTGGGTCTTCAGCATGGTGTTCCATTAGAGGAATTTGTTGATGCTTTCGTTTTTACTAAATTTGAACCAAGTGGTGTTGTAACTGGTAATGATAAAATTAAAGTGGCTACTTCTGTAATTGACTATATATTTCGTGAATTAGCAGTAACATATTTAAATAGAAACGACCTTGCTCACGTTACAGATGAAGAATTAAATACAAAAGCCTCAAAAGGTATTGTCAAAAAGATTTCTGAACCAGATTATTATAGTGAAGAAGTTGTTAGTGAAAGAGTAGTGGAATTAGACCCAAATACCATAAAACCGGAACAATCATACCAACATGCAATTTTAGAGACAAAAGAACATACACACTCGGGGCTGAGTAATAAAGTCAAAAAAGCAATTGAAAGTGGATATACAGGAGATATCTGTCCGGAATGTCAAAGTATTACTATGGTAAGAAATGGAACTTGTTTAAAGTGTTTAACTTGCGGTGCTACAACTGGATGCAGTTAGTTTAAAATTGCTGTCGAAATAATTATTTTCGACAGCATTCATTTCAAATTAGTTCTAAATTTATTTAATTTTTTCTATGGAAAAGGATGAAATTTTCTCCAATAAATTGTCTATTCTTGGTAAACTTGCTGCAAGCCTAATTCATGAAATACGAAGCCCTCTATCTGTTATCAAAATGAATCTTGAATATATTATTATGAATGATAATAATCTTAGTTCAGAAACTATTGAAAGTTTAAACACCTGCATAGAATCTGTTAACCGAATGAATTTTATCGTAAGTAATTTTTCAAGTTTTGCTAAAAAAGTTCCTAAAGAGGAAAATCTTGTTTCCATTAATGAATTAACACAGTTAGCAATTAAAATTGCACAAATTGAAGCCAGGATGCACAATCTTCAAATAGAAGCTGAACTTCAAGATGATATTCCTAATTTGAGAATTTCAAGAGATAAACTTCTTCAAGTTTTTTTGAACCTAATTTACAATGCCATTGAATCAAAGAATAAAGAAAATTATATTAATATTAAAACTTACAAAAGAGATGAACATAATATTGTCTGGCAAATTGAAGATACAGGAATTGGTATAGAAGAAAAAGATAAAGAAAAAATATTCTTTGATTTTTACACAAATAAAGAAAATGGTACAGGATTGGGCTTAAGCGTCTGTAAATCAATTCTTGATGAATATGGGGCTAAATTAGAATTTGAAAGTCAATATAATGTAGGAACAAAATTTTTTATAACTTTCCCAATTAAATAATAAAAATTATGAATAACAAAATACTCATTATTGATGATGATGAATTAGTCTGTCAATCATTAAAAAAGATATTAATTAAATTCGGATACGAAACAGAGTACTTAACAAATGCTGAAAGAACCATTGAGAAAATAGAAGAGTATGACCCAGATATCGTAATCCTTGATATTTACTTAACCTCATTAAATGGATTAGATGTTCTAAAATCAATTCATTCAAAATTCTCCAATCTTCCAGTGGTAATGATAACTGCTTATGCAGATGTAAATATCGCAATTAAAGCATTAAAGTTAGGTGCAACTGATTTTCTATTAAAACCCTTAGATTTAGAACAATTAAAAATTATCATTGAAAGAGTCATATCTCAGAAAAATCTTAAAGAAGAAGTTGAAAAACTACACGAGATAATTAAAGAAGACTACATATCAAAAGAATATTTTGGTAAAAGTAGTAAAATTCAAAAGATAGTCAGTTCTGTTGAGAAATTAGCAAAAAGTTACGATACTACAATTCTAATAGAAGGTGAGAGTGGAACGGGAAAGGAAATGTTTGCAAAATTTATACATCAACAAAGCCCAAGGAAGAACGGACCGTTTATAAGAATTAATTGCTCTGCAATCCCTCGTGAATTAGCAGAGAGCGAACTATTTGGACACGAGAAAGGTGCTTTTACTGGTGCTCTACAAAAAACTAAAATGGGAAAGTTTGAACTTGCTTCTGGTGGTACTATCCTACTTGATGAAATTGCTGAACTCTCTCCAGAAATGCAAGCTAAACTCTTAAGAGTTCTTCAGGAGAAAAAGTTTTTTAGATTAGGTGGTGAGAAAGAAATTGAAGTTGATGTTCGTGTTTTAGCTGCAACTAATAAAACTCTTTCTGAAGAGGTAAAAAAAGGTAACTTTCGGGAAGATTTGTATTATAGATTGAATGTTGGTTATGTTTATATACCTCCTCTAAGAGAAAGAAAAGAAGATATTTTATTTTTAGCTTATGCATTCTTAAATGAGTTTGGCAACAAGTTTGAAAAGAAAATAAATGGTTTTGAACAAGCTGCATTAGAATTATTACAAGAATATCCGTGGAGGGGAAATATACGAGAACTTAAAAATGTTATTGAAAGAGTTACTATATTACTTGAAGATGATATTGTTAAAGAAAAACATCTAATGTTTCTTAAACCTAATATTGTTCAATTCAACTCCTCCGATGATAAATTTGTATTAAAGATTCCATCAAAAGGAATTTCTATAGATGTAGTATTAAGAAAATTGATTGAGGAAACATTAAAAATCACAAATGGAAATCAAGTAAGAGCAGCTAAAATACTCGGTTTGACTCGCTCTAAATTAAGATATCGAATGGAGCAACTTGGAATTGTTGTTACTAAAAACGTTCAAAATAATTAGTTAATTATTTCTTCAAACTTTATTATTCTAATATCACTCATACTTTTCAAATATTCTTCAACAAATGTCTTTTTTGAAACATCAAGAATTACTAAAATTTTTTTTGAAGGATTAAGAGCACTGACCTCTCTGATATTTGAAGCAATTCTTAAATTTTTTGTCTCCCAAATTCCAATTCGAGTTCTATCTAACTTAGATTCTAAAAACATTCTTAAATATATTGACCAGTTATTTTCAGTGGATACTAAGGCATAAGATTCTAAATTTATATATCTAAAGAAATCAAATAAATCCTGCTTCAACAATCCTTCTTTTAATTTTCTGTCAGCTGTATCATTTAGAATTTCTCTGCGATGTGTTTTATATACTTCACTTAAAACCATTTCTTTATATAATTGCTCGGATATTCTATTCAAAATTTTTCTATCAGAAGAAGTATTGATTGAGTATATTCTATTAAGTCCTAATTTATGAGCAACTTGCAATCCGATTGATGAATTTTCATTACTTCTTTTTGAAATAGAATTTAGTATTTGAATTAATCTCTTGTCAATCTTTAATTTATTTAAGTCTGATTTATTTAAGTGAAGATAATTTAATGTTGCGTTATACAAATCAAAATTAAAAATGTATAAATCAATAAGCCTTTTACGTGCTAATATAGAATTTCTTGAAACTCCTAATGATTTTATAAGTGAGTCAATTTCAAATTCAATATCATCAGTTTTAATTTTTATTTTATTTCTATACTTTAATAAATATTTTATCTCTTCATTGGATAAGTTTTCCAATGTTAAATCATCCTTGTAGTAGTAATTAAAAAGAATTTCATCAGAATTAAAGACATCAAGACATACAACATCTGGATTGAATTTGAGTAATTTTTGAATCAATTTATCAATCAAAGCATAAGAAAAATCTTTACTTAAAACCGTAAGAGGAGGGACACCCAGAATTAGAATTTGAGTCTTCTCCTCCTCTCTTAAATTTTTTTGTAGGTTTTCGATTGGATTATTTTCAGGAATAGTAATCTTTAATCCTTTTTCGGGCATTTCTTTAAGACAGGAAACACAAGAGAATAATAAGATTGAAAGAACTAAAGTGTTATAAAATCTAAACATTTTTATCTTCGTTTTTCTTTTTTGTAAAATCAGGTAGTAATATTCCTATTATTAATCCGAAAGCAAATGTTAAGAATATTAATAACACTTGAGGAATTTTGAATGAGAAAAACAAAAATGTAAAATCAACTTGTTGAGTATTTTGTAATACGAAGATGATTAAAAGAATAGTAAGAAATAAAACTAAATATATTTTGAAATTCATATTTTTTAATCTCCTTTTGCCAACCAGAAACCGCTAATGCTATAAAGTTGCGTATCGGCCCAAGTTCTAATTTTAATTTTAAATCCATTTTTATCTGCGTTCATAATTTCAACATTATACCTTACATTTGCTTTAGATGATGCATCCAATTGTGTAACTGATAACATTACTTCGGGTGTCTTTTCAAATGGAGCTGGAAATTTTATACTTACTGTGGTCATTCTTTCACCTGTGCCTTGATGAAGATTATAACTTCCTATGTTTTCTTTTGCTGTCCAAGTTCCAACATAAGTTTGGGAGTAAATTAAAACTGAAAAGTTTGTAATAATCAATAAAGATAATATAATATTCGTTTTCATTTTGAATCTCCTTTTAATTAAATCTCATTCCAAATATAATAATCAATTTAGTTTACATAACACAACAAACCTTTAAGGTAGTATGATTCTGGAAAACTACTTAAAATGGGATGATCTTTAGATTGATTTAGATAAGATAAAAATTTAATTTCTCTGCCAGCATCAAGTGCAGCATCATTGACTATTTTATTAAATAAATCTCTTGATATATGTCCTGAACAAGAGAATGTAAATAAAAAACCACCGTGATTTAATAATTGTAACGATAATAAATTTATGTATTTGTAAGCTCTTGCTGCTTTTTGAATGTTAGCTGCAGAGTCTGCAAACTTTGGTGGATCTAAGATTACAATATCAAATTTCCTATTTTCTTCTCTGAAAGTTCGTAAAGTTTTAAACACATCTGCCTCAATATTTTCATAGATATCATCACTAATAAAATTTAATCTGTGATTTTCATTAGCTAATTCCAGAACCTTTGCTGATGAGTCTATATTAACAACATAATTAGCTCCATTAGTTAGAGCATAAGCAGAAAATCCGCCGGTATAACAAAAGCAATTCAATATATTTTTATTTTTACAAAAATTTTTTAAAATTAACCTATTATCTCTTTGATCAAGGTAGAAACCTGTTTTATGCCCTTTTTGAATATCGACCCCAAAACAAATTCCGTTTTCTTTGATAAGAACTTTTTCAGGAATAGAATCTCCGAACAATAGTTTAGTTTGAAGTGGTAAATTTTCTTTAATCCTTACATCTGAGTCAGATCTTTCATAAATTCCAATACAATCGCTTTGATTAGATATGATTTCTATAATTTCTTTTCTGAAATATTCAACTCCAGCTGAAAGAAATTGGATAACATAATAGCCAGCATAAAAATCAACAATCAAGCCTGGAATATGATCACTTTCGGAATTTATTACTCTGAAAGCATTTGTCTCACTTCTATTTATGATGTTTTTTCGTAGTTCTAATGCAGAGTTAAATCTTTTTAGTAGAAGGGATTTATCAACTTTAGAAGAAATATCGAAGCTCCAGATACGTACAGCGATTTGTGAATAGAATGAATAAGAACCAATCGCTAATGGCTGATTATTTGAACTACTGACTAATACTAATTGTCCATTTTCTTCTACATTCTCAACTTTGTCTATTGCACCTGAAAAAATCCACGGGTGTCTGAATTTTATTATGCTTTCTTTACCTTTTTTTAGTTTTACGAGTCCTAAATTACTCACCCATATTCCATGAGAAATAATATTTTAAACCAAGATGTGCAGAGATTAAATCAGTTTTAGATCTACTGACATCATATTCAACTTTTCCATTTGTTATTTTAACAGAACCTGGTTTTAAATACTCAGCTTCAGTTCCAAATAAATACCTAACTTTGAAGTCAAGAAATAGATTGTTATCTGATTGATTTAGGTCTCCTGAAATGTGATATGATATTCCAAATCCACCACCGTAACTCCATGCAAAATCTTCAAAATTTGTGGATGATGCAAAAGATTGATTATTATTAGTTCCTTTTACCTCGGTAGTTGTATAAATATAAGAACCACCAAACAGCCCCTCGAAATAAGGTCTAACTTTACCAGAAGGTAAACCTAAAAGAAAGAGAATATGAAAGTTACTTAAATTGTTATTTCTATCAACCTGAATTGTTACATCAGGAATTGATGAACTTAAAGGTTCGTTTCGTGTTTCACTACCATATACATACATTGATAAATTTAGTCCCAATCCAAAAGGCAATTTAGGTCTGGGTGCTATAAATAGAATATCACCATTAAGTCCAAAACCAGGATTATTAACTTTTTCCTTGAATTCTCCCTGTGGAAAAGCTCCTGAAAGATTTAATGAGAATGACTGTGCAAATAAGTTTGTTAGTATAAAAAGTGGTAATAAAATTATTAGTTTGAATATCATAAATTCTAACTTAAACAATTACTTAATTTTTTTCGCTAATATATAACCACAGATTATAGTTTGAATATTTTTTTATTGTTAATATTATTGTCCATATCTGGTTTATCGAAATCAAATTCTTTAGTAAAATCTTTTCGTACTTGAATAGAACCGTCTGAAATTTCATCTTTAATTTTTTTAAATTGTTCTAATATGCGATTATTATTTTCTATTTCAGCTTCCAGAGACTCATTTAATTTCTTTAGCCTTTCTGATTTGATTTCTAAATCTTCAAGTAACAATTTTTCAGACTGAACGGATTTTTGGAGTTCCACTAATTCATCAATTGCTCTATCAATTTTTTGAGTAAGTTCTTCATAGAATAATTCTTTATTCTTTATTTCAGCTTCAGCTTTAAAATGAGAGTCTCTGAGACTAACTAATCTTTGTTCAGATGATTGAAAAACTTCTTCAAGCATTTTTTCAATTGCAAATTTCTTTTGTGTTAATAATTCAATCTCTTTTCTAATTGATTGATTGTCTGATTTTTTTAATTGAATTTCTTTCTGATAATCTGAAAGTGATTTCATAAGAAATTCTTCTTTTTGATTAAGATTTGAAATTATGTCTTCAATAGTATTTAATTCTGTTTGTTTTAATTTTAATCTATCTTCTGTTTCTTTAAGTTTAAGTTCTTTTTCTTTTAATATTTTTTCATTGTCAGATATTTTACTTTCAAGTTCCGATATTCTTTTTTCAATGTTATTTTTTTGATTCATCAATTCCTTAATTTCATCATCAAATTTTTGAATCATTCTTAATAATCGCTTTTCAAGTTGGTCATTGCTAATTTCAATTTCTTCTCTTCTTTGTTGAGATATTTGTATTAGCTCTAATGATTTTTCCTTTTCTATATTCAATTCTTTTAGTTCAGATTGAAGTTTTAATATCTCAGAATAAATTTCATTTTTTGTGCTGATTAATTCTTTTGCTTCGCTATGAATTTCTATAATTCTTCTCTCGAGCTCGGAAAGCTCTAACTCAGCTTTTTTGATAGATTCCTTTTTCTCAAGGTTTTGTACATCCCATTTTTCAAATTCATTTTTCTTTTGTTCAATATCTTCATTTAGTTTTTTAATGTTAGTCTCTAAAAGTTCAATATCTTTTGTTTTATCATTGATTATTTTATTTAATTCAATTAATTGTTCTTTTAAGAGATTTTCAGATTTGTTGATTAGTTCAACATTTTCCTTATCAATTTGTTGAATTTCTAATCTTCTTTGTTCTATTTGGGAGTTTAATTGTTCTAATTCGGATTGTTTTTCATTTAAGATATAATTAAACTCCTCCTGTTTTTGTTTAATTTCATTTTCTAAATGTTCAAGTAATTTTTTCTTTTCCTGAATTTTTTCATCTTCAACAACTTTTAATTTATCCAGTAAATTTGTTTTTTCATTAATTTGAATCTCCAATTCTTGAATTAACTTATTCATTTGATTTAATTCACTTTGAAGATTCTCCCTCATTTGAATTAAATCGTTATTATCTAATATTTCATTCTTTTCGTCTTCAAATTTTTTGAGTTTCTCATTTTCTACATCCTTAAGTGATACAGGTGTATTAAAATCATTTTCAGAACTTATATCATAGTTAATATTATACTCACTTTGATCAATAAGATTTTTATTGTCATCGAAATTTAATTGGGATGTTTCAGGTTGTTGCTCAATAATATTAATATCTACTTCATTTTCTGAATCAAAATTTTTATTCTTAAATTCCTGTTCGGGCATAAAGCCAATTTGTTCAATATCATCAATATCAATTTTTGATTTCTCTGGTAAAGTAATTTCTTGTGCTTGATTTAAATCATTTTGGTCTTTAGATACATTCATTTTTGAT
>Ga0308389_1002298_pt1 | contig 12107 bp, 12 predicted proteins | sample Hotspr2Sample148_FD_202362 | JGI IMG/M metagenome (GOLD analysis project Ga0308389, IMG submission 202362) | Hot spring phototrophic mat microbial communities from Mushroom Spring, Yellowstone National Park, Wyoming, United States - 20040719_148 ... | reverse complement strand
GAATTTCCCATTACATCTTAAAGAATGTGAGTGGAGATATAAAAAGAGTAAAAAACAACTATATAATGAACTTATAGTTTTATTAAAGAAGAAAAAGTTATTATAAATTTTCTAGTCGAGAGCCTAAAAAAAATAAAGATTACCTCAATTTCTGCAGAAAGTTCGGTGATATAACGGATGATTTTGAAATAAATTATTGGTACTTTTCGAAAAATTTAACAGAATATGAAAATGTTTTAAGCAAAATTGGAAGAATTAAATATATAAAACCTTGGTTTAGTTTTGATAAATTGAATGAATTTTATAGCGTATTTAAGGATGTTGAAAAAATGAAATTAGAAGCTTATAGAAGCAATAAAATATTTGATCTTTGGGGATACGGTCTATTAGCAAATGATATAAAAATTATTTTAAGTAGCAATGAATCTGAGCAAACTAAATTTATAAAAAAAGAAGATTATGAATTTTATTTTACTAAGCTTCATTCTTTTATCAAGCAAACACTAGAGATAATTAATCGTAAACTTAACGAAAAAACTGATAATAAAAAATGGTTTTATGATAAGGATAAAGCAGTTTTATTTATTGATGATAAAGAAGTAAAGTTTAAAAAAGATAAGTTTAGAGCAAAATTAATGGAACTTTTAACAAAAAACGAAAAAAATCAGAAAAAAGAATGGAATTGGGATGAGATTATAATAGCCATAGAAGCAACTGAGGAACCAGATATTAAGTATAAAAATAAGGTTTTTGAAGCTGGCAGAGATATTAATGAATACATTGCTTCTAAAACTGGCAAAACAGATTTTCTTGTTGTATCAACACAAACTATTTCAATAAATAAAAAATATCTTTCTTAAATTTCTGGCTCCACTTTGGAGCCACTAAGCTCCAGACTTCATTTTATAAATTTCTTTCTATGAAAAAGGATTTTGAATCTGATAAAAAAATTAGTTTTTTTTCTAAAAATAAGCTTATTTTAAATAATCAAGAAAGAAAAAGGATAATAGATTTCTTTTCTCTGTTGTTAGAAATTGATAAGCGGGAAAAAATAATCAAAAAATATGAAACATAAAATCAGCGAAATTCAAATAGTGCCGGTAAAACCAAAAGATGGATTAGTTGCCTTCGCAAGTTTTGTTCTGGATGGAAATATTTATCTTGGTTCTATCGGGATTATGGCAAAGCTTAATGGTGGTTTTAGACTTGTTTATCCTACTAAAAAGATAGGGAATAGAAATATTAATCTTTTTCATCCAATCAATAAAGAATTTGGCCAGTTTATAGAAATTGAAGTTTTAAAACATTTTGAAAAGGTAATGAAAGCATATGATAGATACAATAGTTTTAACAGTTAAATCAGGTATGTTTACGATTTTAAATCACGACAAATTTAGCCCATCAACAATAGGTTTTTACGACCCATCAGGCTATTATGATCTTGGATCTCGAGGTAATTTTAAATGTGTTCAAAATCCAACTAAAAATGAGCTTAAATTGGGAATCTATAAACCAAGGCTAACTGTTTATAAGAGGCTAAACGAGCAAAGAAATTTTGAGATTGTTTTGAAAATAGAATTTTCAATACCAAAACTTATTTTTGAAAATAATTTTAACGAAGTATGTGAAAAGGATTTTTATAACATCATAAACAAATTGAAAAATACTTTAAGAAATATGGGAGTATTTATTTTTGAAAAAAATTTAATTGATGCATCTGTTTCTGCGGTTCATTTTTCAAAAAACATAGTTTTAACTGACTATAGCACTCCTTATACATATATCAGTCAATTAGAAAAGCTTAATATAAACAAAAGACTAGACATCAATCAAACCGATTTTAGAAATGCTGGTCATAGTTTTAAATTTAGAGCAAATTCTTTTGAGGTTGTTTTTTATGACAAAATTAGAGATTTAGAGCAGGGAATAAAAAGCGAAAAAAGATCAGAGGAAAAAGATAATATTTTACAACTCAATCTTTTTGAGTATCTAAAAAAAAAGCCGCTTGAAGTTTTAAGATATGAAGTAAGATTAAACAAAAAGCAAAAAATTGTTTCTATTTTTAATAAAATTAAATACAACGCCCAGCCGACATTTAAAAATATTTTTAATGAAAGCTTAGCAAAAAAAGTTTTACTTTATTACATTAATGAAATAGAAAATATGTATCCTAAACTGCTTGCTTTTGAATCAACAAATTATAAAGATTTTCTTGAAAGCATTTTGTTGGCTAACCAAAATTTAAGACTTAATCAAGCTCTAGAAATAGTTGGATTTAAAGCTTTAATTAGTGAAGTTGGAGTCAGAGAGTTTCGGCAGTTGATTTCAAGATTTGGAAATTATAATTGGTATAAATTGAATAGTAAATTAAAAAAATTAAAATATAAAAACAAGCCAAATATATTTTCTTTTTTAAAAAAAGAAATTTTGGAGTTTAGATTATTAAGATCAATTTAAATAATGAATTAATATTATTTTTTTAATTTATTTTTGTTATTATTTTATTAACTTAACAATTATTAATTAATAAAAATATTAGAATGATAAATAAAAATAAAGATAGTGTTAGAGAAGGTTACTTAATTGACTTTATTTCAGGACAAGAAGTAAAAGCAACGCCAGAAGAAATTGAAGCAGTTCAGGTGTTCGCTAAACAACTTGTTGAAGATTATGGTTATCCAAAAGACCATATTCAAACAAGACCGCAATTCAGGGTTAAGATAAGGCCTTCTGATACAAAAAAGGAATATCCTGTTGATATTGCTGTTTTTTCAAATAATAAAAAACAAGAGGATGACATTTACATAATTGTTGAGTGTAAGAAAAAAAACAGAAAAGACGGAAAAACACAACTTCAAGATTATTTAAGGTTTTCAAAAGCATTTTTAGGCGTTTGGTTTAATGGTGAAGAAAGACTTTTTTTAAGAAAAATTGAAAAAGATGGAAGAATTGAATTTGAAGAAATTCCTAACATTCCCAAATACGGACAAAGGGTTGAAGATATTGGTAAATTCAGAAGAAAAGACCTTAAACCTACCCACAATCTAAAAGCTACTTTCAAAGCAATTAGAAATCATTTGGCCGCCAACACAGTAGGAGCAACAAGAGATGAAGTTTTGGCACAACAGCTTATCAATCTTATTTTTTGTAAAATTTACGATGAAAGATTTACAGAACCAAATAACATAGTAACTTTTAGAGCTGGTGTTAATGAAGAACCTAAAGTTGTTAAGGAAAGGATTTTAGATCTTTTTGATAAAGTAAAAAGAAAATATAGAGATGTTTTAGACGATAATGATACAATTACACTTGACGCAAATTCTGTAGCTTATGTTGTAGGCGAATTACAAAACTACTGCTTAATTGAAGCTGAAAGAGATATTGTTGCTGATGCTTTTGAAACTTTTATTGGACACGCACTTAAAGGTGCACAAGGGCAGTTTTTTACTCCAAGAAACGTTGTAAAGATGATGGTTGATATATTAGATCCTGATTATGAAGATTTAATTATTGACCCTGCTTGCGGTAGTGGTGGATTTTTGATTGAAGCATTAAGGTATGTTTGGAGAAAACTTGATGCAGAAGGCGAAAAATACCAGTGGAATAGTGAAAATCTTAAAGAAGAAAAAATGGAATTCGCCTTAAATAGAATTAGAGGCATTGACAAAGATTATTTTTTGGCAAAAGTCGCAAAAGCTTATATGGCTATTGTTGGTGATGGTAAAAGTGGTATTTTTTGTGAGGATAGTTTAGAAAATCCCGAAAATTGGGATTCAAAAACCAGAGAAAAAATACATCTCGGAGAATTCAGTGTTTTACTTACTAACCCACCTTTTGGTTCAAAAATTCCTGTCCGTGGAGAAGAAAAATTAAAGCAATACGAATTAGGTCATAAATGGAAATTAAATAAACAAACTGGAAAATGGGAAAAAGGGAAATTGAAAGATAAAGAAGCCCCTCAAATCCTTTTTATTGAAAGATGCTTGCAATTATTAAAAGATGGCGGAAGAATGGCAATAGTTTTACCAGATGGGATTTATGGGAATAATCAACTTGGTTATATTAGGCAATGGTTACTTGAAAGAGTAAGGATAGTAGCAATTATTGATGTTCCAACAGAAACTTTTATGCCCAATACTCCTACAAAGACCACAATTATGATCCTACAAAAGTTACCCAAAAATAAAATTCCAAACGATTATCCTATTTTTATGGCAATTGCTGAGACTTGCGGGCATGATAGAAGAGGCAATGTCAAGGAAGAAGATGATGTTAGTGAAATAGCAAATGAATTTAGAAAATGGGCTAAAGAAAATAAATTTAATTTTATTAAGGTCTAAATATGCTAAAAACAGTTACAATAAATAAATCGATTATAGAAAAGGAGAAATGGACTCCTAAATATGCTTATATCTTTAAAAAGTTAGAGGCATCTTCAAACGCTCTTAAATTAGAGGATTTTATTTCTGAAGGTCCGACCAATGGCATTGATTTAAGAGAATTTACTGAAGAAGGCAGAAATTATATTAGAATTTCTGATATAAAAAGATTTTTCATTTCTTATTCAGACATAAAAAAAGTTAATCTTAAAAAAATACCTGGAAAAATTCAATTAAAAGAAAAAGATATTCTTATTTCAAGAAAGGGGACTCCGGGAATTTCAGTAATTATAACAAAAGACGATGTTGATAATATAATAGGTACAGAAGCGATTTTATTACGAATTAAAGAAGATTATGATCCTTATTATTTGGTTGCTTTCTTAAATTCAAAAGTATTTTACGAACAAGTATTAAATAATTTATCAGGAGCAGTCGCATCTGGGATAAATCATCCTACATTAAAAAAACTAAAAATTTTGTATGATAAACATCTTATTAGGAATGTTTCTAACAAAGTTAGAAAAACAATAGAGTTACATGTTAGAGCAAATTTTATCTTGAATAGTGTTCAAACTCTTTTTTATCAAAAACTTGGTGTCGATTTCTCAAAAATACAAAAAGAGAAATACTATTCTGTAAACCTTTCGGATTTTGTAAAAGATGACCTTTGGACCCCTGCTTTTTCATATCCTCTTTATGTTAATACTTTAAAATCTATTCAAAAGAAGTGGCAGACTGTTCCAATTGGTGAAATTGCTACAGTGAAAAAAGGTGACGAAGTTGGAAGTGATAATTATAATAATTTTTTAGATAAAAAAGAAAGTGATGTGCCTTTCATAAGAACATCTGATATTGTAAATTATGAAGTAGACCAGTTTCCTGATTTTTATATTCCAGAAGAGATTTATAAAGAATTAAATCAGGACATTAAAGCTGGTGATATTTTATATAGCAATGATGGGAAAATTGGACTTACTGCAATACTTACTCCAGAAGATAAAGTCATTATTCAAAGCCATATTAAAAGACTAAGGTTGAAGGCAGAAGCAAAAAAATACAATTTAACACCTGAATATTTGTTTTTGGTTTTAACTATCAAAGAAGTTGCGAGATACCAAGCAGAAAGATACACAGTAATTCAATCAACAATACCAACAATTTCAAATCATATTCTTGATATACAAATTCCAATTTTAGACAAAAATTCTATTGATGAAATTACGAAATTAGTAAAAGAAGCATTTGAATTAAAAGACGAAAAGAAAAAACTGATTAAAGAAGTTAGAAAAGAAATTGACAGTTATTTTGAGATTTAAATATTATTATGAAAGCAATAATAGTAGCTAGAGTTTCAACTGAGGAACAAAAAGATGCTGGTAATTCGTTGCCGGCTCAATTAAACCGTCTTAAATCTTATTGTGAAAGAAAGGGTTTTAAAATTATAAAAGAGTTTAGTTTTGATGAAAGTGCTTATAAAAATAAAAGAGAAGAGTTTGACAAAATACTTGACTATATTATTAATCAAAAGGAAAAAATTGTGGTTTGTTTTGATAAAGTTGATAGATTATCAAGAAATGTTTTTGATATGCGGGTTGCTACTCTTTACGAAAAGGCACTCAAAGACGAAGTTGAACTACATTTTCCCTCTGACGGACAGGTTATCAACAGTAAAATCTCGGCAGTTGAGAAATTTCAGTTTGGTATAAGTTTAGGACTGGCTAAATATTTCTCAGACGCAATTAGCGATAATGTTAAACGAGCCCAAGAACAAATGCTTAGAAGTGGTATTTGGCCTGGTAAAGCCCCTTATGGTTATAGAAATATAACTAAAGATAATGGTAAAAAATGGATTATAGTAGATCCGTTATCCGCACAAGTTGTAAAAAAAATGTTTGAATGGTATTCAACTGGCAGTTTTTCTACGCTTGAAATAAAAAATAAAATTAAAGAAATATTTAATGTTGATTTTTCAAAAAGTTATGTAAATTCTATTCTTAAAAATCCTTTCTATTGCGGCAGAATGGTTTATAAAGGAAAAGAATATTCTCATTACTATGAAAGAATAATCGATGTTGAAACTTTTAATAAAGTTCAACAAATAATGTCAGGTTATTATAAAAAACACTTTAAATTTGCTGGTTTACCATTTTTATATCGAGGTTTAATAAGATGTGCTAAATGTGGGTGTTTAATTACTCCAGAAAGAAAGATTAAAAAGAATGGAAAAACTTATCGCTATTATCATTGTACGCAATATAAAGGAAAACATAACGCTGAGTATATAACCGAAGAAGAGTTAACCAATCAATTTTCATATATTTTTAATCAATTAACCATACCGAAAGAAATTGCTGAAGATATTGTTGAAACATTAAAAAACAATCATAGTCAAAAAAAAGCTTTTTTTAAAGATTTATTAAGCCGTTATCAAGAAGAATATCATAGATATGAGAATGCAATAGAAAAAGCTTATGATGATTATTTGCTTGGTAGTATTACTAAGGAAAAGTATGAAGAAAAAAGAAAAGAATTTAGATCAAAACAAGAAGCAATAAAAGAAAAAATGAATAAGATTCATTTTGCTGATGAAGAGTATTATTTGACTTCAGAATATCTGCTAAAGTTAATTGCTAATGCTTCAAAAATATTTGAAAGTTCGAAAGCAGAAGAAAAAAGACAACTTTTAAATTTAACACTTTCGAACTTAAGACTTGAAGGTAAAAAAGTGCTTTATGACTGGCTAAATCCTTTTGATAAAATAGTAAATTACACCTCTCGTCAAGCCTGGCTCCCCCGCCAGGTCTCGAACCTGGAACCTACCGGTTAACAGCCGGTTGCTCTACCAATTGAGCTACAGGGGAAAGAATTAAATATATTATAAAACAAAAAATTTGGAAAGCAAAATTAAAAATTTAAACATTCAACGTTATTCGTCATTAGCGAATTTGAAAGTAGGAGGATGTTGGCAAATTGAATATGTGATCGTTATTAATTTTGTCAACTTTTTTATTTATTTTATTTAATCTCTTTTCTTTAAAAAAATCACCCAAAACTTTACCGATTTAATGCGATCGCAACAGAAAGGTAAAAAAGATATATTCTATCTTAGCACCGATCGTAAAAAGATAGAATATTTTTTTAATGCTTAATGTTGAACGTTTAACCTTTCATATTTTACATTCCACGTTTCACGTCATATGCTAGATTTTGCGGTTGTGATTTTTTTGATTTTTAATTATTCTTAAAATTATGGAGCAAGGGCACCCAATCCCAAGACAGATTACTACTTTTGAGTTTAAACTGATTGGTTTTTTAACTTTACGTCAATTTATTTATTTAGTAATTTTTATTCCTGCTGGATATTTAACTTTTGTTCTTTTTCCAATACCCCTTTTAAATATTTTATTTGGAATTCTTATTGCGGCTATTGGTCCGGCTTTAGCTTTTGTCCCTATAAACGATCGGCCGTTGGAGATTTGGATTAAAAATTTAATCAAACGATTAACCTCGCCCACTCAATATTTTTATAAAAAACAAAATCCGCCTCTTTATTTTTTACAAGACTTAGTTTTTGTCAGCGATCCGCATAAGGTTTTTACCCATATTGAGTCGCAAAAGATGTTAAATCAGTATCTTTCGCAAAAAAGAAAACCACAAACTTTATCATCCATTCAAAAAAAACAAAGAATCAATCAACTTTTGGCTTCGCCACCAAGTTTACTTTCGGTAAAAAAAGAAAAGCCAAAGAATGAAGCTTTTTCTTCAAAACCGATAACCCCTTCGTTGCCAAAGAAGCCGTTTTTAACTGGAGTGGTAAAGAATAGAAAAATGATTCCTTTGTCAGGAATTTTGATTTACATTAAAGACCAAAATGGCAAAGTCCTTCGGCTTTTAAAAACAAATCCTTATGGTGTTTTTGCTACTTTTAATCCTTTGAAGGAAGGAGAGTATATTTTTGAGTTAAAAGACCCTCAAGGGAGTTACTTTTTTGATACAATGAGATTAAAAATAGAAGGAGAAACTCAAAAACCATTAGAATTTTTTTCCAAAGAGCTTTTATAAGGAAAAAATCGTATGTCAGTTCAAAAACCAACCTCACCAGTAAAAGCCACCACCCAACAATTTATTGAGATTGAAGAGATTCAAGATGATGTTGTTCTTCTTAAAGATTATTCGGCGGTTTTGGTGATTGAGATTTCGGCGGTTAACTTTTGGCTTTTATCATCTGAAGAGCAGATGTCAATTATTTATGCTTATGGTAGTCTTTTAAACTCTTTATCTTTTCCTTTGCAGATTTTGATTCTTTCGAAAAAAATGGATATTTCCAACTATCTTGATTATCTTGATCAAAGAATTGCCAAAACGAGTGATGAGATTTTGAAAACAAGGCTTAAAAGTTATAAAGAGTTTATTAAAAACATCGTCAAAAAAAATACGGTTTTGGAAAAAAGATTTTTTTTTGTTATTCCTTTTTCTCCTTTGGAACTTGGGATAAGTGGAGTAAATACTTCTTCCCTAAAAAAAGATTATGTTTTGAGTCGGGCAAAAACCTCTTTATATCCCAAACGTGATCATCTGCTTCGACTTTTGGCAAAAATCGGTCTTTCGGGGAAAGTCCTTCAGAAGCAAGAACTAACCGAACTTTTTTATAATTTATATAATCCTTCGCCAACGGGTCGACCATTGGCTCCGGTTGAAAGTTATACCGATGTGGTTTTAGTAAGCACATAAAACCTATGTTTGGCTTTTTTAATCAATCAAAAAAAACTAATGAAGAAAAAACAGAAACTGTGGCTTCATTTTTAGCCAAAGGTTCAGTTTCGATAAAAGATATTATCGCTCCCTCATTCATTGAGGTTGATTTTAATCATTTAAAGATTGATGACCGGTATTATCGAACTTTATATGTGGTTGGTTACCCCCGTTATGTTTCGGCCAACTGGCTTTATCCTCTTATTACCTTTGATCATCCTCTTTATATTTCCATGTATATTTACCCAACTGAGACCAAAGGTGTTTTGGAAGATTTAAAAAGAAAAATCGCTGAGATGGAGGCAACGATTGAAAATGATATAAAAGCAGGAAAAGTGGTTGACCCCTCACTTCAAGTGGCTTTGGATGATGCCTTGGCCCTTCAGGCAGAGCTAGCCAAGGGAGCGGAGCGTTTTTTTCAGTTTGGGTTTTATATTACCATTCCAGCCGAAACCAAAGAAGAGTTGGATCAAATTACCAAGCAGGTTGATTCAGTTTTATCCTCAATGCTCATTATTGCCAAACAAGCCACTTTACAGATAGAAGAAGGTTTTAAGTCAACCCTGCCGATTTTTTACGATAAGCTTGAAGTTTGGCGCAATATGGATACCACTTCTTTGGCCTTGGCCTTTCCTTTTTCCACCGCTTCTTTGACAAGAAATGAGGGGATTTTGTATGGGATTAATCAACATGATGGGTCTTTAATTATTTTTGATCGGTTTACTTTGGAAAATGCCAACTCAGTTATCTTGGGAAAGTCTGGTGGCGGAAAAAGTTTTTTGGTGAAACTTGAGTCTTTGCGGCTTTTGATGATGGGGGTTGATGTAATAATTATTGATCCGGAAAACGAGTATCAAAAACTCGCCTCATCGGTTGGGGGAGAGTTTGTTGTTTTTTCACCAACCAGTTCCTACAAGATTAATCCTTTTGATTTGGCGATTACTGAGACAACTGCCGATGAGCTTTCCAATAAAATTTTAGATCTTCACTCCTTGATGCGGGTGATTATGGGTGATCTTACCCCCTCCCAAGATGCTCTTCTTGACAAGGCTTTGATTCTGGCATATCAACAAAAAGGGATTACCCAAGATTCAGAAACTTTTAAAAATGAGCCACCGCTTCTTGAAGATTTATACAAAGTGTTTTTGGGGATGGAAACGCCTGAGGCAAAAGAGTTGGCTGACAGACTTGAAAAATTTGTTCGAGGATCAGCGGCTGGGATTTTTAACGCTCACTCCAATTTTAATATTAAAAATCATCTGACTGTTTTTGGCATTCGTGATTTGGAGGAGAATCTTCGGCCAGTGGCGATGTATATTATTTTAGATTATGTTTGGAATCGGGTAAGAAAAGACAGAAAAAAAAGAATTTTGGTCGTGGATGAGGCTTGGTATTTAATTAAACACAAAGACTCGGCCGCTTACCTTCACTCCTTTGCTAAGCGTGCAAGAAAGTATCTTTTGGGATTGACTGTTATTACCCAAGATGTTGAAGACTTTTTATCAACCGATGAGGGAAAGGCAATTATTAACAACTCTTCTTTACAAATTATCTTAAAACAGTCAACCGCCTCGGTTGAGAAAATTACCGAAACTTTTTATTTAACGGGGGGCGAAAAACACTTTCTTTTATCAGCCGGGGTTGGGGAGGGGCTTTTTTTTGCTGGTCGTTCTCATGTTGGGTTTTATGTGATTGCTTCTTCTGAAGAGAGGGCTTTGATTGAATAAAAAAAATAACAAGGCGCCCAAAAAGGGCGCCTTATTTTTCTTAAAATTATAAAAAATTTTACTTAACCATTCTTTTTAAGCTCTTTCCAGCGGTAAAACCTGGAGTTTTGGTAGCTGGGATTTGGATTTCGGCTCCAGTTTGCGGATTTCTTCCTTTTCTGGCGGCTCTTTTTCTTACCATAAAGGTGCCAAAGCCGGTGATAACGACTTTTTCACCGCGTTTTAAAGCGTCGGTAATGGTTGAGAAGACAGCGACCACCGCTTCTTTGGCGGCCTTAGCAGTTATTTCTGCTTTTTTGGCCACTTGAGCGACTAAATCGGCCTTAGTCATATTTTTTCACCCCCTTTCCTTTTGATTTGAACTTTTAACAAATTCTGTTTTCAAAACGATAATAGCATATTAATTTTTTTGCTTTCTGTCAAGCCATATTTAAAATATCTTAATATAACAATCTATATAAAAAATGGAGCGTTGGGATAAGAAAAAATACAAATTTTGAATGGAGTTAAGTAAAGATAAATGGAGATTGGAAATTGAGAGATTAAGAAATTCCCTTAAAAAGTTACGAAACATTTTACACTATACTCAATCTTTTCTTTTGATACATCCAATATCGCTCAATTTAGAATCAATGTGATAGAGTTTGACAATGTTTTAAAAACTATCCCAAAGAGTGCAAAATGTGGGTGAGTTGTAAAACCACTTGAAATTTCCAAAAATTCTTGTCATTATTAATTTATGCGATTAACTATCAAGGTATTTTTTGTTATATGGGTTTTATATGTCCTATCCTTCCTATTTGTTCTTCCAGTAAAAGGTAGAACACCAACCCCTCGACCAACAAATACCCCAACCCCTCGACCAACAAATACCCCAACCCCTCGACCAACAAATACCCCAACCCTTCGACCAACAAATACCCCAACCCCTCGACCAACAAATACCCCAACCCCTCGACCAACAAATACCCCAACCCTTCGACCAACAAATACCCCAATCCCTCAAACTCAACCAACCACCCCCAGTTGCCAGTACAATTGCCGCAAGTCTTTATGTAATTCCAATGAAGATCAAGTTGGCTATTGTCCTGGCATCGATATTGTCTGTTGTAGACCAAAACCAACAAATACCCCAATCCCTCAAACTCAACCAACCACCCCCAGTTGCCAGTACAATTGCCGCAAGTCTTTATGTAATTCCAATGAAGATCAAGTTGGCTATTGTCCTGGCATCGATATTGTCTGT
>Ga0308389_1002296_pt1 | contig 12113 bp, 8 predicted proteins | sample Hotspr2Sample148_FD_202362 | JGI IMG/M metagenome (GOLD analysis project Ga0308389, IMG submission 202362) | Hot spring phototrophic mat microbial communities from Mushroom Spring, Yellowstone National Park, Wyoming, United States - 20040719_148 ... | reverse complement strand
TTTGGAAGTGAACCGTATTGCGGGTAGCTATGCTCGATCACTGCCATTGAAGTATTTCCGCATAGTACGCCGCCACCTTCTCCGCCCACTCGCGCGCTGGCTCCAGCAGCAGGTTTACCGTCACGTATCCAAGCGAGACGCTGCCGCCAAATGAGTGCCCCAGCAGTACCATGGCAATCTCCATAGGCGCGCCCAGCGCGGCCAGCGTGGTTCGGAATGTGTGGCGCAAACTGTGCGCCTCCGGAAGCCCGCGTCTGCGTCCCGCAAAGGGAACCGCAATCGGGCCGTTGCGCCCGGGGAAAACCCACTCACTTGGGGGTGATACCGTCCGCCACTCCAGCAGCACAACCGCAAGACGGGTGCTCATGGGCACGCTGTAAGGTTTCGTCTTGGCTGTGCTAAACCGGATCGTGCGCCGCTCAAAGTCCACGTCCTCCCACCGCAGCGCCAACACGCTGCTGCACCTCGCCCCGGTCAACAGCACGGTCAGCCAATAGGTTCTCTCCTTCGCGGGCAAGTTGTCGACAATGGACCACCACCGGCGCAGCGCGTGGGCATCCAGCGCGGAGTCTCGCGGTGCGCACCGCGGCTTGGCAATCACCGCTGTTGGCGGCTCGGGCGCAGCCGGAAAGTATCGCCGATAGTAACGGAAAAGGACGCTCAGCGTGCAATAGAGCAGCCTCGCCGCACCGACGCCGTGCTCGCGTTGCACATGCAGGATTCGGCTTCGCACGCCCACTCGGTCGAGCATCACGGACTCTACTGGCCGACGCAGCCAGTCCTTGGCGTAGCGGTACAGTGCGCCGCGGTAGTTCTTGATCGTCTTCGGCCTCAACTCGCGCTCTGCAAGGTACTGCTCGAGCGCTTGGGCGAGCGTCCAACGCTCGCCACTCGAGTCCGGCCGCAAGGCGCTCCACACGCGTTGCGCCTCGCGCCGCGCGGCCGCCATGGTTCGTGCCTGCAGGACTCGCTCGACTAGCCGGCCACCAACTCGCCGCACCACCACATAGGTCTTGGTTCGCGCGCGGCTGCGCAGATAAAGCCCCATGGAACCTGACACTCGCCAGCGTCCGGAGCCGAACGGTACGGCGTCGGCAGCATCTTGGGTCGGCTCAATCCGTTTCGTGCCTTTTCTAGCCATGCACGCGCCCCCAGGCCATATGACTGGCCTAATCCTTATTGAAATGATACCGAAGGAAGAGGGGGGAGACAAGGGGAGTTAAAATGAACGTCAAAACAATCGAATAACTTATGAGCGGGGATGGAGGGGGATATGATACTGTCTTACCTTGGGACATCCGCTATCCTGCCGCCGAAGCGGCGAGGCTGCCTGGTTTGGAGGAGCCGCGCGGAGGCGGCCGCCCTACTGAAGGCAGTCCGGTCCAAGCGGGGGAGCTCTGGCCAGAGACTTGTGTCCCCGCAGCAGAGAGTATCGCACGGCGGAGCAAGCGCACCGTGGCTAACGCGTTGATTCCACGCGGCAGATGGCTTGTGACGGGAGGGACGGGATGGCCAAAAAGCAAGCCTTGGCGCGAGCGCGAGGGGGAATCCGGGCTTTGGGGCCGCTCGCTCTCGCGTCGCTGAGAGCGCAACGGTGCGCCCTGAAGCGGGTTCAGAGCCGCGAACGGGCGCCGGCGTTCGCCAGAACGACGGCCGGAGTGAGCGGTCAGTGCGGAGGGATTCCATCGTCCGATGGGGGGCTCCCTGGAGCGTTCGAACCGCTCGCTCTCGCGGGCCTGCGGCCCGCTCCGCTCGCGGCTCTGAAAGCGCAACGGTGCGCCCTGAAGCGCATTCAGAGCCGCGAACGGGCGCCGGCGTTCGCCAGAACGACGGCCGGAGTGAGCGGTCAGTGCGGAGGGATTCTATCGTCCGATGGGGGGCTCCCTGGAGCGTTCGAACCGCTCGCTCTCGCGGGCCTGCGGCCCGCTCCGCTCGCGGCTCTGAAAGCGCAACGGTGCGTCGTGAAGCAGTGCCAGTGAAGCAGTGCCACGAGGGGGACATGCTGTCCCCCTCGCGTCCCCTCGCGTCCGCCGCGCGGGATCAGGAGTCTGGCGGCAAAGATTTCTGAAGCTGTGCATTCCGCAAGACGACAAACGATGCCACTTGCAGGATGACTGCCACTGCCGCCAGCGCAGCCAGCGAACGGTCATACAGCAACCCGAGCGCCGCGCTTCCCGCAAACCACGCTGTGCCGAACACCGCGTGGAACAGGCCGTAGGCCGTGCCGCGCCGCTCGGGCGCGCTCAGCCGGGCCACGGCGGCGCGCATCACGGATTCCTGCCCGCCCATCGCCACGCCCCACAGAATCATGGCGCCCCAGGCGCCCGCGGCGCCGCCGAAGAAAGCCAGCGGGACAGACAGCGCTGCAAACACCGGGGTGACGGCGGAGACCCGAACCCCGGCGCGGTCGAAGAGGCGCCCGAGGACAAGCGCAGCCAGCGCGTCCACGCCCATGGCCACGGCGTACAACAGGGGGATCGACGCCTCGCCGACCAGCCGCGTCTTCTCCATATGGAAAGCGATCAGCGGGAAATCGACAAAGCCCGCGGCGCACAGCGCCGCGCCCGTCAGATACACCCAGTAAGTCCGCGGCTGGCCTTCCTTTTCGAGTCCTGCAAAGCGGGGTTCGAGCTCGCGCGGGCGCGGGAACTGAAGCCGCGCCGCCGCCAGCACCGCCAGCGCGAGCAGCGCCGGCACGAGCAGCAACGCGAAGCTTTCGCGATACCCGCCCCGCCAGTGCAACACCAGGGCAACCAGCAACGGGCCGAGAATGGCGCCGATCTGGTCCATCGCCTCGTGCAGGCCGAAAGCCCAGCCCGCACCCAGCTTCCGCGTGGCGAAGGAGAGCATGGCGTCGCGCGGCGGGTTCCGCAGCGCCTTGCCGACGCGTTCCGTCATCAGCAGCACCGCAGCCAGCTCCCAACGGCCGGCAAGCGCCAGCGCGGGCACCGCCAGAAGGTTCACTGCATAACCCGTGATGGTCCACAGCCAGTAACGGCGCGTGCGATCCGTGATCCAGCCGGAGACAAGCCGCAAGGCATAGCCGGCGAACTCGCCGAAGCCGGATACGATTCCTACGGTGGCGCCGCTCGCACCGAGCGTCGCCAGAAAAGGCCCGGCAATGCTGCGGGCCCCTTCGTAGGTCATGTCGGAAAACAGGCTCACCAGCCCAAGCAACACCACAAAGCGCAAGGCGGACTTGCCATTGTCCTGGCTGCTACGGACCGGAGAACGGGTCGCCATAAGGCACAGGGCCTCAACCGGGCAAAGTTGGGCCTTGCTTGCAGGATAACGAAAGCCGGACCACACACTCTTGACTTGCGCCCGCCATCGGGTCTTTCGGATCCAGGCGACCTTGCAGCGCAGGCCGCGCTTTCCGGGATGGAGCCATGCGGGTGGCGCGCCCGCCACTGCCCGCGGTCCCTATCGCCGTGCGCACCCGCCTGTCCAGGCCGTGCAAATTCCGGAAGCAACGGTCCAGGTCTGATTCCGTTTCGAGCCGGGCATCCCGCGACGGCATGCAACGGCAGCAGCAATCCGGCCAGCCAGCCGCCGGACTTTGCCGCGTGCCCAAAACCGGCTCCTCTCACAAGTTGCTTCTGAAATAATTGCGACTGATTTCTTCCGTTATGAAAGAGAAATCAGCGGATCCTTTCGGGCCGCATTTTCCGATATTTGATCCGGGCTTTTTTGCCGCCAGCCTCCGGTGCCGCACGCTGGGCCGCAGTTTGCGACGCTGGCCGCCCACGGGGGAGGGGGACCCATCCTTGCCCCGTTTTTCGCCCAGCGCATTTCGGAACCGGGACTGCGGCGGCCGCGTGATTGACGCGGCGCGCAGTCCTCTGCGCGGAGGCGGCGTCATTGAAAGCCTCCATCGCGCGGCCGTCTGCTCCTGCAAATCCGTCCGAATTCAGGGCGCCGAAACCGCACTGTTCCGGACGGTGGCAGGTACCGAGCCATGCTTCCAACGGGCAGTCCCGGCGCCGCCGGAAACCCGGATTGCTGCGGCCGAGTGCGAACCGGCGAGCGCTTCGCGCAGCGGCCGTCAAAATCAACCGAGCAAGCGCCGGACTTCTTCAAGGAGCTGCCCCGTGGTGAACGGCTTGTGCAGAAAGCGCGTCCGCTCATCCATCCGGCCGCCCGCGGCGTCGGCGGCCAGCCGCGCATCCCCGGTGTAGCCGGAGATGAACAACACGGGCATTTCCGGCCAGCGCAGGCGCAGCCGTGCGGCGAGCTCATTGCCTGGCATTCCCGGCAAGGTCAGGTCCGTCACCAGCAGCCGCGGCGGCGCCTGCCGGGATTGCCACGCTTCCAGCGCTTCCTGCGCCGAGGCCGCCTGCACCACTGCAAATCCGGCCCGCTCCAACGCCCGCGCCACCAGGCTGCGAATGCCCGGCTCGTCATCCACGAGCAGCAGCGGAGACTCCCCGGGCGCCGCGTCCGGCGCGCGCGGGCAGACGAGAACGAGGGCGTCGCCCTCCAGCTCCATGGCTCCTCCGAGCTTCTCCCAGCTCTTCACCCAGCCGGCCAGCCCGAGGGGCGGATCCGTGCCCGCCTTCTCGCCGGAGAACGGCTCGAAAAACCGCTCGCGCATCTCCTCGCTCACCTCGGCGCCAGCCCATGCGAGCCGCAGTTCCACCGTGCGGTCATCCAGCGCGCGGGCGCGCAAATGCAGCTTGCCTTCCTCGCCCAGCGCCGGCAGCAGGTACCGCGCCGCTTCCTGCAACACCTGTTCGAGCAGCTCCGGCGAGGTCATCGCGTAAAGGCCGGGTTCGCAGCCCTCCGTCCGGATGCGATACTCGGCCAGACGGGGGGCCGCTTCGCGCATCCACCCGGCCAGGGGCACGGCGGCAGCTTCGAACTCGCGCGCCACCGTCAAGGCGTTCAGGTCTTTCGTCAGCCGGCCCAGCCGCTCGGCCGCGCGCAGGATCTCGGCCATTCCCGCGCGGCGGACGTCGCCCTCGGGAAGGCTCTCAAGGATCTCCTCGCCGTAACCGCCGATGATCATGAGCAGGTTGTTGGCCACGTGCGCCACCCGCGCCGCCAGCCTCTCGAGGGCGGCGCGCTTGGCCTGCCCGATTTCACGCCGGGAAACGCCGGGCCGGCTCTCTTTGCCGGACTCCTGTTTGGGCGGCTCCGCGGGAGGCGCCTCGGCCGGAGTTTCCTCCTCGCGGGCGCCTTCGATGACCGTGACCAGCACTTCGCGCTGCGCCCCGTGCTGCCACACAGGCGCGGCATCGAGCATCAGGAAAAAGCGCCGCGCCTCGTCCCCCTGTCCGACCAGAACCTCGCAATCCTCCACCGGCTTGCCGGACTCGATCACTTCGCGGGCCCATTCCCGCACGGGCGCGCCGGGAAACAGCCGATCCAGAGTCGTGCGCCCGACGTCGCCCGCATCCAGGCTGAAGGTCAACCGGAAGGCCCGGTTGGCCGCGCGAAGTTCGCCCTTGTCGCCGACAACGGCCACCGCCACGGGCAGCTCCTCGAGCAACAGCTGGTAGTAGCGCCGCTCGGCCTCCACCAGCGCCAGCAGGCGGGCCACGTCGACCGGTTTCCAGGATTCGAACTCGGCGCGTTGCATTCCGGGCGTCTACCTTAAAGTCTGCGGGACAGGGCGTTCCCCGGCAACGGAACGGAATGCCCAATTCTACTTCGGCAGGTACCGGGACTGGGGTTCTAAGGCGTTTCCCTGTCAGGCCCGCGGATGGGCCTTGTCGTAAACTTCCATCAATTCGCGCAGCGAGACCTGCGTGTATTTCTGGGTGGTGGACAGGGACGCGTGCCCGAGCAACTCCTGGATGGCGCGCAGGTCCGCCCCGGCGTTCAGCAGGTGGGTGGCGTAGGCGTGGCGCAGCGAGTGCGGATGAATGGAAGAGTCGCCGGCGAGCGCGACGGCATACAGCCGCAGGATTTTGTGCGCGCCGCGCGCGGTGAGGCGGCGCCCGCGGTGATTGACGAACAGGGCTTTCTCGCCCGGCGCGGCGCGCCGGCATTCGATGTAGCGGCGCAGCGCCTCCAGCGCGCGGCCCGGGATCGGCACCTGCCGCTCCTTCTTGCGCTTGCCGCGCACGCGCACCCACCCCTCGCGCAGGTCGAGATCATCGACATTCATTCCTTCCAGCTCGCTGATGCGCACCCCGCAGCCGTACAGCACTTCGAGCAACGCCAGATCGCGTTCGGGGTAGGGCCGCTCCAGCCTGCCCTCCGCCACGCCGTCGATCAACGCGTTCGTCTGCTCCTCGGTCGGCACCGCCGGAAGGCGTTTCGGCAATCGGGGCGTGGCCAGCAGCTTCGCCTTGTTCACCGTCACGGCGCCGCGGCGCAGGCAGTGCTCGAAGAGGCTCCGCACGGCGGCGAGCTTGCGCCGGATGGTCGTCTTGTCGAGGCCGCGGCCGTAGAGATGCGCGAGCCACTCGCGCAATTCGAGAACATCGATTTCGGCCGGGGCCGGCGGCTGCAAGCCCCCGCGCGAAAAATACTCGAGAAATTGCCGCAAATCGACGCCGTAGGTGACGACCGTCTGCCCGGACGCGCTCTGGCGCCGCAGCTCGGCCAGATAGTCTTCAATCCACCGCTCAAGCTCGCTCATATTGTTCGAGCGCCTCCAGCGCGCGCCGGCACAGCGCGGCGTGCCGCGCCTTGCGGTCGCGGCCGAGCCGCCTGCGGGTCTCCTCGTCCAGCTCGGGAAGCAGGTCGAAGGCGATGTTGGCCGGCTGGTAGGCGCCGCCGCGGGCGTGCGAAACGTAGTGCGCCAGCGAGCCCAGCGCCGTCTCGCGCGGCAGCGGGTGCGGCTCCCCGCCCCGCGCCATGGCCGCCGCCGCGCGCCCGGCCAGCAGCCCGGTGGCCATCGACTCGACGTAGCCCTCGACGCCGGAAATCTGGCCGGCGAACAAAATCCGGAGGTCCTGTTTCAGCCGCAGGTGGAGGTCCAGCAACGCCGGCGCGTTGATGTAGGTGTTGCGGTGAATCTGCCCGAAGCGCAGGAATTCGGCGTGTTCGAGGCCGGGAATCATCCGGAAAATCCGCTTCTGTTCGCCGAATTTCATGTAATTCTGGAAGCCCACCATGTTGTAGCTGCCGGCGCGCAGGTCCTCCTGCCGCAGCTGCACCACGGCCCACGGGCGCTTGCCGGTGCGGGGATCGACGAGCCCCACCGGCTTCATCGGGCCGAAGCGCAGCGTGTCGCGGCCGCGGCGGGCCAGCTCCTCGATCGGCAGGCAGGCCTCGAAGAACGGGACCTTGCCCTCGCGCAGCAGCCGGTCTTCCTCGATGTGCGCGTCGGCGGGCTCGGCGGCGAGGATGGCGTCGACGAAGGCCTCGTACTCCTCGCGCGTGAGCGGGCAGTTGAGATAGTCATCCCCGCCATCGAGCGACTTGCCGTAGCGCGAGGCGGCGAAGACCTTTTCGCGGTCGATCGTGGAGGCGTCCACGATGGGGCTGATCGAGTCGTAAAAGTACAGCCCCTCGCTGCCGGTGCGGCGCGCGATGTCGGCGGCGAGAGCCCCGGAAGTAAGCGGCCCGGTGGCGACGATGACGATGCCGTCCGGCGGGATTTCGGCGACCTCCTGGCGAACCACGCGGATGCGCGGCTCGCTTTCGACCGCCGCGGTGACCTCGCGCGCGAACACCTCGCGGTCCACCGTGAGGGCGTGCCCGCCGGGCACGCGCGCCCGGGCCGCCGCCTGCATGCCCAGCGAGCCCAGCCGCCGCAGCTCCTCCTTGAGCAGCCACGAGGCGGTGTTTTCGGCATCGCTCTTGAGCGAGTTGGAACAGACCAGCTCGGCCAGCGCGCCGGTCTTGTGCGCCGCTGTCTGACGCACGGGGCGCATTTCGTATAGGATGCATTCCAGCCCGGCGCGCGCGATCTGCCATGCCGCCTCTGTGCCGGCCAGGCCGCCGCCCAAAACATGAATGACCGGTTTTGATGCCAAGCTATCTTCATTGTAAGACCGCCATGACACGACGCCTGCTTTTTCTTTTCGCCATTTCCGCCTTCGCCGCCGCCCAGGAGCCGGTCCGCTACACGCTGCGCTTCCCGCAGCCGCACACGCACTACGTGGAGGTGACGGCGCAGGTGCCTGCGGGAGGCGCCGAGGTCGAACTGTTCATGCCGGTGTGGACTCCCGGCTCGTATCTCGTGCGTGAGTACTCGCGCTTTGTGGAGGATTTCCGGGCCCGCGACCCGCAGGGCCGCGCGCTGCTCTGGGAGAAGACGCGCAAGAACCGCTGGAGGATCCGCGCCGGCGGGGCGCGCGCGGTGGAGGTCTCCTACCGCGTTTACGCGCGCGAGATGAGCGTCCAGGGCAACTGGGTGGACGCTTCCTTCGCCATGCTGAACGGCGCCCCGACGTTCATCACGCTTGTCGGCGGCGAAAAGCGCCCCCACGAAGTGCGGCTGGAGCTGCCCGCTGCGTGGAAGAAATCGATCAGCGGAATGAAAGAAGGCCCCGCGCCGCACTCCTGGGTTGCGGAGGACTACGACGAGCTGGTCGACTGCCCCATTTATGCGGGCAATGCGCCCATCCACGAATTCACGGTCGCGGGAAAGAAGCATTATCTGGTGAACGAGGGCGAAGGGCCGTGGTGGGACGGGCCGGCCTCGGCGCGGGACGTGGCGAAAATCGTCGAGGTTTACGCGCGGATGTTCGGCGGATTGCCGTACGAGAAATACGTCTTTTTCAATTTGCTCACCGGCGCTGGCGGCGGCCTCGAGCACCGCAACTCGACCTGGATGAACACGAGCCGCTGGGCGTACGGCAACACGCAGGAGGCCCCGGCTGCCGCCCCGGACCCCTCCGCGCCGCGCGTGCGGCGGCCGACGCGGCTCGGTTGGCTGGGCCTGGTGAGCCACGAGTATTTCCACCTGTGGAATGTGAAGCGCCTGCGCCCTGTGGAGCTGGGGCCGTTCGATTATGAAAACGAGAACTACACGCGCAGCCTTTGGCTGGCCGAGGGCGTGACGTCGTATTACGGCCCGCTGGCGCTGGCGCGCGCCGGGCTGTCCACGCGGGAGCAGCTTCTTCAGGCGATGTCACAGGCCATCGGGCAGTTGCAGTCGACGCCCGGGCGGCTGGTGACGCCCGTGGAACAGGCGAGCTTCGATGCGTGGATCGGCCTGTACCGGCCGCATGAAAACACGCCGAACACGTCGATCAGCTATTACACGAAAGGGCAGGTGATCGGGCTGCTGCTCGATGCCAGGATCCGCCGCGCCACCGGCGGCCGCCGCTCGCTCGACGACGCCATGCGGCTTGCTTACCAGCGCTACAGCGGCGCGCGCGGCTACACGCCGCAGGAGTTCCGGGTCGTGTGCAGCGAGGTGGCGGGCGCGGATCTTTCCGAATGGTTCCGGCGCGTTCTCGAGACCACCGAGGAGCTGGATTACACGGAAATGCTCGACTGGTTCGGGCTGCGCTTCCGCCCGGCTCAGGGCCGGCCGCAACTGGTCACCGGGATCAGCGTCAGCGCTAACACGCCGGGCCGCATCGTGATCTCCGGCCTGCGCCGCGGCACGCCGGCCTACGAAGCGGGCTTCAACGTGGACGATGAAATTCTCGCCGTCAACGGCTTCCGCGTGCGGCCCGAGCAATGGCCCTCGCACCTTGAGAATTACAGGCCGGGCACGGTGGTGGAGGTGCTCGTCGCCCGGCGCGACCAGCTCATGACGCTGAAGCTGCCACTGGAGGCGCGCACGCCCGAGTCCTGGACGCTGGAGACCCGCCCCGACGCCACCGAGGAGCAGAAAGCCCGCCTTGCCGCGTGGCTCGGACAATAGTCTGTGCTTCCGTGTTCCTGGCACCGGACGCTTCCCCGGCAGGCGGACGAAAGCCTTCATTTGGAATGCAAAAGTCCGCCACAGCGGGTTCAAGGCGCGGAGCGAGAAGGTTGGCAGCCAGACCTGCGGGTGACCGGGATAAGCGGTTCATGGACTTCCCGGTCCGCAACAGGAACTTCACAGGGCTTCCAGGACAGCCAGGCAATGCAGGAAGCACTGGCGGCCGGGCTGCCGCTTCCCGCGCCGACGAGCTGAAGCTCCCTTCGGACCTCAACGGTGGCCCGAGAGAGAAGTCGCCGCGCTGAAGAGCACTGGATTGAAGACCGCCGCCAAGGGAAGCGGTCTTGCTGCCGCAATTGCCCGCGCGCGGCGCGCCGGGGACGGCTCTGGTCGTTCCAGCTTACGGCAGTGCCGGTGAAACGACAGCCGGTCTTCTCTTGCGCGAGTGAGAATTTCTGACCCTGCCGGAGCCGCGATCCGTCGCCTGGGACCTCCTCGCAACTCTCGCCGCAGCGCCGCACGAAGTTTCGCATGCGGCCGGACCGCTGCGCGATCCGCGCCCACCTGGAGGGCAGGGCGCCCGCGGCGGCGTGCACACCCTTCTGAGCGGCCCGCTTGCCGCGCGGGCCGGCGGGTGCGATGCTCGAAGGGGCGCCGCAACGGCCGGGCCGGCGGCGGCGTCGCACACAGTGATGGGTTTGCGCCTCATTCCGGCCCTGGTCCTGGCCGCGCTGGCCGCGGCGCAGGAGACGCCTGTCTTCAGGAGCGAGGTCAGCCTTGTCCGCGTCGATGTGCTCGTGTCGACCCCGGAGCGGCGCCCGGTGCGCGGCCTCGGCGCGCAGGACTTTGTGCTGTACGACAACCGCCGCCAGCAGCCGATTCGCAGCTTCGCCGCCGAGGAGATGCCGCTCGATGTGCTGTTCCTCATCGACGTCAGCGTGAGCATGAGGCCGCATGTGGAGCGGATCGCGCGCGCCTCGCGCTCCGCCCTGCGCACGCTCGTGCCAGGCGACCGCGGCGCGGTCATGGTTTTTGACCGGCGCACGCGCGTCCGCCTGGGCTGGACTGACTCGCTCGAAGTTCTCGCGCGCGGCCTCCAGGACGTGGTCGACGAGGAGCGCTTCGACGGCGGCACCGACATCACCCGCGCGCTGTTGGACGCTGCGCGCTACGTGCAGTCTTCCGGGCGGCGCGACGCGCGGCGCGCCATCGTCATTCTCACCGACGATCAGACCGAGCGGGACCGCAACGAACAGCGCGTGTTGCGGGCGCTCGAGGACGCCGAGGCCGTGTTGAGCGCGCTCATCGCGCCGGACGCCCTTGGCACGGGCCGCCGCCAGCGCAGCCCCGGCTGGGGCGACATCATTTTCGGCCCGCGCTACCCGGGCCGCACGCCCGTCCCGATGCGGCCGCATACGCAATCGGCGGGCACGGCCGAAATCGCCCGGGCTTCCGGCGGCGACAGCCTGCCGGTCGAGCACGCCTACGCTTTGCAGGAGACGCTCGAAAACCTGCGCCAGCGCTACTCGCTGTTTTTCTCCGTGCCTGCGGATGCGCGCGTCGGCGAGCGCCGCACCATTTCGGTGGCTCTCTCGGCGGAGGCCGCCCGGAGACACCCCGGAGCGCAGCTCAAGTACCGCTCGCAGTACGTGGTGCCTGCGGATTGGACGCCGCCCCCGCCTGAGGAGATTTCCGCCGCCGGCCAGCCGGTGGAAGGGATGCAGGCGCCCCCGGCGGAAGAGACGCCGCCCGATGCGGCGCGCGACGCTCCACCGCAATTGCGCCGTCGGCCGGCTGGCGAGTCGTATGGCACCCGCGGCCCCGACCCGCGGCTCGGCGTCCCTGCCCCGAACGAGCCGGTTCCCTCCGGCGGCAAGGCGGAAAAGCCCGCGGGCGGATGGCGCGAAGCCACGCCCGCCGACTACGAACAGGCGAAGCCCGCCGAGAGCGAGCCGGCCAGAGAAAAGAAAAAGGATTGATTCGGGCGCCCGCCAAGAAACGTGCGGGCAGCGGGGCGCACGCCGGACCCAAAGCTTGTTGCGGCGGCCGCGAAGATGGCGATCTTCGGCCGTGCCGGGTTTGCAGGCGGGAAGCGCGGACTCCGCCGGCGCCACAAATCACCCCGGCGGCGGAACGGGGCGCCGCGGCGGCCCAGGCCGTGGACGATGCCGCGCTGTCAGTCGCCGAAGTAGCCCTCGGCGAGTTCGGGCTTCATCTCCAGAGCCTGCCGCCAATAGCTCTTGGCCTCTTCCAGCCGCCCCTGCGCTTTGAGAGCGTGCCCGAGGTTGAGCAGCGCCTCGGGGAACTGCGGGCGCATGCCGATCGCTTCCCGATACAG
>Ga0308389_1002294_pt1 | contig 12119 bp, 7 predicted proteins | sample Hotspr2Sample148_FD_202362 | JGI IMG/M metagenome (GOLD analysis project Ga0308389, IMG submission 202362) | Hot spring phototrophic mat microbial communities from Mushroom Spring, Yellowstone National Park, Wyoming, United States - 20040719_148 ... | reverse complement strand
TAACTTTTATAAAATAAATTCCTGAACTCAAATTTTGAGATTTGAAATTATAAATATTCTTACCTCTGGATAAATTTTTTAATTTAATATTTTCAATAAGGTTTCCTAATATTCCATAGATTTTTATCTCTACATCACCATCATTTGGTATTTCAAAAACTATGTTGGTTTGTGCATTAAATGGATTAGGATAATTTTGATATACATTAAACTTATCAGGGGTGTAATTTTCTTTTTCATTTGTGTTTTGTAAGTTAGTATTTACTATTGAAATAGCTATGTCTTTATCAATATTAACATTGTTTAATACTATTATACTGTCATTACCAACTTGTTGAGTAAAAGAGATTATTTCATTACCAGTAATTGTGCTAAAATATTTAATATTGTAACTACCAGGCTTAATATTAAAGAAAGAAAAATTAGTGTTTTCAGCTGAAGGTGTTCCGTGATTTAGAACTCTAAGCCAGTAAAAATCTTTATGCCTTGAGTAAAAATATATTTGTTGACCATCATCGTCAATAATACCCCAACCCTGAATATTTGGATTAGAGATTTGAACAACTGGTTCTTTGAATTTAAACTTATTAAATTGAATTTTAGAAAAGAATTTAGATACTGGCTTAAAAATATTAAAAAGATTATTATTTCTAATGTTTACAGGATCCCAAATTAAGCCAGTTACTGCACCAGCATTTAAATGTCCCCATAAAAATCCTTTTAGCCATATTCCATCGGTATCAAAGGAAAGTGCTGGATCAGGATTCTGTCCATTAGGTGAGTCTAAATCAATTTCTCCTATTATTACCGGTTTATTTCTTAATGAATCATTACCGATATGCATTGAATAGATATACATAAGTGCAGAGGGATCATTTTGCATTCTTTGACGATTATAAAACTGACCCAAAAATGTTGCTGTATCAATAAAGCCAGTTGAATATACATAAGCATGCACATCACCATAATCACTATGTGAACTGCGCCAATATTCAGGGACCCACATAGCCCAGAAAGAGGTTGTAGTCATATGCTTATGCGGTGAATGTAAATCAAAATAGTCTGAAAAATCATTGACTAAACTTTTATAACTACCAGGTGCCCCTTCATTAACTAATTCCCAGGAATGAATAGCATCCGAATAGCCCCATCGAGCGATAAGATTTCTCCAATAGTATTCATAAAGTCTTCTAAGCTTTGTTCCACGAGGGGCATCAAAATTACCATTTTGATTACTTGGAAACCCACTTGGATCGATTCTATTCAATATGTAATCATTTTTTTCTAAAATAACAGTTTTAAAGTGAATTTTTTTATTTGTTGCTTTTTCAACAAAGTAGTCAAAATATCTTAATTTAATTGGGTCTAAATAATAATGAGGATTAGCACTCCATTTTGATATGATATTTTCCGACAGTCTTCCATTTGAATATTTTTCTTGTAATAGAACCATATCAATATAAACTTCACCAATTGTATTTCCCTCCAGAACTGCATATAAGTATGGTAGTTCTGTTTCATTTGAACCAGATGTATATTCACCCACACAAAGGATCCAATCTGTAGAACCAGTTATAGGACCAAAGATTCTATTTCCAACATTTAGATTTACTATATCTTCACCTGCCCAGCCGGATAGTTTTATTGAAAATCCACCATTTGAACTTATAACGTTTTCAAGTTTAGCTCTCATTATAATTCTGTAATTAGTATTGGGTTTAATGTTATTTTTACCATCATAAAATCCTCTAAATACAGCAGGTGTGTTTACATTTGGGATAGGAGGAGAAGCGATTCTTATACTAAAATCACCATTTTTATATTTTCTGTTGAATCTATATAAAGGAGGATTCATATATCCGTTATCTTCCATTTGATGATGTGTTGCCCAAGCACACCATGGGTCTGAAAATTGTGAGATAGAACTTAACCAGATACGAAATATATTAATTCCATTTTCTGAATATGCTGTTATTTTTTGATCAATTTTAATAGGAATATCAGGTCCATCATTAAAACCTAATCCAAAAAAAGCAGAACCATCTGAGTATTCGAAGTACCTATTATTAAATTCGCTAACTTTAATAACACCTTTATTGTTCTCAGATTGAATAACATTTACACTTCCTAAAGGGTAAATTTTTTGACCCAAACTATCAATAGCTTTTAGAATGACATTATATTGCCCAGGTTCATCAAATGAAGCGCGGACTTTCCAGATGAAATAACCATTTGGCAATAAGTAATTATCAAATCTTTGATAAGGCATATCATAAAACGCCGGAAAGACTAATGTTTTATTTCCTTTACTAAAGATGCAATCAACAGTGATGCCCTTACCTGTATTTAAATTTGGTGGTAGATTTTCCTCATATGGAAACCAATAGTTATCTGCGATACTGTTAAGGTTAAATTGAATTTCTAGTTTTTGAAAAGTTTCAACCGTTCGTGATGAAAAATTATAATCAACTAATTCAGGCCCAGAATAATTTAAAGATTTTCTGAAAATCAAAACTTGCTTTTGAAAGAAAGTATTATTTGGTAAACTTGCCTGAAGGGTTAAATAATTTCTTCCATAATGAAGAGGTAAATTGAATGAAAAATTTGACCCGTTTATTGTAGCATATCCGTTTTGATGATTCTTCTCATTAAACCAAAATAAATTTTGAATGCTTCCAGAAAAACTACCAACAATATTAAGCTCTTCTTCGGATGTTTCGTAATAATCACCAGTGAAAGGTGAGATGAACTGAATATTTGTTTGATGAACTCCGTTTACTGTAACAAATTTTAATTCACTAGTAAACTCGTTATCGTCATCTTTTACTGTGGCAATAATTGAATAAATTCCCGCAGAATAAAAAGTGTGAGTTGTTTGATCACCCTCATAGTAACTACCATCACTTAATTGAAAGTAATAACCTTCTACTATTCCATCTATATCATAAGCAGAGAGAGCTAAATTGATAGTTAATGGAACATTTCCAGACAAGGGATTTACAGAAAATGAACTGATTATCGGTTTAACATTTATTGTATTTTTCTTAAACAATTTAATCTCGTCAACATAAAAAACTGCATTCCATCCCTGCCCTCCAAAAAATCCCACCGATAATCTAACTAAATTTGCTGAGCCCGAATTGAATTGAACTGAGAATGCATGCCATCTTCCTTTTGAACGATTATTTGGATTGATGAAAATCGAAGATGCTATTACATTCCAATTATAATCAGTAATTCCTAAACTTGCTCCGCCCCAATCATTTCCAACAAATGCTTCATCAAGATAAACCCAGAAAGTTACTTTGTAATTAGTATTTGTGTCAACAGAAACTAATTGATGAATCATCCCAGAACTACTTAAAAATTTAGCGGAGTAATTGCCAAGATATTTAATGGTTGAATCAAGTATTGCTGAAGGACTCCAATAAGAGAAGCCTTGCTCAAAACCACCATTTAGTAAAATATTAACAGGCGTCTGAGCAATACTTAAAGTTGAAATATTAAATAATAAAAATGCAATAATTCCATTTATCATTCTCTTCATTTTAGTAATACCGATTTAAGGATTTTTGTTGTTTTTAGTTTAGTAAACTCATCTATTGACTTGAAAACAATATAATAAATTCCTGATGATATATTTCTCGGTCTCCAAAAAAGTGTATAATCACCTGAATTTAATTGTTCATTATTCAAAATTTTATCAACTAATTCACCTACAATAGAGTAAACTGAAATATTGACTGTTGAAGTATGAGGCAAATAAAAATTAATTTTTGTTTCAGGATTGAAAGGATTGGGAAATACTGGATTAATATAAAAGTTCTTTAGATTATTTTTTTCATCAATATTTAATGTTCTATTGAATAAAACAATATTTGAAATTGATGAGAGGTTCCTAAAATCATCTTCCGATTTTACCGCAATGTAATAAATTGAATCATTTCCTAAATCAGGAATTAATAAAGTATCAATTTCACCAGCATTTTTGACTGACTTGTTATAGGGAATAGTAGGATATTGATTCCATAAAGAGTCATTTATAAGATTTGTTGAATATCTAAACCAATAATTGAACGGTTTACCGCTTAATCCATTATCAAAAGGTGTTGTCCAGATTAAATATGCTTTAGAATTAATATATTCAACTCTCAAGTCATCAATGGCTGAAGGAGGTATAGAATCATTGTAAGTTCTTACATCAATCCAATTAGTTTGACCAAAAAGTTCGATAGCATCAATTAACATCTCAAGCCAATAAGAGTCTGCTTTACAATAAGGCACACTTTTAGTGTATTTTGCAAATTCAAATTTATTTCTTTTGATTATCCATCTTTCTATAGGTGAAGCCATTCCACAAACCTCACTTGGTAACCCAACTGACTCATCTCCAGTCCATCTTGACCAGTAAGGTACTGAACGAATCCACCATAAGGGGAATTTCCTTACTTCATTTAAATGATGTTGAATAGTTTGTTGATAGTAATGGTCATCAAGAAATCTACAAATTTCAGGAGAAATATTAAGAAAAATCCAACCCATAAAAATCAAATTGCGGGCACGGTCAGTGTCGTAAGGGTAAGGTGCGTCCCACCCATTGAATCCATTATAAGCAAAATTTTTTACGGCTTCAATAAATCCTTGTGTAGTTAACTTGGAAGTTATTTGATTTATACAAATTTGTCTCATTTCAATATCGTTCATTATCTCAGACATTCTAACCATTGCAATAGCTCCACCTAAACCACTTGGCAAATTAATTTCGCGATAAGAAAATGCATTATAGTATTGTTTGATATTTTGCCAATTTTCTTGGATAAGTTCATAATCTTTTGAATTAAAAGCATATAACCAAATTCCATAAAGAATATGAAGTACGGGTCGAAAATTCAGAAAAGCGTAATTATTAGCACCCCAAATGCTATCGAGTTTATGAAATTCTCTTCTTTTTCCTAACGTCCTATCAAGATGAGGATTCTGAATATGAAGCCACGGTGAAGAAACAGGATTAGATAACTCTGACCTTATATAATTTCCAACCTGGGCTCTTTGAGCTGGTGTTAAATGATTGTATGCACGGGCTAATGTTAGTATAACTCTTGCTGGTTCAAGATAGCTAAAATAAGTTTCCCATATTAAATCCCCGAAATAAACTCTTAGTGGTGCCCATGAATTATATTTCATTAAAGTATCAATCTCTTTTCTTAATTCTTGAACCATGTAATCTGGTGCATTTGAATTAAAACTAATTGGGGTTTCCCACAAATATCTATTAAGGTTTTGAGGAAAAGAATTAAAAACAAAAATTAGAAATAATAAAATTATAATTTTGATTTTCATACTATTACCTATAAATTTCTTTCAATGCAAACTAGGCCATAATGTTCAACAATAAAAATATAACCGCCCACAAAAGACGGCGCTACTCTTCCTTGCCAAGGAGTTTGACTGGTTACAGGTATAAAGTCTTCTGTTGAAAAATAGGATATGTTTGAACCATAAAAAACACCTCCATCTCTAATTTGTGCTTCAACTTGTACATAAGTATGGTTCGCATTTTCTAAATTTATCATTTGAGTGCCTCTAAAATTTTGTCTCATCCATACCTGATTCCCAGAAATTGAAAGTGCATAAAGATTATCAGTTTCAAGCATCCACATTCCTGCAAAAGTACCTAACTCAAATCTTACTCTACTTCCGTTTGATGGATTGATATACATCAAATCCATTCCATAATTAGAGCCAAAGCCAACATTTGGATTTGTTAAAGTTGGATATCTTGATTTAAACCATCCAATCACTCTATTTTGATTATCAACTACCATAGAGGGCGGAGGGAACCCACACCCATCATTAGGTCCTGAGGCTATTTGAAATGGTTGTTCAAATTCTGGCAAAGTGAAGACATATTTATTTCTCCAATCTCGAGACGAATATTCTAAATTGCTTGTCCCATTTAACCAATCTAAAATTTTATTTTCTTCATCATTAAAAGAAGTTGAAGCTGCCATAACCTCTTCCATCATCCATTCACTGCCAAACATTGGTGCTGGAACAGTGGTTACATAAACCAAATTATCAAATATAACTGGATGCGTATCTCTAAAGGATTGTCCGTGTACTCTTTGTGATTTTAATTTAAGTCCACTATTAACATCAATAAGGTGAACATTCATATCCTCTGAGCAAACGACCAGATAGTTACTATTTGCCGCAGGTGTGGATTGAACTGGATAGTTTAGTTCTAAAGTCCAAATAGGAGAACCGCTTAAAAGATCAAGTGCAGTAACTCTGCCTGAATGATCTGCACAATATACTTTACCTGAATTTATAATTGGAGCAATTGTAGTCACTTTTGGAAAACTATATTGCCATAATATATTTCCATTTGGAATAGAAAGTCCATAGATATTTCCGAATAAAGTTGCAAATACAACAACATTATTCTCAACTGCAGCTGATGCAACTATTGGAGAATTAAGATTTACCTTTTTTATTGTCTGCCCATCAAAAATTCTAATGAAGTATGCATCGCCTTCCATTGTTCCTAAAAATAAAAGAGTGTCTTTAGCAATTGCCTGAACATTTCCTGAAATTGTGAAATTAACTGAAGATGGAAGTGGGAAATTATGACCAGGTCTTGAATTTAAATCATCTGGCCAGCCTGGATAACTATTCATATTTCTTAAAGTAAGATTTTCTCCAACCCAAAACCATCTAACTCTATAGTTTGGCTCCAGGCTAAAAGTTGTTCTACCAAGATGTTCAGAATTGTATTGAAATTGCTTCCAATCCTGAGATTGTAATTTTGCACTAAATAGAATTAGGAAGATTATAAAGACTTTCATAGTTGGTTATCAAAATTTTTTTATATCCTTATTATAATTCATTCTATTATTTATTAAAATGTTAAATAAAATAAATTTGATATAAATCACACACTGGGTTTATTAGAAGTTTTATAGAATAAGTAAAACGTAATTATAATCTTAAGAAAAGAAACTTTGTTTCATCGGCTTAAATTGCATATTGCTAAAAAATAAGATTTCAATTTCTTAGAAATTTAGGGAAATAAAATACTCTATATTAAAAAGTAATAAACCCGTCTCGATTTAATTAAATGAATTAGGAATAGAACACCAATGAAACTGATAAAAAAATTATTCGATTTAACTCGAGGCAATAAATTATCAAACACCAGGTTCACAAAGATTTTATTTCAATAATTTGCAAAATATCTTTTGTGCACTTTGAGAAAAAATCCTTCGTGTCCGTCAACAAAAAGATTTTTATTCAAGAAAATCATAAAGCACTTATTGCGCAAAGAGTGTAAAGAGTTGGATTACGCTGATTTAATTAAATATTTTTTATTAAAGCTAAATATGAAATTAACTTTTAATCTTTTAACTTTACAATCATCTCTATTTCTACTGCAGAATTTAATGGTAAACCACTAACACCAACTGCACTACGAACGTGTTTCCCTTTTTCTCCGAAAATATTTAATAATAATTCAGAAGCACCATTAGCAATTTTAGGATGTGAGCTATAATCTTCTGGGCTATTTACAAATACAGTTAATTTTACGATTTCTTCAATTTTATCTAAAGAACCAATTAAATCCTTAATTGTAGCTAGACAATTCAATGCGCAAACTTGTGCTGCTTTAATTCCATCTTCTTCAGTTAAATCCTTGCCGATTTTACCTTTATACTTAATCTCACCATTCAACAAGGGAACTTGTCCTGAGGTCATTACTAAATTTCCAACTTGTTTAGCAGGAACATACACTGCTAATGGTTTAGCTGCCAGAGGTAATTCAAAGCCAAGTTCTTTAATTTTTTCTTCAATCATCTTGTTTTCCTTTATTTTAAATGTATGAATTATTTTAAATGGAGTTTAAATGACACATTCCAAATTTAATGAATTTGTATCGCTGGTAAAAAGATTAAGAAAAGAATGTCCTTGGGATAAAGAGCAAACTAATGATTCTATTAAAGCTGCCACAATTGAAGAAGCTTACGAAGTTGTTGAAGCAATTGACGAAAAAAATTATGATGAACTTAAAAAGGAATTAGGTGATTTACTTCTGCACGTGGTTTTTCACACAGTCATTGCTGAAGAAAGTTCTCATTTTACAATTGACGATGTGATAAACACAATTTCTGATAAATTAATCAGAAGGCATCCTCACGTTTTCGGTGATACTGTAATTAATAGCTCTGATGAGGTGAAAAAAAACTGGGAAAAAATTAAACTCAGTGAAGGCAGAAAATCAATTTTAGATGGAGTTCCAAATTCTTTACCTGCATTGCAAAAAGCCCACAGACTTCAGGAGAAGGCTGCTAAAGTTGGATTTGATTGGGAAAAGAAAGAAGATGTTTGGAAAAAAGTAATTGAAGAAATTCAAGAGATGCACGAAATAGAAGAGTTGAAGAAAAACTCAAATGATGAAAGCTTACAAATCAAACTTGAAGATGAAATCGGAGATGTTTTTTTTGCTCTGGTTAATTATGCAAGATTCCTTAATGTTAATCCTGAGAACGCTCTCAGAAAAACTAACGAAAAGTTCGTAAAAAGATTTAATTATATTGAGGAGAAATTGAAAGAAAATAATAAATCAATTGAGCAGTCTAATCTTGAGGAAATGGATAGGTATTGGAATGAGAGCAAAAATATTATTTGATAAATTAACTAATAGACGAATTTAATTTCATAATGATTGGGAAATATTGTTGTGTTGAGAATATATGGGCATTAAATCACAAAGGTACGAAGATGACACTGATTTGGAATATTTACACTGATTTAAATTTTCGATTATCTGTCCAATCAACATCATCTTCGCGCAATGTTTTATCATTTTTGTTTTATTATAGGGAATTGACTCCTGTCAATTCCGCTTTTTTTCATCAATAGATAGCTGAACAATCAGGAGATGGTTCACTACATTTTTAAATCTCAATGGCCTGCAGATGGCGCAGATTTGGAGGATTTACACTGATTTAAATCTGCGATTATCTGTTCAATTAACATCATCTTCGTGCAATGTTTTATCATTTTTGTTTTATTATAGGGAATTGACTCCTGTCAATTCAGCTTTTTTTCATCAATAGATAGCTGAACAATCAGGAGATTGTTCACTACATTTTTAAATCTCAATGGCCGGCAGATGGCTGATTTGGAAGATTTACAATGATTTAAATCTGCGATTATCTGTTCAATTAACATCATCTTCGTGCAATGTTTTATCATTTTTGTTTTATTGTAGGGAATTGACTCCTGTCAATTCAGCTTTTTTTCATCAATAGATAGCTGAACAATCAGGAGATTGTTCACTACATTTTTAAATCTCAAAGGCAAGCAGATGACAATGATTTGGCAGATTTACACTGATTTAAATATTTGTTTATCTAATTAATCAGATTCAGGTAATAAACCTTCTTATTATTCGTGAGAATCTTTTATAATATTCTAACGAATCAACATTAGCCAAAGAAACAAAGGAAAACTTTTGTTGTTAAGATTTCACTCCGTTAGTTTTTTCATAAGCCTCGATTATATCTTTCACAAGTTTATGTCTTACAACATCATCTTTATCAAAATAGACAAAGCCAACACCATTAATTCCTTGTAGTATTTCTTTCGCTTGAATTAAACCAGATTTGGTTTTATTCGGTAAATCTATTTGAGTAATATCACCTGTTATAATTGCTTTTGAATTTGCACCAAGTCGGGTTAAAAACATTTTCATTTGTAAATCTGTTGCATTTTGTGCTTCATCTAAAATAACATAAGCGTTATTAAGAGTTCTGCCTCGCATATAAGCAAGCGGAACTATTTCAACTATTCCTTTTTCGATGTAACCTCTGAGTTTTTCAGTTGGCATCATTTCATCGAGTGCGTCGTATAAAGGTCTCAGGTAGGGATCAATTTTTTCTTGAAAGTCACCGGGTAGAAATCCGAGACTTTCACCGGCTTCAACTGCAGGGCGAGCTAAAATTATTTTTTTTACAAGCCCTTTCTTTAGTGCGGATACAGCAATTGCAACTGCAAGATAAGTTTTACCCGTCCCAGCTGGTCCTATTGCAAAGCAAATATCATTTTGTTGAGCAACTTTTAGATAATTTTTTTGACCTGCGGTTTTTGCTTTTATTACATCGTTTTTAGTGTATAGAACTACATTGTTATAATCTTCATTTGAAATAACTTCTTTACCTTCAAGTGTTAAATTTAAAATAGTCTCAACATCTTTTGTTGTTAATTTGTTGCTTGTATTAAGTACATAAACCATTTCTTTCAAAATTTTATCAATCGTTTCTATTTCTTCTTTAACACCTTTAATGGTAAAAACTTCACCACGAACAATAATTGTTGAGTTAAATCTGTCTTCAATTATTCGAAGATTAATATCATTAGGGCCTAACAATTCACTAAGATTAACATTGCTGATAGTTAATTTTTTTTCGATAGAGGTCATATCAAAAGAATATAATTTTTAAACATAAAAAGCCCTTATCAATAAAGACAAGGGCTTTTGATTATGTGAATAATTTTTTTTCAAATTATTGAACAGGTGCAGGTTTAAAGTTCTTTCTTAATCTTTCATATTTCGATTTTTCTTCTTCAGTAAGATTAGGAATTTTGAAAACCTGTTTTGGGAAAATTAAATCAGGATTTTTGATTTTATCTCTATTTGCTCTGTAAATTACTGGCCATGCAAAAGGATTTCCGTAATGTTCTTTTTTACGTGCAATGCCCCATAAATGGTCACCTCTTACAACGGTATACATTATTTCTTTAACTTCTTCAATCCAATTATCTAAATCAGCTTGCATTTCATTATGAACTTTGTTGAAAAATTCTGGCAAAGCACTGATTTTATTCATTTTTAGAACATTTAAATCTGTTTGTCTATCAGCTTTAGGCCCTTCTTTTCGATTTATTTTTCCATTAAGTTCATTAACAGCCCTTCTGAAATTATCAACGTCACTTCTGTTAGCACCAACCATTTTGTAAAGTTCATCAATGCAATCTTCAGGGTCTTCCAAATTGATTGCTTTTAAGTTGTCCACATCAGTTCTAAGCGATTTTATTTCATTAGTTAGGGCATTTTTTCTTTCATTAAGACTATTCATTTCATTCTTCCATTGTTCTTTTGTCATCTCTTGAGAAAATGTTAGAGAGGTTAAAATTAAAGTTATAGCAACTAAAATGATACCTTTGATATTTTTCATATTATTTCCTCCAATATCTTTTTTAATAATAATTATTTAGGAAGCTTTTCTAAATTTGCTTTAGTTTCATCTTTTTGTTTTTTGCATTCAGCGAGTTTTCTATTTGTCTCTTCAATCCTTTTTTCAAGTTTTGCTCTTTCATCCTTCAATGAATTGGCTTCTCTTTCTAGCGAAGCAACCTCATTTCTGAGCGAATTTAGTTCTTGAATTTGAGCCTCGCTTAATCCACCGCAAGCACTAAATATTGTTGCAAATACGAAACTAGTTGTTATGAACAAAGTTTTGACTTTTTTTGTCAGCATGTTTTTCCTCCTGAAAATTTTTTAATAATTAAAAATGATTAAAAATTACTTGGTAAAAATAAAGAAAATTTAGTAAAGTTACCTTTTAAGACATTTAAACTATTAAAAAGTTCCATATAATAATTGAGAAAATTTATTTAATGTTTTTACATTTAATCATTAAATTTAAAAAAATTTAAATACCTTTTTATGAACATTTGAAAGTTAATGATAGAATAATTTTACAATTATTAAATAATTATTAAAAAACACACCTGTCCAAAATAAATTTATTGATTTGGCTAAAGACTACTCTTTAGTTTTTCCAGTTCTCTGAAGTGAGCTGCAATAAATACTCATTAGATTTATTTTTTATCTATTGGAGTTGGGTTTATCATTATAAAGATTAGAATATTATTGGCTTTAGCCAAATTTATAAACCTTGGTAATGATAAAAGAGTGATACTTTTTTAAAAGGGATTCAATTAAAAATTACTTTGTTTTCTTTTATTTTGAACTAAAACCAAAATTTATGGGTCAGGTTTAAGTTTATTTTGGACATTACTGATTAAAAAGAGATTTCTAAAAAATTGCTTGCGGT
>Ga0308389_1002290_pt1 | contig 12130 bp, 8 predicted proteins | sample Hotspr2Sample148_FD_202362 | JGI IMG/M metagenome (GOLD analysis project Ga0308389, IMG submission 202362) | Hot spring phototrophic mat microbial communities from Mushroom Spring, Yellowstone National Park, Wyoming, United States - 20040719_148 ... | reverse complement strand
ATGCTCAGTCAGCCTGCGTGGAGAGCGTCCGATAGTTAGCATTTGCCCCGTTTCCCCTCGCGAAGCGGGGGAACCCGCGCCGTTGGTGTTCGGCGCCTTCGGTAGCAGGCTACGCCCGAAACGCCCACACGGCGCCTGCTTCCACAATCAGGCAGGAGTTTCGCTACTTCTTCCCGATAATGCTGACCTGTCTCAAGAAGAACACTTTAGAGCGACTGATGTTCATCGTTATCTTTTTTCGTAGCGGGTGTGGCAGTGGCGCAATCATGCGCTCAAGCAGAATGTTCCAAACTACGGGAACGAAATGAAAAGGCATCTTTTGCTCGGGAATGTAGCTCCACACCTTGCGGAACCCGACCTCACGAAACATTTTGCATAAGTCTTCATAGGTATACTCCTTAAGGTGAAGCGCGGTTGCTTCCTCGGTGAAATATCGCGAGATATCACTCGGTCCTCTCAAGCGATGAGGGGTTATGCAGAGGTAGTAACCGCCTGGTTTCAAGATACGATGCACCTCGCGGAGGTGCTCGAGTGCATCCTCTGGGTGCAGATGCTCTAGGACTTGATTACTGTAGGCAATGTCTATGTAGTCATTCGGGAGGGGGATCTCGAGACCGTCGAAGGGAACAAGAGCAAGATTGCCCCCATTAGCTTCTTCCTGAAGCACTTTCTCTAAGGATACTTCCAGCGCGTAAGCGACCTCAACCTGTGAAGCGACCATCTTAGCGAATTCACAGTCGCCTGCGCCTATCTCGGCGAATTTCGTCTGCGGACTCAGCAATCGCTTAATTGCGTCAAGGCGTCTTTTTAACTCTACCCGTCTCTTGGGAGAGTTTTGCTGGGTGAGTTCAGGATGAGTAGGAAATTGCTTGAACAGATTGTCATACACCTCACCATAAAGTTTGCGTCGCTCTTCGCGGGCAGCACTGAGCAATCGTTGCGCCGCTGCACGCTCATACTCGTACTGCGCGATTACCTCATCGACTGGGCGCGAGACTCCTTCTTCGCGCAGAATTTTCTCCAGGCGATTCCTATCGATAGGTGGTCTGTCCATAGCCTCTCTCGCGGTTGATAGGATTATACCACATCTCACTGCCTGCTTATGCTTGTACCTCAATCCGCCAGAGAGCCCCCCACTCGTCGATAGTGTCAGGCGGCGGCTTTGCCTCCACCACCAGCGTCGTGCAGGGCACTTTGTGCCCGAAGCGGGGCGAGTACCAGCCGAGCTTGGTCGCCTCGTCGCCGCGATACAGCCGCGCCGTGTAGCCCATCAGCTGAGTCAGCTGCAGCGTGCAGACGCGCACGCCGTCTGTGATGCGCCAGACGCCCTCGCCCACTGGCTCCACCTGCCAGTCGGGGTGGAAGTGCCAGTACCACTGCACGGAGCCTGTTGCGTCGCGCCCGACGCGATCGCGCACAGTAAGCGCGTCGCCCGCAAGTTGCACGCGGCGATAAATCGTGTCAGGAAAGTACGCTTCCGTCTCGCCTTCCACCCAGCCCGCGCGCAGGTCGTGCGCCACAAAGCGCGACCGCGCCTTCCTGCCCCACAGGAACGCGCCCTGTATCTCGGACTGGTTTTTGCCGTTCAGTGTGAGCGTGTTGTGCGCGGGTGTGCTGCGGAAGTGGTCGCGCCAGGCGGGGTCTTCGTGGTAGGCGTAAGTGCCCGCGTCAATCAAGAGCGGCTTGCCATCCAGCGACGCCCAAATCGCGAGCGCGTCGGCGTGCCCATGCGCCGCGAGGCTGCCCAGACCCAGCGGTCCCGCATCGAACAGTGCCAGCCAACGCGCGCTGTGCAACACGGCGTAGCCCCCGTCGGGATACAGGCGCGATTCGGTCAGCTGACTGCCTGCGGGGGGCGTCGCGCCCATCAGCCACTGCGCAAGCGCGTCGTCGGCGTCGCTATACGCAGGCGGCGGCTCGCAGCCCAGCACCTGCGCCAACGCGCGCCCCACCACCCGATGCCGATCCGCCGCTGCGCTCCACAGCGGAACAACCGTGCCGTCGTCCTCGTCGCCGACCTGCGGCACATAGCCCGAAGCATCCATCACAGTGCGCACGAACTCGAGGCTTCTCGCCAGCCGCCCGCGCACGGCGTCGGGCATCGGCTGCAGGCGATAAGCGTGCAGGTAAAACTCCCACACGAACGGCAGGTAGCCGAACGCCTGCTCCGCATTCACGCCGTCGGGGTAGAACTGGCGCAGCGCCTCGCGTTCCAGCGTCGCGTAGCCGACCCTGCGCCAGCGCGCCGCGAGCGCGCCGTCGGGCAGCACGCGCCCCAGAAACGCCAACGCCGCCGCCTCGCCAATCAGGTGGTTGTTCGCCGACGAGCCAGGCGACATGTGCCGCTCGATGAACTCGCCGTGCTGCACCAGCGCGCCCAGCACCGTCTGCGCCTCCGCGTCCGAGAGCCTGTCAGCGATCAGCGCGAGCGCATACCCCCACGCGAAGACGCGAATCGCATGCTCCAGCGCACTCGTCCAGTGGATGCCCCACCCGCGCGGGTTGCGGGCAATCCAGTCCAGCAGCCAGCGGCGGCAGGTCTCGGCGTAGCCCGCCTCGCCCGTGAGCGCGTAGCCCTGTGCCAAACGCACCATCGGCTGCCCACGCGAGAGTTCCCACACATACTTCACCCCGCCCGCGATATCGATGCGCCGATAGTCAATCGCCTTCGCGGGGGCGTCCGCCCAGTCCTTGCCAAGCAGGTAATTGCGCTGCCAGCAGGGCGGGTCGTCCAGTTGCACGGGGTAGCCAAACAGCGTCCACGCGCCGCGCCGCAGGGCGTCCGCCTCCTGCACCAGCCGTTCCCGCTCCGCCGACGAGACCGTCTGCGGACGGGGCGCGAGCGCGTCGGCGATGCGGTGCACGGTCGGCAGGGGCGCGTGCGCGGCGTAATGGCGTCGCCAAGTCGCGTCGGGCGGCTCTTTGGGCAGCGGCGACACCCGCTCGCGCACCGCCCGCACAAGGCGCGTCGCAACCTCCCGCGCCGACATCGCCCGCAACCGCCGCAGTTTCCAACCCAGTGAACCCATCGGCAGGGGAAGTGTACCATGCCGAGAATCCACAATTTATTGGGAGTGTATACGGCAATGCGACGGCTCATAAAACACTTAATGCGCCCGTTGTCTGACCGTTGGGTCTATACCGTACGCTCGGGTCCAGCGCGCGGCATGCGTGTGCGCGGCGGCTTTCTTTTCCTACCGAAACCGCCTCCCAAGGAGATGCCCTTGCTGGAGCATGTCGCGCAGTATCTTCCGGGCAAGGTTGCCTACGATGTCGGCGCGAATATCGGGCTAGTAACCCTTTTCCTCGCTCGATGCGTAGGTGAGAAAGGGCTGGTGATTGCCTTCGAACCAACTCCGCCGAACGCTGACCGACTGATGGAAAATGTGCGCCTGAACAAGCTGCAACATGTGCGGGTTTACCAGAAGGCGTTAGGAGATACTGAAACAGTCACCACCATCGTCTACACTCCCGACGCAAGTGGGATTGCCACACTGCGTGAAGATTTAGCGCAGCGTTATCGCAAACAGTATGTTTTGCACGATTTTCAGGTGGAGGTTGTTCCACTGGATACACTCGTGGAGAGCGAATCGCTGCCGCTTCCAGACTTTCTGAAAATCGACATCGAGGGTTATGAATACCCTATGCTTCTCGGGGCGCGACAAACCATCCAGAGAGCGCGCCCGATGATCTTTGTGGAACTGCACGGAAACACCCCTGAAGATTGGAAACAGAACTATGAGGCGGTCTACAAATTCCTCGATGGAATGAACTATCGCCTCTTCGCCGCCGACCGCATGCCTATCAACTCGGAAAACCTGCACGATCATGGCAACTGCTGGCTGGCAATCCCCTTCGAGGCTTTGGAGGCGAATGTGGTACAATCTCCCTGATGCGCCAGGTGCTGCAGAATTACCGTACAGGCGAGGTGCGCGTGGACGAAGTGCCTGCGCCTGCGTTGCGCAGCGGGGCGGTGCTGGTGGCAAACCGCTACTCGCTCATCAGCGCGGGCACCGAGCGGATGAAGGTGGAAACAGGCAAGATGAGCCTGGTTGGAAAAGCTCGCTCGCGCCCCGACCTTGTCAAAAAAGTGCTGAAAACGCTGCAGACGGAAGGAATCGGCGCAACCTACCGCAAGGTGATGGCGCGCTTGGAGTCACCCTCGCCGCTGGGCTACAGCTGCGCTGGCGAGGTGATTGCCGTCGGCAGCGAGGTGGTCGGCATCCAAGTCGGCGACCGCGTCGCTTGCGCGGGCGCGGAGCATGCACACCACGCCGAGATTGTGTGCGTGCCCCAGAACCTGGTCGCGCTCATCCCCGACGGTGTGCCCTACGAACATGCGGCGTTCACCACCGTCGGCGCGATTTCCCTGCACGGCGTGCGCCAAGCGGATGTGCAACTGGGCGACGCGGTGGTCGTCATCGGCTTGGGCTTGGTAGGACTGCTCACGGTGCAGCTGCTGAAGGCGTCGGGGGCGCGCGTGTTCGGCATCGATGTGAACCCAGCGCGATGCGAACTGGCGCAGCAGCTGGGCGCAGACCGCGTGGCGCTCCGCGCCGATGATGTCGTTGGGCTGGTACGCGACTTCACGCACGGCTACGGCGCGGATGTGGTGATGCTCACGGCAGGCGGTTCCACCAACGACCCCATCGAGCTTGCAGGCGAACTGGCGCGCGATCGGGGCAAAGTCGTCGTCGTGGGACTGCTGAAGATGGATGTGCCCCAACGCCTCTACTACGAGAAGGAACTCACCGTGCTGCTCTCCCGCTCCTACGGTCCCGGACGCTATGACCCCGTGTATGAGGAGATGGGCATCGACTACCCCATCGGCTATGTGCGCTGGACGGAGCGCGAGAACATGCGCGAATTTTTGCGCCTGCTCGCCGAGCGCAAGGTACAGGTGGAACCGCTGATTACGCATCGCTACCCGATTGAGCGTGCGGCGGAAGCCTACAACCTGCTTGCCAGCCCCGAAGGCGGGAAGGTCATCGGCGCGCTGATTGAGTATCCCCAAACATCCGAAACGCCACGACGCACGGTGCAAGTGCGCACCGCGTCCGCCCCAAAGCAGGCAACGGTGCGCTTGGGCGTCATCGGCGCGGGCAACTTTGCCACAGGTACGCTGCTGCCGCTGCTGAAGGGCATTCCCGATGTGGCATTCGTCGGCGTCTGCACCGCACGCGGCTACACCGCCAAAGGCGTCGCCGACAAGTTCGGCTTCCAGTTCGCCACCAGCGACCCCAACGAGATTTTCGGGAACCCCGACATCAACGCCCTGCTGATTGCCACGCGCCACGACAGCCACGCCGCCTACGCTATCCGCGCCATGCGTGCAGGCAAGCCCGCCTTCTTGGAGAAGCCGCTCGCCATCACCTTTGAGCAGCTTCAAGAGGTAGAGCAGGTCTGGCGCGAGATGGGCGGGCGCGTGCTGGTGGGCTACAATCGCCGCTTCTCGCCGTTCGTGCGCCAAATCGCTGAACACTTCCGCAATCGCACCGAGCCGCTCAGCATCCTCTACCGTGTGAACGCGGGACCGCTGGAGCAGGGGCACTGGATGCGCGCGACGCCCGAAGGCGGCTCGCGCGTCGTCAGCGAGGGCTGCCACTTCATCGATGTGATGATGTTCCTGACCAACAGCCTGCCCAAGCGCGCGTGCGCCGCGCACCTGCGTAGCTACGAGCCAGATACTGCGCAACTGGTCATCGAGTTCGAGGACGGCTCCATCGGCGTGCTTTACTACCTCACCACAGGCGACCCAACCGTGCCCAAAGAGTATCTGGAGGTGCATGGCGCGGGGCGCAGCGCGATTTTGCGCGACTTCCGCGAACTGGAGCTAATCGCAGGCGGCAAGCACACCACCCACAAAACCGCAGGGCAAGACAAAGGGCACAAGAACGAACTCCAAGCCTTCGTAAAGGCGGTCGAGGAGGGAACCGAAATGCCCATCCCGCTGGAGTGGGCAATTGCCAACACGCGCATCACGCTGGAGGCTGTGTCTGCGGTGTAGGTATCCGTAAGAATCACAAGAGGCACCGCCCAATCAAAACAGCCTCTCCGAACGCATTCGCGTATGCCGTAAGACTCCTTTTCTGCAGTATTTCATGCTGCGCTTGCTGAATCACTCGGATAATCTCTCCGCTGTCGTTGCAAACAATCGCTTGCAATCGTTCCGCCAGCTGGTCTACATACCCTTGGCGGTATCGCCAACCTGTTTCGCCATGAATCACCATCTCCCCATCGGGTCCGGGCAAGTCGGCGACCACTACAGGTGTGCCCAACGCCATTGCTTGATTGATCGCCAACCCTAACGCGCCACAAAAGACTGCAACATCCGCAACCGATAGAATCGCCGCGTCGTCGTCTTCAGGGACGCGCCCCGTGAAGTAGACTCTCTGCGCAAGACCGAGTTCGCGGGCAAGCGACTCCAGAGCCTCACGCTCGGAGCCGTCGCCAACAACGATGCCATAGAACTCCTGCCCATTTTGAGCAAGGAGTTTGAGCGCGTGCAGCAACTCGTCCACACGCTTGGTCGGGATGAGCCTCCCGACCGTTGCTATGATGGGGCGCTTCTCTTGCCATCCAGCCTTCGCTAGCCACTCGCGCCCGCGCTGCTGAAGCATCTCTCGGCATGCCACGATTGTCTCGATGTCCACCGTGTTATAGGCGCGCACGATTTGCTTCCCGCGGACGCCGTACTGCTTCAGAAACTCATGAGTCGTGTCGCCATAGGGCAGAAACGCGTGTGGTTCGCGGAGCTGAAGCCGAAGGAGCCACCGCTTCGCTGCACCGATGGGCACGAAGTAGCCCTTTGTCCACCAAATGCATGGGATCCTGTGGCGGCGACACCATCGGGCAGCAAGGTAGCCCGAAAAGTTCGCAACGGCGCCTTCAAGAAATACCGCGTCCCACGGCTCGGCGCGCAGCATTCGTAGCAAGCCCTGCTGGTAGTTCAGGCGTAGGCTGCCAAGGTGGTAGGTGCGCAGCGGCAGGTGCACAGTTTTCCAGCAAGCGTCCGAACTGTCGCGCACCTCTATCCCCGACTCCCCTGTGCCTGCGCGCGGCGTGTAGACCAGCGTGAGATCCCAGCCGTGCAACTGGACGATTCGACGCATCAGAGGCACGCGATAGTGGGGCAAGCGGGGCTGTTGGATTAAGACTTGCATACCGCGCCTCCCTGACGCATCTCTATCGCGCGGCGATAGATGTTTGTCAACAGCTCGTAGTTTTTCTCTGGTGTGTAGTATCTCAGATACTCCTCACGGGCATTTTGCTGCATTTCACGGAGTCGCTCAGGTGAGCGCAGAGCGTCCTCAACGCTTGCCGCGAGCGCATCGGGCTGATGGGGCGTAAATAGCCAACCTGTATACCCGTGCTTCACGATAGACGCCATGCTCCCGTGTCCCGAAGCGATGACAGGGAGTCCTGTAGCCAGTGCCTCTATTAGACTGACGCTCATATTCTCGTAGCAAACGGACGGAAATATGAGCGCTTTAGCGTCTTGCATAAGCGTCCACACTGCGTCGCGTGAGCGCTTGCCGAGCCACTCGATCGCGCGGGATGTTTGTGCGGCGTGTTGTACCATCGATGCCAGCGGGCCATCGCCGACGATTTTCAGAGGCGGCGGCGTAGAAAATCGCTGCCACGCCTCCAGCAGGACTCCTATCCCCTTCTCAGGCGACAGCCGCCCAGCATACAGGAAATATTCGCCCCGATGCTCTCCGATTCCAGGATCGGGCGCGACGAAGTTCGGCTTCACGACCAGTTTCTCTTGCGGCAAGCCGCCCTGCAGAAACTTCTCGCGGGAAAACTCGGTGAGCGCGATAAAGACCTGAATCGCCCGCTCCCAAAGTTTGGCGCGTTTCTGTTGTTGCACCATGAGGGCGCGGATCAGCGTTGCTCTCCTATCGCCACGATAGCAAGCGTACAGGATGCCGTAGTAGGGGAAATGCTTTCCCACACAAAGCTCGCAAGGCTTCTGGTTGCGCAGGAGCTGTCCGCCAGGACATATGAGGCGATAGTTGTGCAGTGTTTGAACTACAGGCACCCCGCATTCGTACGCGGCTTGGTAAGACGAGGGCGACAAGAGGTAGGAAATGCTGTGAAAATGCGCCACATCAGGGCGGGTTTCGGCGAACCACTTTTTCAGGGCGTGGTAGCTTTCGGGGTTCCAAATCGCGCGGCGCGCCATCTGCAGTGCCGACAGTCCCTTAAGCGAGTCGTTGCTGACCGTGTAGGTGAATACCTCGTGTCCATACGAGCGGAGCAGCTCCACCTCGGAGTGGAAGACCACATCCTCGCCTCCAGAGTGCTGGTAGTAGTTATGAAGGACGGCAATTCGCTTGGGGTGCATGATCGTACTCCGATGGGCTGGCGAGGCTGAGAAATAGCTGGGCATAGCCAGCGAGCATCGACTCCACAGCGAAGTTTTTCAGCGCATGCGAACGGGCAGCAAGACTCATGCGCTGCCACAGGGAAGGGTCTTGCGCAAGCGATACGACATGCGCGGCTAAGGCGTCTAAATCGTGCGGCTCGGCGATGTATCCAGTCTCTCCCTCCAGAACAATATCGGGCACGCCTCCCACGCGCGTCGCCACCACCGGAAGCCCGCACGCCATCGCTTCTATAAGCGTCAGCGGAAACGCTTCTGTGATGGAGGTCATGAGGGCGAGGTCAAACATCCCGTACCAAAGCTCTGGGGCGTCTGTGATTCCGGGCAGGTGAAACCGCGCGTGGAGATTGTTTGCGCGAATCGCCTCTTCCACGAGCGGGCGCTCCGGTCCGTCGCCCACCAGCACGAATTGGGCGTCAACGCCGCGATCAATCACTTGGCGCGCCACTTGCACGAAGCCTGGCAGATTCTTGGAGTCCTTGAAAAAGGCAATCAGCCCCACCGTGAAGCGCGTGGGGTGTAGACCATGCTGAACGCGACGTGCCGCCTTTTCCTCTGCAGAGAGCATTTGGAATCTGCCAAGTGGGATACCGTTGGGTATCACAACGACTTTTGAGTCGGGCAGCTCGTACTGTTGCTGCCAGAACTGCTTGTTGCGTTCCGAAAGGAGCACCACCTTATCGGCGCTGCGAATGGCGTGCGCATGCGCAATCCCCCGATAGCCCCTCCATAAGCGGGTTCCGTGCAGCGCAACCACATAGCGCGGGACGACCCGCCAGCGACGCATAATCGAAGCTAATCCCATACACAGCTTGTCCTCGGCGGTAAGCAGCACCTGAACGGCGAGCCGTTTGAGCGTCTGTCGCAATCGGAGAATCGCCAAGGGAAATTCGTAGCGGCTGCGGATGCCTAACTCGTGCACGAAGACGCCCTGTTCGGCGAGCCGCCCGCCAAGTTCCCCTTTGGTCTTTAGAAAGATGGCGTGCGGCTCGAAGTGCGCGCGGTCTAACTGGGTAAGCACCGCGCTATTGACGCGCTCCGCCCCGCCCAGATTGCGCATACTGGAGCCGAGATATGCCAGTCGCATGGGTGCCATTGGCATTATTGTACCCGTGCCTGGAAGGTCAATGTGCGCGTTTGACCCGCATCCAGGCGCGTCAGGTTCCAACGCACCTGACGGTTAACCAATTGTCCGCCGTCGCTTGCGCTCACGAACTCCATTCCTTCAAGAAGGGGAACTGAGATTTGAAGGTTATCGCTGCTGCGTAGCCCTTGATTACGGCAGATAACGCGGAGGGTGACCGTCTCGCCTGGCAGTGCTGTGATTTGCTGGGGAGCGACCTCGATAACAATCTCGGGCGCAGCGTAGAAAACCATCCCCGTACGCGGCGGAATGGTGATTGTCGTGCCCTGAGACACGATCTCACCGTCCCAGTTTTTGTAGGCGCTCGGCAAGGTGTAGGTGTAGGTTTGGTTGGGAGTGGGATTGACAAGAACGATGCCGTTCTCGAAATCTCGTGCAAACAGCGCGCCTGTGTGATCAGCGACAGTGCCCACTTGAACACGCCACCCCCCTGTGGGACGCCCGATAGGAACCCACACTTCAGGACGGCTGACCCACTGAAGGTAAATGTTGGGCGCATTCGAGCCGCGCGGATCAATCATCAGGTAGGTGTTGTCGTGCATCATCACAAAGTAGCTGGCAAGGATATAGCGAATCATGGCTGCGTTGTTCGTGTCCGACATGCACATCAACAGCCACTTTTTGTCGGGGTAGGCGTTCACGGCGCGCAGTGTCGCCCACCAAGTGGAGTCGGTATGGGGCGAGGTGGCTCTGTTGAGACGATAGTCCCGATACTGGTAGCCGTTAGAAGATCCCCAGAAGGTAATCACATGTTCCAACATCACGGCGTCCACATACTGAATCCAGCGTGTGCCCTCGTTGTTATCAACAAACGCTCCAGCGTGCGAACCTGCGTTTATCGCAATTTTTCTGCCGAGATTGTTGCGCACATGCGAGAAGACCTGCGCAAAGTATTCCGTCCATCGAGGCAGAATACTGGTTCGGGTGGGGTACTGCTGGGATTGCCACCACGAGCCCGCGTTGTCGCAGAAGAACCATTCGGGGATAGGATAATTCGCAACCATTTGAGTAAACGACTGGATTGCGCGTTGGCGAACCGCCGCTAAACCGATGTCCAGCGGATACAGGTCGGGGTAGCCGGGGTTGGGGAAGGGGTTTCCACTACTGTCGCGCAGGAACCAGTCCGGGTGGTTCTGGAGTACGAAATCGTAGCCGCCGTACAAGTCGTCCCACGGAGTGGGGATGCGATTAGTCGTTTGCGCCACATTGACATAGACTCCTAAGGGGATAGATGTATAGTATTCGCTGAGGGAGACTATCTGCCCAAAATCTGTAATGATAAAGTCCGCAGGCGGATCCAAGAGCACTTGATGGTGTGTGGGTGGGTTGTTGACATGCAAGATTTTGAGCGGGTTCGGACGACTCCGCTGGGGCTGGGCATAGCCTGTCCAAAGCACCTCGACTGAATCGATGTTGATCTGCGCACGACTGGCTCCAGAGCCTAAGGTAAACTCGAACTCGACATAGAACACGGGCTGCCTTTGCTCGTTGTTCGCAAATGGCACGATTGCCGAGAGGCTCTGCCAGCCTACTTGGCTTGGGTTAGGCGCGCCGATGAGGTAGCGAGTGCTCCCCGAACGCACATAGACCTGCGCTTGCACATTCGAGACGCCCTCCGACATGTACCAAGCCCTCACCAGCAGGGGTGTACCTTGCGGAGGTATGATGAATGGCGGTCTGTTAGGTACAATCGCGGGCAGTCGGAGTACAAACCGCACACTCTGGTCTCGGTTGCGGTCAATCGTGATTTGCTGAGCAAATCTCCCGCGCAGCTTTCTGCTGGACGAGAGGCTCCACTGGATACCCTCTGCCTGCCACGAGTCGCCTGCCTGCCCTGACCAAAAGGCACCCCAGCCATCGGTGATGCCATCGCGCGGGGAGGCGTCCAACTCGCATTCTCCTGTACCTGCCGCGTAGTTTAGCCCGACCCATGATTGAGAAAACGCGCAGGTCATTCCCAACAACGCCAGAAACAAGATCGGTGTACGCATGGTCATCCCTCCATTGCCTATATTCCATCGTTGGCTGACGACTGTCCAGCAGAATCGCTTGGAGTATACCCCAGTTTGCGAGTTGCAGGTTGCAAACTGGCTCCGAATGTGCCATAATTAACCTCGATGGCTACCCAACCGATTCGCGAGCCGCGTGCCCCGCTGGGGTCTGTGCTGATGCGCCCGATTGAATGGGCGCACGGGCAGTCGCTGCGCCTGCTGGAGTGGTTCAACCAAGAGCGATGGACACTGGCGTTAACCCTGCTGGCGCTGGTGTTGGCGAACCTCGTGGTTCTATTCTTCTTCTTACAGGGACAAGGCAACCGTGCGATTGCGTTTGTAGTGCTGGTCTTTATCACTGTGCTTGGGTGGCTCGTGCCCGAATTCAGCGTTGTCGCGCTAATTGTGGGCGGGTCTGGTCTTTATATTAACAGCTTTTACTTTGCGAGCGTGGGCACAGGCAGCACTGGTATGCGCGGTGTGCTACTGGCTCTGTTGTTGATAGTATCGTTCCGTGCAATCTATGAATATTTGCGAACGCCGCCCGCAGAGCGTCCCAAGGTATTCAGTTGGCTGATACTCCTGCTTGTGCTGTTCTGGGGCTAC
>Ga0308389_1002289_pt1 | contig 12133 bp, 12 predicted proteins | sample Hotspr2Sample148_FD_202362 | JGI IMG/M metagenome (GOLD analysis project Ga0308389, IMG submission 202362) | Hot spring phototrophic mat microbial communities from Mushroom Spring, Yellowstone National Park, Wyoming, United States - 20040719_148 ... | reverse complement strand
TTCCGTTTCCGTTTTCTGAGAAGAATCTCTTCCAACGTTTTCCCATCCCTTGCCTCCTATAAACCTTACAGGTGGATTCAAGCATGCAATCTCTAGAGACTCAATAACCCTAATGTCTTCAGTGTGCTCAGGTTCTAGTGTAGGTTCCTCTTCTGCTTTATGCTCTTCTATCTTGGATTCTATTTCCTTGAGGAAAACTTCTAGATTACCATTGGGAATGTAACCACCACCTGCAAACCTGTGACCACCTAACCTGCCTAGGCCGGTTAGGAATATAGGTTGTAGATTGCATGATGACGATCTAATACTTAGCCTATATACCCCACCATCGTCAAAGCACGCAATCCCGACGGGTTTCTTCTTGGCTTCTCTAGAAGCTAGATACGAGATATGCCCCTGGAATTCTCTGGGGTAGATAGCTATGGATACTCTTTCACTCTCTAATACACTAAGGGGTTGGGCACTACGGGATTGAACCTTTCTCTCCTCATTAGCCTTTTTGATGAGCCTTAGTGTCTCCGCGGAGGGATTGCGTAGGAATTCCCAAGCGTATTCAACCTTACCTATCCTAGCGCAAGAGTTGATCCTAGGTACTACGTGATAGCGAATATGACTAGGTGAATGTAACCTACCCCAAGGCGTATCATCACTCCAGTTATCTAGGAATGTAGTTGTAGTATCGTAGTCAACACTACAGTAATCCCCAAGTGTCCCTATCAATGCAAGGGGTGTTGTGTAGTGATTCCCAAAGAGATGCTGGACTATCAGGCTAGTGCACGGGGTAATTTCGTGTTCTCTTGAGTGAGGGTTTATGATGTTTGCCTTTCCCCTAGGTTGGTAATCTTCAGATTGGTGGTGATCGATAATCAATACGTTGTAATTATCATACAACCCACTAGAGTATTCAGGTGAACCACGATCTAGTATGATATTTAGTGAATCCCTATCCAGGTAGTCTTCACGTACAATGAATCCATCACTGCGGTTGAAAAGTCTTACGCTGTAAGGTTTTGTGTAGCGATCTAGATATAATGAGAGAATCGCACCAGCAGTTAGTCCGTCTGCATCGTAGTCTATAATGAGGTTTATCTTTGATGCTTGATCCACTATATTCCTAACAGTGAACCTGTCACAAAATGACCAATTGAAAACCTTTCTCAAAGGAGACAAGATATGCGTAACGATTCCCCTGAGATTTTCCGGAAGTACGTCTTCGATGTTGTTGAGACTCTTCATTATTTCGCTATGAATCCCGATGAGGAAAATAGGCTTCGCGTAAAAGCTTGCGAGATACTTCTGAGATATTTACCCGACACCACCGCGTATCTAGATACGATTGACCGCCTGGAGCGTATCGAACAGGAGTTGGGAATTGAACCTGTCGGTCTTGAGGATGACGATGATGACGACAGTGACGAGGATGAGGAAGCGGATGAATGAACAGGGACATAAAAAAGCGTCTAGATCGTATCTCCAAGGTGCTAGCCTCACTCAAAAGCAAAAAGGTTCCACCTAACCCTGGAAGGTATTCTATCGCATGGTTACGCAGTGTAGCCCCGAGCTACTTCCAGTTGGAATCCCCTGAGTTTCACAATAAAATAGCAGATGCACTCAACGATCATGATAAGATAGTGATCACTGCACCTAGAGGATCAGCAAAAAGCACAGTGATTACTCTAGGTTATCCCCTCTACACGATCTTATACCACAAGCGCGTCAAGTATATACTCATCGTTAGTGATACATTCTCACAAGCTAGCAAACTTCTATCTTCAATTGCCCATGCACTAGATACCCTAGGTGTAAACCATCAAGCTAGTGCATCGCGGATTGTTGTAGGTAGTACCCTAGTTGAAGCGTTAGGTACAGGATGTAGGATTAGGGGGAGAAGATGGAGAGAATCACGACCTGAGCTAATTATCCTTGACGATCCCCAAGGGCATATGGACCTAATCTCCCCCTCGGTGAGAGAATCCCATTGGGACTGGTTTTTACGTGATCTTATCCCCGCGGGTTCACGCACATGCAAGTATATCGTTGTGGGTACAACGATTCATGAGGACAGTATAGTGCATAAACTTTCATCGCAATGGCCAAGCCTAACTTTCCCTGCTCTATCTCTCCCTGAAAGGTTGGACCTTTGGAGAGAATGGTATAAACTTCCCCAAGGTGAACGTGATACCTTCTACACGCAAAACAAGGATGAGATGGAAAAGGGCGTAACACTTCTATGGAGGGAACGCTGGAGTCTTGAATCCCTCATGGAGGCATACTTCTCTCTAGGAGAGGATGTTTTCCGAAGTGAATACCTACAACAACCTGGACTAGGTGCAGTGTATCCCCTATTCCTACCTTTCATTGATGACAACACTTTTGTGGATACTATTCCTAACAATACCTACTGTAGTGTAATTGCAATTGACCCTGCATACTCAACCAAGCGGTCAGCGGATTGGTGTGCAGTTACGACTCTCCACGCTAGTTACGATGGTTCCACGATCTATGCACATTGCGATTGCTCTAAGGGAGATTGGGTAAACTTCGCGGTTGAGAAGATACTATTGCATAGACCACTCAAGGTTGTAGTGGAATCTAACGCAACGATGGGGACTGCGTTGCAGTTAGTGAGAGATAGTTTTGCAGAATTGTACGACAGTGGCCAGTTTCCGCAATTCCTTGCACACATGTGGACATCGAAACAGAATAAACACAACCGCATTGTTACGGGTATCATGGGGGTAATAAAAGGGAATAGACTAAAGATAACAAGATCATCAACTGAGCTAGTGCAAGAGATAAAGTCTTATCCCAACACTAAGCATGACGACGCTTTGGATTCACTATGTCTTGGGTTGTTGTACCTGTGAGCTATTACTACTAGAATTTGCCTTTTTTTTAGGTTGTGCTCTCTTTCTAGGTTTTATCTCTTTTCCTAGTCCTTGTCTAATTGCCTCTATTGAATTCTTTATCATTTCCTCTCTGTTTTCGTAATCACGTCTTGTATATATAGCGATAGCCTTACTACTATCCTCCACATGAAACTCTATGTTTTTTGCTCTAAATCTTACTAGCGTGATAGGTTTGTAACTTATACCCTTGTAGCCATCACTAGGCATATCTTCTATGTGTTTAGATAGTGATGAAAGTATCATTCTTGAGTAATCTAGCTTGAAGCATATATCCCTATTATTTGAACTACTTGATCCCCAATCTACGCTATAACAATTGTATTTCTTTAGTTTGCTCTCTAGTCTATCAATGTACCTATTGAGATGAAAAAGCCTCTCTCCAGGCTTGCTTCTGAGTATTTGCCTTAGACTAATTTGTACACGCTTTTCCACACGACCTTTATGTTTAGCAATTAGATCATTTATCGTCTTCATCTTAGCAAATTCCTTTGAAGCTGTATTACTTCCTTCTGTCATGTGCATTTTATGAGACATAGGAATTATGTGATATACACCATCTTTGTTTATAGTCAAAACGTTATCAACTCCTGGGAATTGAGGGTTATATGCCATGCCTGCACCATGTGTTTTAGCCCAAGCCTCCTCATTACCCCTGCGTGCTATCTCTGCTGTACCGTAGGAGAATACACATCTTAGGAGTATTGACTCCATAACCTTTCTCTTTACACCCTCGTCTTGTATTTGGTTTATACTTTTTATCAGTTTTGATCTAATCTCTCTATTGTCCTTTATTTCCCCGTATATATTAGGACAATCCATAGTAACTCTATGTAGTAATGCTAACAATTTAGGTGTAGGTATTTTATGATCAATTATCCCCTTTATCTGGCCTATAATTCTGGCATACGCCTTTTCATTTACAGCAACAAAGGACTCAAATGCAAACTCTGACAGTTTTTTGTCAACTTGAACTTCCTGTAGATACGGAATCCTTCCAGCTAAAGTCTTTAGCAATGAAGACCTTAGCATGACCTTCTGGTGCTCTTGCATCTGGTGTTCAATAGAACCTAGCGTCATTGCACCACCCAGGAATTGGGCAATGTTATCGGGAGTAAAGTTCATCCTACTCATTGCATATTCTATCTCTTGCTTACCTGGTATGCCTGGGGGTAAAGTAATCTTCTCCCCTTTACCTACCGAATCTTTTAGGCTATCGATAGCTGTCTGTGCAATTATGTCCAAAATGGGTGCTGATGCACTCTTTTTCTTTTCTTTGCTATCATCCTGTTGACCAGTACCGGTAAAATCTTTTTGTATCTCGTCTATCTCACCCTTTACTACCTTTATGGCCTTAGCTATAAGCTTATCTAGCTTATCATCACTTGCACTCTCTACCTCCTTTGTTATAAATAGCTTATTGGCTTTATCGTCACCCTGAACAGCAATAGCCAACTGTTTTATCACTTCCCGTTTTACTTTGGCTGGATAGGAGGATAAGTCCTCTAAAAATCCTAGTGTAACAACAGAAGACGATAAATGCGTTACTTGTCCCATTAGCTGCTGCCTCTTGTTATGATCAACTTTTTTCTCATTAGACGCCTGAGCATATATTTCCTCCATCAATTTTATGACCCTTTGGGAGATATTTTTAGCAGACTTACTAACGCTGGGGTTTGGCTGATTACCTGTAGATGTCTTTTTCCATTGCCTATCACCATGCTTGCACCCTAAAACATACGGGCTTTTGTCTCCAGGTTCCCAATCCTTACATCTTTGCACCGTTTCACACTCTCCTGTAAGTTTTTTCATAACCTCAAAGTCTTTCTTTTCACACTCCTCCCTCAGAATCCTACTCCCTGGTGGATTGAGATAGTCTCTAAACTTCTTGGGTTTAGTCTCTTCTTTGTCTTCGGATACACCTTGTTGTGTTTCACCTACACCATACTTGCTAAGCAATTCTCTCCACTTTTTCCTCTGAGAGAGTGTTTTCCGTGGATCACGCCCACGCTTATGCAAGTACTCTATTTCACTCAGCAACCCCGACTGCAATTCCTTTTGCAAAGTCTCAACTTGCTTTATCTCGTCAGCCATAATGACGCTTGGAAGTCTCACTACAGGTTGTACCTTTTGGAGTGTTTTCCTCTCTAGCCAACCTAATCTCTCCGCAAGCCTTACGAACGTAGTGCAGACTTGTCCAAAGATAGCCGCGTAGTCCGCTTGCATGGATTCAATTCTCCTGACGAAAGGTGATCCACTTACTAGTGCAGAAGCGTAAGCCTCTGGGCCTTTTGTGATCCAATCCGGTAAACACCATTGGAGTGAAAGTAGATGTAGTATGCTAGCACACGCGTCGATATACTTTTGTGGATCAGATGTAGGGCCAGGTTCATATTCCTTACCTTGGTTTACTGAGAGTATAGTCCCTGGATCAATAGCCTTAGCGTTAGGATCAACACCATAAAAAGATGGAGACAGATTGGGTGTTCCTGGTTTGAAGGGTCCAAATGATGTTGTACCCGTATCCTTAGTTGAAATTGAGTGTGCTAGAATTTGCTCTAGCATTGCCCCTGGATACTTTTCAATCCACGCAATAGACGCTTGGGCTTTAGACGTGATAGTTACACCCCTTAGCAATTGCCATAAGTGTGCGAAGTCTAACTCTAAGTTTGCAATCTCAGGTAGCCCACGCTTCACATTCCTGTCTGCATTCCTACGACCATAGACCATGTACCTACGGTGTACGTAGTCCCATTCACCTTGGTTTGGATAGTAAACCCAATAACCCCTGATGTTCTCGTTGTCGTCAATCTCAGTCACTATCCCCCAAGTGTGGGAAAATTTTTCATCACGGTCGATGGGTGGTGTACGTACCTGTTCAGGTTCCACAAAGCGTAGTACTAGGGGATAGCCTACATCCTTCACGAAAAACCTTATGAAAACTTCTCCATCACGCAACCAGCGTACACGAATTTCCTTTTCCCTGTCTTGCGACAATTCCCCCGTGGTCAGATAACCTGAATCACCTAGGCAATTCACTCTAGAGAATTTTTCCCAAAGTTTACTGACCTTGCGAGCTAGATTTTTGTCTCCAACCCATTCTACATGTGGTTTACCTATATGATCTATAAGTATGTTGATGATACCCTTTACAACGGGGTTTCTCTCATACGCAAAGCGTGACCATGCAATCGTTTGCCAGAGTTGAGAATCGGACCAATAACCTATTTGTGTTTGACCTGGACCTGTTACACGGTCAACAGGAATGGATGAAGAGAATCGTTGATTGTAAATATCCCACTGGTATGAACCAAAGAATATCTGGTTGATTAGGTTATTTACAGGGAGCATACTATGCCACCTTTGCAAGGTAAAATCAAAACTTACTCTAACCTAGTTTTAGTGGGTCCTAAGTCTGTCAATAATAGGGTTTATGCCCCAGATGTTTTACGTAAAGCAGTTGAAGACGGTTTATACGATGGTGTCCCCATTTTCCTGGATCATGAAGAGAAAATACAAACCTTAGTAGGTAGAGTAACCAAGGCTTATTGGGATGAAAACAAAAACTGCATACGCGGGGATATTGAGATATACGATTCACCATATTCTAGTCTTATTGACATCATTATCAACGTGTTTGGTAGTGAATTTGGGTTCTCCCATGTAGTTGAAGCGGAAGTTGATGAAGACAAGGAATCGGGAAAGGAATACGTAAAGCACATCAGTAAAGTGAAGTCTGTCGATCTTGTCACCGATCCAGCAACCACTAAGGGTATAAACGAAGTCCAGGAGCGAGTGATGAACGCAATAAGGAATGTCATCAAGGAATCCAGGATTAGAAAGCTAAAGGAATGCGGAGAGAACACGACGCAAAAACCCGCGGTCAACATGCAGTCTTTAGGTGTTGTTGATAGTCTGATTCAATCCTACTATAATGGTGAGATTAGTCTCCCTGCACTAGTGAAACTTTTGGAGATACTTTCGCAAGGTGAATTGAGAGAAAGCGTACAGATAAAAGAATGTTGTCACGAGAGTGAGGGTAAAACTATGCCTAAGAGAAAACTCAAGGAGCAGGAATCCGACTTCATGAAGGATGAAGAGCTAGACAACAAAGACAAAAAGGTTGTCGATGGTGAGGATACTAAGGAACAGGAGGAAGACAAGGAAAAAGAAGATGAAACCTTGGAAGAGGATTCCCATCTAGATGGTGAAGGTGAAGACAAGGAAGTTGGGGAAGAGGGGATGGAAGAGGAAAACTACGAAGATGAGGAATCTAGTGATAAGGAATTAGAGGAACAAGATGAAGATGGTATGGAAGGTGAAGGTGATGAAGATGTAGAAGATAAAACGGATGAAGAAGTTGAAGAGGATCACGAAGAGGATGAAGATACTTATGGAGATAAAGAGCTAAAGGAGAGTAAAAAGGGTGACAAGAACAAGACAAAGCAAGTAAAGGAAAGTGTGTTGTCACTCAAGCGTGAGTTGAACCTGACACGCAAAAAGTTACGGGAAAGCCAGAAGTTACTAGAAGAGATTGTAAGGAGTCGTTATGTACCTTCGTTGAAAGAGTACAAGATTATCTCTGAGTCTAAGGACCCTGTAGGTCTTATCAAGATTCTGAGTGAAAAGCGTGTAGTTGTCACCAAGAGCAAACCCAAGACAATCTCAGAATCACGCAATAACACCCAGCAACCCGATGAATGGGATCAGATGATTGAGGAAGTCCGCAGACGTAAGGGCCTGATTCGATGAGCGACGGTACCTGCGTGTATGGACTAGCGTTGAATAACTACCCAGGGATATGCATGTCGATTGCAAGTACAATTGACATGCTAAAACCTAGGGAGTATGTAGAATTAGAGCCTGGTCCACTATCACCTATAGATTACTTGAAAAACGCGTCAAGGGTTCTCTGTAGTCCAACCGAGAATTACTCGGAATATCTACGTGGAATCCGTGACACCAAGAGTGAATGGGGTGAAGACTTACGCATCTTTACTGCACACCCTGTTGACGCGGTAAGGTTTTTCAATGGTCCAGGTACACTGTTCTACTTCTCTAGGTTTGTAGGGTGTCAAAGCAATGAATGCCCATTTTGCATGAGTTATAACGATGAGGGTTTTGAATTAGCGTATGTAAACTTCATGAATCTAATGAAACTTTATGGTAGTAAATCTCAGTTAGTGTTTCCATTCTGTTCTAAGTTCCTACTAAATAGTGAAAACATACCACCCGATCTACAAATACTTTGGAGTGTAAAGATTACTGATAATGTCTTTCTCTCACTTATGAGGAAACTACCTGAAGATAGGGGGAATAAAGTATGTCAATCCAGCCTGTAGTCGGTTTACCTGGGGTTTATCCACCTAAGCTATCTGTCCGTCGGGAAATCTTCCTGCATCCCGATAGGGTATCCTATCGCTACTCTGGTCGGTTTTTACATAAGTATGCTAGGGATTGGGAAAACCCTTTATCACCTAATACACTAAAAGCAGGAACGCTTCTCGCCTTGAGAAGGTTACGTTTTCCAGGTGATTCGCAGCCTAGACTTTATTGGTTCCCAGCTGTTTTGACAATCAACCACACGTCTGATACAAACAAAATAATACTTCCTGCTGCATTCAGAAATTACTCCTACATGTTTGGTGTAGGCTGTAGATTTACAAGAGTAAGGTTAGATGTAAACCATGTACTTCAATTTCATACTGTTATAGCTACAGGGGTGAATGTTACCGGTTCTGGTGTAGAAATTACTGTTGATCCAGCTAATGGTGTAAACAATACCTGGGCAAACCATTCAATCTTGTTATACTCTGGTCTTGAAGGACCTGTTGCTGATATTAGCCCACTAGATTATTACGTATCCTTTTCCGTTCTCCCCAGTGATACTCTCTTAGGTGATGATGACATACAGCTACATCATTACCCATGGAGTGGTATCGTAAGGGGTGATATGCTATATCCAAGACGACCAGCTGGGAATGAAACAACAAGGAACGTTGTGCAAAGGAGATTTTTGAAAGCTGCTACTGCGTCTGGTCTCTCTAGTCTCCTTGTTGACGAGGCTCTTGTTGTTGAAGAATAACTAAGGTCTAACTAGATAGGAGTGATAAGCCATGGCTTACAGTGTAAGGGACATTCTCTCGTGGGTTCCCTTGACGAAAACTGTCCAAGTGGTGAAAGAGGGACTACCCAAGGTTTTACCCAAGGAATTCTTCTCTATTGAGGAAAAGGTTAGTGGGCATGTTGCACGGGTGATCGAATATCGTGGAACCCGTCAAACTGCAAGGGTTGTACCTTATGGTGCACCTGCTCCTCTTGGTAGAAAGCTTGAACTCTCTTCGAGAGACATCGTGTTACTGTCTGCACGTGAGCAGATTCCCTTCCGTGAGGAGTTGGTCTTCATCCTGCGCAACTGGGAGAAGTATCAACCCCAGCAGAAGTGGGCGATGCAGGAGATTATCTATCAGGGTGAGCAGATGCGTACAAGGTTCGATAACCTTGAAGTCGCAGTCTTGCTGATGTCGTTAGCTAGGGGTGAAATCTACCTTGATAACGAAGGGAATCTTATACCAACCGCTGCAGGAGCTGAGGTTATAATTTCCCAAGGGATACCTGATAGTAATATCACTGGGCGTCCAGGGAATCAAGTGGATGCAATTATCAACAACTGGAACAACACAAGCACAAACATACCTCAACAGATTGTTGACATCCGCAAGCATGCTGTGCAAAGAACAGGGTATCCACTAAAGTATGCAATCTATGGTCGAAATGTCCTAGGACACATGGCTCGCAACGAGGCTCTGAGATACTTCTGGGCAAGAGCTATCGATTACAACCAGGAATTCCTTGAGACTTCCTACATTCCCAAGGAGTTTCTAGGACTAACCTGGATTCCCGCGGCTGAGGCGTTCTTTGAAGATCATGGTGGTACGGTGCGTGAAATCTTTGGACCCAACAATATCGTATTTACACCTGAGATTACAGAAGAGACTTACACGATGTACCGTGGTTCTGAGTTGGTTCCCACTACGATTAGTGCAACCTATAAAGACGGTCAGGACGCGTTAGGAAGCCTAGCGGAAGTCTTCGGTCGAGGTCGCTATGCTAAGGTGTTGGATAATCCCGTACAGATTATTGATGTTGGGTTCTCTGTCTTCCTACCAAGACTGAAGGTTCCCAGTGCGTACTATATCTGCAACGTAGGATAATCATAAGGAGTGAAACATGGAATGGGTTGCCAACCTGGTAAAAGTTAGAGGCAAGGAAATTCCAGACTATAGAGTTGACGCTATTGCTGAATGGGTATCAGAATTCAAAACTAAGGAAGGTAGACTTCCCTCTAAGGAGGAAGTACTAGAGCACGTAGCTTACTTGTGCAGAGTGAACCTATGGAATCTAAGTACAATCGAAAGAGTAAAGGAATTCGTATTCGGAGAGAAGGTAGAGAAGCCACCACAGAATCCCACTGAGGCGTTAGCTAAGGAGTTGGGGATTGGTGTTGAGACTAAAGATGCAGACAAAGCAAAGGCCGAAGTTGAAAACAAGGTGGAAGGTGGTTTGACTAATGTTGTGGAGTAAAGTGGATCATAACCACACCGGAAACACCCACGTATCTTGTGTATTTATCCACTGAAGAAGACGCTATTATGCTTAGGTGAAAACATCAACCCAGATTCCTTTATAACCATGGTAGTCTCCTTATGCCTCTAGGTAAATGTCGTTCTGTAAACGATAGGCCAGCAACCTATCACCTTCCTTTAGATATGTCCTGTCGGTTATAAGGATGAACGGTTTAGTCCCACTATAGGGGTTACCATCGACAGGGGGATACACCTTATACACCTTGTATCCACCCAAGAGGATGAACGGGTTGGCCTTGAGTAATAACGCTAGGGGACTAGTCGTAGTAAATTCCCCAACAACCAGATCACGTATATCGTTCTGATTCACTGCAACCAGGTATCTAATGTGCAGCAGGGCAAGAGCAACGAAAAGCGTGGTCCCTAAAGCAAGCGTTAGGCTAGCATTCCCTAGTGCAATCGCAATCAAAAGGGCGAAGGGGACAAGGCTACTAGCGTAGATCGACAACCGCACCAGTTTCATGACACTACCTCCTTCTTTGTGTTCTCTGAAGTATTATACGCTATAGCAACCTGGCAATTTTGTAAAATTTCCATGAAGATTCTCTCCCAAATCCTCTCATGACGTTTGACACCCAATAGGTACATTAGAGACTTTACACCATCGTAGTCTTTTCTAGTAACATCAAGAAGCCTGACTAACAAGATAAAATCCGCATCGTTGGTCTCTATGACAACATCATGCCCCATGTACGCCAACTGCAAGATACTTAGCAAAACAACTTCCTTTTGCGTATGAGATAGTCCAAACTCGGGTTTCTCGATTATAATTGTACTACCCTTTTTCGTGAACCTTTTCGCCCAAGCCAACTGGTCTATAATCCCTAGGAAAAGCCTGGAGCCAAGATCACAACCTAGCTTGTCTGCTCCGTACATCTCCACGAAGTAATTATCCCGCATGGATTCAGGTGTTATGTCATTCTCTAGTCTCTTCTCTAGAGAGAGCCTAACACCCTGTACACCTTCTGCATTACCTAAGATAATCTTACTCATACTAAGCCCCCTTTTTAGGTACTAGCAGTCTATCCTTTACATCCCCACAAACTTCGCATTTTTCCCAACGCATAGGCTGCTCCTTGTTTGGGTCTAGTTTCATAGGTGACACTAATTCTCTTCCTTGCACTTCTCCTCCTCAAGCCTTTCGAGTCTCTCCCTTACTCTTTCGAGTCTGCTTAGCACCCTGTCGGGAACATTATACTCAGACACCGTCCACCAATCGTGGATACCGATACCACCTTCGTAGGTAAACCCATCGGTCGCAATTAGAGCAAAACCCTTTTCAGGGAAAAGAATCTCGGAATCTACCTCCAAGTAATACTGACCATAATCGTCTCTCACGTACCGAGTGTCCATTGTACCTTCTCCCTTATTGCAATCCTCTTTCTCCTTCGCTCGATGACATTATAGTACAAACTAAGTATCCATTTTTATCCTATGGGGTTATCCTCACTATCTCTATAAGCCAGATAGTCTAAGTATCCATCGACTGCTAGGTCTAACTCCTTGCGTATCTCTTCAGGTACTTCGCTAGGGTCGATTATTTTCCATTCTGTTGCCCAACCAATACCGTGGGGGTATTCA
>Ga0308389_1002280_pt1 | contig 12166 bp, 7 predicted proteins | sample Hotspr2Sample148_FD_202362 | JGI IMG/M metagenome (GOLD analysis project Ga0308389, IMG submission 202362) | Hot spring phototrophic mat microbial communities from Mushroom Spring, Yellowstone National Park, Wyoming, United States - 20040719_148 ... | reverse complement strand
CAGCCTGTTCCTTCTGGAGCTGTTCCGCATCGTAGTACTTCAGGCGGATCACGTACCGTTCATCCGGAAGGTTCGCTTCATTGACGTCTTCATACTCGCGGATGATCAGCTCCCGGGCATTCTTCAAGTTTTCGATGTACTGGTAACCCATCTTGCTGGTATCGAGGATGGAGGTGAGGGAGTTTACAGCTGTGTTGAACCCGCGGTTCCGGATATTTTCCAGATCCACGATTTTCTTCAGATTTTCCCGGATGTTGAGGGGATCGAACTCCTTGGGATCGATCTCTGCCCGAAGTCCTTCGATTTTGTCCATCAGGTTCTTGGCAAGGAATGTGTACCGTTTGGACTTCTCGTTCTCCACATCATCGTCTGTATAGTTGGGAACGCGTTTCATCTTTTCGAAAAGAAGTTCCGTATCCTGCAGTTCTTCCTTTCCTTCATCCACCAACTGTTCCTGCAGTGCCTCCACTTCTTTCTCGATGAAGTTGATGATGGTGCGGGAAATCTGATCCTTGATGATATACTCTACCGTCGCCTGGTACTGGAAGATGGGACTGATGAGTTCGGAATCGAGGATGTTTACCGAGAGTTTTACATCGGTGACCGTTTTCGGTTTGGTAAGGTTGTCTTTGAAGGCACACTTTACCACGGAATAGGCGTTTTCTCCCCTGATGAAAGCTCCTACGTCCGTTTTCTGCCGCAGCAGGGAGTTCGTTTCGTTTTCCAGATCGTTCAGCCCTCTCTGGATATGTCCATGGAGGTGGCCATACATGTTTACGATGGATTTTTCGATTTCACCCGTGTTGAACTTATCCGCTCCGGCGATCTGATCCAGCATTTCGGCAATTTCTTTCGGAGAATATCGAGCAAGGGTCTTACTCTCCTCCTTGTCGATGAAGTTGCGGATCTTTTTCACCATTTCGTCTTCAGCGGTGACGATGTACCGGTTGAACATGTTCTGGTAGTTCTGGTTGAAGTAGTTATAGAGCTTTTCCTTCAATCCCCCCATCACGTCCAACTTTTCCAACACTTCTTTGGGGAGTTTGGTCTGAATGACGTTTAGGATGTTTTCTGTTTCTTCCCGGATTACTTGATCGAATTCTTCTTTCTGCCTTCGGCCTTCCTGGGCTAGACTGTTCCTGGACCCTACAGCCGACGGTTTGGTAGGATGAAATACATTCGGGCTCCTGGATATATCTGACATATACAACTCCTCCCTAAAAAATTTCTGGGGTAATCCCCGAGTTTCCTAATACAGTATAGTACATCTACAAATAAAAACAATACAGTACCTATTAAAAAACTTACCTATACACCACCTCCTTCTTCTTTTTTTCGAGGTACTCCACAAAGGCCTTGCAATGGGACCCTTTCTGAAGTCTCCCGATAGTCTCTTCCAGCTCGTATTGTTTACCCTTCGGAACAGGGGATTCTAACGTAGGCCCCAGGTAAGATTTCAAGATCCCAATGCCCTTCGCTACCTCCTCCTCGATGTACCGAGTGGTGATTTGCCATAGGGTATCCCCCCGCTTGACGACGTAGATCGATGAATCGGGTAGCTTGAATCGGTTCCCTGGATAGATCCAGTTGGGATCCGGTCGGAGATCCTTTGGGGAGTCCAGCCTGCGATATCCGTTAGTTTCTGCGATCTCGTTTACCAAGTAGAATACATCCAGTACGGTAATTTGAATGGCGCCCAGGGGTGGAATTTCTGCCGTATAGGTGGATGGGAGAGCTTCACTGGGTCTTGTTTCTGCCGGACCTGCCGGTAAGATGGTTTGCTCACTTGAAGGTATCTTCGACTGCTCCCGCACATCGAGAGTCTCCTTGGATGGCGCTCCGCCGGATTCCTGAGTTGCTTGGGAAGGCCCCTCTTTTAGGGGTGTGAATACCCCTTTTTCCCTTTGAGCCTCGCTACTCTGGAGTTCCTTCGAGACCTCCTTAGGTTCTAGGAGCTCCTGCTTTTCTACCTGAACGATCTTCTTTACCGGTTCAGGACGACCAAATTGCCAAAGGGCTACAATGATTCCCCCAAGGACAAGCACCCCGACTGTGTAGACGCCCCCCCTGCGGTGGAAAATACCTGTAGGCTTCACGGTCGCGGACCTTCCGAAGGGTGTTGTTTCTGATGCGCTGGCAGAAAGGGAAGCGTTCTGGAGCTTTCGTTCTCCCGTTGCTAGGGTGGAAGAAGCGAGACTTGCCGAAAGGGGAGTTTCCTGGGGCAGTATTCCGCCCTGTCCAGGTTGATCCGATGAAGCTGTCGAAAAGGCATCAGGGGCTTCCTGTACAGAAGACAGGGTGGAAGGCTGTACCTCCTGGGGTTGTGAAGCCACTGGTTTCCGTATCCGCTTCGGAGGCACTTGATGCAACTGCTCGAGAAACCTTAAAAGGCGTTCCCGTTCCTGTACGAAAAATGACTCCTTTTCCAGAGAGGCTCGTAACTTCTCGAGGTTCTCTAAAGATCTACCGGCTTGCAACAGTTTCAAGGGACTGAGACGCCCCTCTACCTGATAGAAGAGATGCCCACCATTCGGAAGGATCCAGCAATCCCCCACGAGGGGAATACACCCCTGCCGATCCTCGGGAAGGTGAAACAGAGTACGATTCCTGGCCTTCTTTCGAAGGCGCTCTGAGAGAGATCCGCGACCCATTGCCGCAGGATCGATGATCCTACAGAGGGTTTCGAGGTTCCAGATCAAGTAAGGGAGGATCTCCTCTGTTTCACCGAGAGAGAGATCCGGCTTGAATAGAGGTTCCAAAACGTCGAAAGAGGAAAGCCGCGGTGAACTCTTTTTCCATTGCTCCTGGATCTGAGTCAACGAAGAGACCAACCCTCTCCACCAATCCTGCTCCTGTACTTCCCCTACTTCCGCACAATTCTTTGCCAGATTGATCCCGTAAGAAAGCAGGAGAGACCCAGAAGAAGGAAGGGGAGTGGTAAAGAACCGGTAGGGAACCTTTCCTACGATTCTTGTTCCTGCCGGTAGCCCCTTTTTCTCCAGCGCTTTCTGAAGAACGCTTTCCCCATCGGAAATAACGGAGGTTATGGGGAAAGAAATACCCAGGGGGGAAGGAAACTCTACTGAAAATTCTTTTCCACAGAATCTGAACCCCTGTAGATGGAAACAACCCGAGGCGTCGGGCTCAACGGCAAATAAGGAAGTATCCCCTCCGGAAAATAGGTTTATCGCACTGCGAAGTTGTTCGATGCGGTGGGAAGCCACCCGAAGTTCTTTTTTGATGGCCACCGAACGTTTCAACTTGTGCAGAATCCCTTCTTTGAACCGATCTTCGATACACCACTGGAGTAGGTCTGGATCAATCCCTGCGCGGGAAAGGGCCCATAGAAAGTCAGCAGGGATGTGGACTATTCCCAAGCGGCCCTCATGGAAAAGGTAGAGATTTTGCTCCACTAGGATGAATCCCGGATTGTTAAACACCCGGGACAAATATCGAAGAGGGTTATCCTTCACGAAAGAGCTGATCCGTTCGGCCAGATACACGAAGTGATGATCCTCCACCTCTCGCTGCCTCAGGTTAAACAGTTCATCCCCATTGTGGTGTACGTGGAGGTTACCACTCTTGAAAAAAAAGACGATGGACTTCCCTTTCTGAGGAGGGGACTCTACCGTTTCATACTCATACTCTGCCACGGGAAGGTTTTTTTCGTTGAGGAATTGTTTCAGCCGCTCGATTCGAAGAGGATCCCCCACAAATCGCGTTTCACCGTTAAGAGGCAATTCTACATTTTCGTGCTCCAGGAAAGGATTCCCCGTGTAGTTGTCCGTTACGAGGACTGTAGATACATACTTTTTTATTTCTTCCGGCAACTTAGGGCTATTGCCGATCCTGAGGAAAGGGCGGTATTCCGTATGGGAACTTCCCAGGTAGATGAGGTAGCATTCATGATCGATATGGAAAACCCGTTGGACCGGATTTTCTATCATACCGAATAATATACAACATTTTCCCTTATTGGTCATGGGGATACTGTTAATTTTTCAAGAGAAATACTACAATGCTTCTATGATCCTTTGCGAAAACTCCTACAGAAAGATCATTCCCATTGCCAGTGGCAAGGGGGGGGTAGGAAAAACGGTACTGGCCGCAAACTTGGGAATCGCTTTGGGTAGGGCAGGCTTTCGAACGATCCTGGTGGATCTGGATCTAGGGGGTTCCAACCTCCATTCAGTGCTGGGGATCAAGAACAAGTTTCCCGGCATCGGTAACTTCATTTCGGGGAAAGCCCTCTCCTTCAAGGAGATCATCCTTCGTACCGAATACCCGAACCTCTTCTTTGTTCCGGGGGATGTGTTGGTACCGGGGACAGCAGATATCAACTATATCCAACGCGAGCGTGTGGTGGACAATCTGCTGAAATTGGAAACAGACTACATCCTTCTCGATCTTGGCTCAGGAACTCACGCGAGCACCCTGGATTTCTTCCTCAGTTCCAATGCGGGGCTCCTCGTAGCCATCCCCCAGGTACCTTCCATCCTGAATACCTATAGTTTCTTGAAGAATGCCCTCTTCCGATTGCTCACCCGGTTCTTTTCCAAAGAGAAGGAAATTTCAGAATATCTGAAATCCCTCCAGAAGGAGACGCAACCCAACTCCATTCCCGCCGCGAGCAAAATCCTTATCGAGATTGAACGGATGAATCCCGAAGGGTGTTCCAACGCCAGGCAAATCCTTCAGGCCTTCAAGCCTCACCTCATTGTGAACATGGCCAAGCATCCGGACGATCTCGCCATTGTGGAGAGCTTGAGAAACCTTGTGCAAAAGAACCTGGAAATCCCCTTTGGATGTCTGGGGATCGTATTTCGGGACGATCAAGTACACGAATCGATCGAACAGATGCGTCCGCTGCTCCAGATGGCTCCCGAAAGCCTGGTTTCGAAACAGATCAGCCGAATGGCCGAAAAGATTCTCCAGTCCAAGAACTTCCCGGATCTGCCCCTGGATCTGTCAGAGTACAAGGACTCCTTCGAACTGGCAGAGATCGAAGCCCACTACGATCTGGCAGAAACTTCCAATGCCGAAAGTGCCAAAAAACAGGAGGAGGCGCTGACTCCCGAGGAGTTCCTTACCGTACTCACTGCTCAGCAAAAGAAGATCAACGAACTGCAGGGCACGATTAGAATGCTCACCCTCCGAGGTAGGCAGGAAACCTAAGTCCCTCTAAAGCTGGCCCGAGGGGGACGACAGGGAAGGGAATACCCTCCCTCTTGAACCACTCGGTGATCCCTAGGGATTCCAGAGCCGCGACGGGTACTCTCCCGATACAACCAATTGGTGGATCTTTTCTTTCACAATAGGTTTGTCTGCCTGGTAGGTAATACCGAACCATTGAGAGGTAGAAGGAAGGACCTTCACCCGAATCTCTCCATTCTGGACCAGCTTTCCCACTACCCGGGGAATGTAGCATTCTGCCTTCGGGTTCTTCCCCTCCGTTTCCAGAAACTGAAGGAACTCTTGCTGGATCAACGGAAATAGGGCCGGGGTAAAACCGAACATGTTCATGGAAGCGAACTCTTTTCCCGTGAACACCCCCGGTTGGGAAGGTTCGATACTTTCTATGCGACCATTCTGCCGCACGATTTTCACGTACTCTTCCACCGATAGGAGGTAACCATCAGAATCCACCGAGCAGATTCCCCGGCTCACGCTCCCATGCTCCGAAAGGGTGTTCTCCAGCCGGTACCCTACGAGGGCGAAATCTTTCGAGTCAACCGGGAGATTCTCGAGGTAGGAGGCAAGGATTTCATACGCGTTTCTACCGTAAAAATCATCCGCATTGATCACGGCAAAGGGTCCCTTCACTACTTCCCTTACCCTTAAGATCGCATGGGTGGTACCCCAGGGCTTGGTCCGCTCGGGGGGAATGGTGAAGCCTTCGGGAATATCTTCCAACTCCTGATACACAATCTGATAGGGAATGTTCGAGAAACGTCCCTTGCAGAAGGAACGGAAATCTGCATCGATCGATTTCCGAATGATGAACACCACATCCTGGAACCCCGCTCGGACGGCGTCGTAAACCGAATAGTCCAATAATGCCTCCCCACTGGGACCGACAGGATCGATCTGTTTGATACCCCCATACCGGGAACCCATTCCAGCAGCCATTACCACTAACGTAGGTTTCATACGGTCTATATACTGGAAAATCTTCGTTCCTGCAAGTTGTGGCGGGCTTCAGCGAGGTTTCCAGGCGCAACCGATGTAGCATAAGCCTTTGTACTTTGTAGTATGACATTTGAAAAACTTACACAACTCCTCATACCCTATCTTTCGCTTCACCTTCCTGCGGAGGAGGATAATATGATAGAGGAAGTTCCATCCCGGCATGATTCCCAGGATCTCTTTTACCGAAAATCCCAAAGCCTGTAGCGTCTTTTGAAGTTCCTCTGGTTTGATGAAACTCCCCCAGCAGTGGACGTTCCTGGGAATGATGCTGGTGAACTCGCATTCTTGTAAGAGGAACACTACCACGAAAAAACTAAAGAGAGTCCTATTGACGGTTTCGAAGAAAAGCCATCCGCCGGGTCGCAATACTCTACATACCTCCTTCAATACCTCCTGATAATCGGTTACATGTTCCAGTACATCACAGCAGAACACTATATCGAAGGTGAAATCAGGAAAAGGGATTTTTTCCCCAAACCCTTCCAGGTATTCAATGCGTAATCCAATCTTTTCTGCATGGGAGCGGGCAGCGGCCAGGCTGGGCGCAGAGGGATCTATCCCCACCACTTGCAACCCGTACTTGGCAATTTCCTCAGTAAGGAATCCACCCCCGCATCCTACATCCAACACCTGCAACCCATCGAAAGTCAGGAATTCTACATCCAGGTGCTTCAGAACGTACTCTAAGCGCAGGGGGTTCATCGTATAGCGGATCAGCATCAGGGGGCTGTCCTTCGACGACCACCAGTGTTCCGCTTCCCTATCGTAAAACTTGTTATCGATCATTCGAGCTAGTATATTCTATGCGTATGATACTCTACAATCCCCAATGTACCATGCCCTTGATAGATTTTGGAATTCTCATTCCCATACAGTACGACAAGCAGGAACGGGTTTTTCAGGCGCTGAAAGAAGGTCCTCTGGCCGCCTTCCCGGAATCTAGGTGGCATCGCCTTCCTTCCTGCACGGGGATCGGTAGGGAAGATCTCCTCCGGGTGCATACCCTTTCGTATGTGGATAGGCTATTTTCCCCCGCAGTGGAAAAAGAAGCTATTCGAACTTTCGAACTGGTAGATTCCAACGGCACCTACCATCGGTACGATCCTTCCCAGGCCAAACGTCCTCTCTCCGATTTGCTCCTCCGTGCCCTTGCCATCGTACAGGGTACGTACGAAACCTGTATCACAGCCTTGCAGGAAGGGTTCGCCTATTTCCTGGGAGGTGGAATGCACCATGCCGTACCGGACCATGGGTCTGGTTTTTGTATGGTGAACGATCTGGTGATCGCCCTTCGCAAGGTACAGGCCCAGGGGAAGATCCGTCGAGCCTGGATCATCGATGTGGATGCCCACAAGGGGGATGGGACTGCGGTCATCACCTATGGGGATCCCACCATTCGCACCTTGAGCATTCACATGGCCCATGGATGGCCCCTGGATACTCCTGAGTACGATGCGGAGGGAAGGTACAACCCCTCCTACACCCCTAGCGATATAGACATTGGAATCGAACCGGGAGAGGAAGGGCTTTACGTGAGGAAGCTGGAAGAAGGGTTGCACCACCTGGAACACTTCGGCAGTCCGGATCTAGCCCTTGTAGTGGACGGTTCGGATCCTTACGAGAAGGACGAATTGGAATCCACCCGACTCTTGGCCCTTTCCGAAGAAGCCCTGTTGGAACGGGACTTGTTGATCTATCGGTTCCTGGAGAAACGGAACATCCCTTCCGCCTGGGTAATGGCCGGGGGGTACGGGAAACACTCCTGGAAGATCTACGTGAACTTTCTAGGGAAGGTTCTTCCCACCAGACTTAAAGGCAGCGATTCCCCCTAACATCGAATACATCTCTAAGACCCCATCCATCGGGAACTCTCTGGCCAATCGATCCGTTTCTGTTGAAAGATTTTCTGTGGATCCAGGGAGTAGTACAAGGGTTCCCCTCCCAGGAGGATAGAAGGAACCTGCTTCCAATCTGAGGCCACCTCCGCCTCATGCCGTTCGACCCAGAGGGCTCCCCAGTTTCCTCTGCCCCCCGTACGGTAGAGAACCATCAGGAAAGGGTCTTCTGCCACGGAGCGTCGAACTGCCAGGAGCCTCGTTTCGAACCCCATCCTCGTCAACACATCGTAGTAAAGGAGAGTTTTTTCCGCATCGGTGCCTTTTTTTCGATAGACCAACTCTTCGGGAAGCTGTAGACCTCCGAGATCACCCCTTTCCAGGACACGATTGGCTTCATTCCACAGGTTCCTGGGGAAACTACCCGACATTCGATGCACCCTGAGAATGAAGGAATGATACTCCCCCTTGTGCGCTGATAGCGGTCTATACTCCACGAGGGAGAGGGAGAGTTCCGCTTCCACCCGCTCGGGAAGGTTTTTCAGGAGTCCACAGCCATCGTGGATTCCCCACAGGGGTTGGAAATCGTTACCCACCAGTGTAGCGGCCAGAAGCACCTCATCGAAGGTGAGGGTATCGAGCCACGGCTCGAACACGTTCTCTGCGGAATGGATCCGTACCACATAGTTTTTCTGGTACAACTCCCGAACTTCCTTTCGCGTAGAAGGATCCTTTGCATAGGTACGATCTATCAGGGCAAGGATCTTTTCGTTGGGTTTCTCCAGGGAAAAGGAAAACTGCAATCGAAGGGAAGGATCGAAGTAGGTATACACCGTACGTTTTCCCCTTTGCTCGGTCCAGAGCCAGGCAGCATCGATCCAGCGTTCCTGAAACCCTTCCATGAAACGCTGTAGCGCCAGATTAACCCGCGAATCCACCAGTACGGCAGTGAGAACCCCATCGGGATCTGCCACCGAAAGGGTGCGTGTGGAGGCAAACTCGCGAAAAGAAACGGCCCTCACTTGCTGCCGTTTCCATGATTTGCCAAAATCCCTAGGGGAAGCGTCGGCATAGATGACAACCCGATCCTCTTCTCCGCTCCAGAGGGAAGAAGGACCGAGCAGGAGGATAGACAATACAAGCAGTACGATCTGTATCATGTAGTTATACTATAATTCGATCCATCCCACGGAGCAAGAGGAAAAGTCCCCCGGCTTTTGGAACACCTGGGAGTGGAAGATCGCTTGCTTCGGAGGAGTGGTTTCACTACATTTAGGCCATGGAACTTACCTTCTTCTCCCGGGGTGCTGCGTTAGAGGTTACAGGATCCCGTCACTACTTATCGATCAACGGGTACCGGATTCAGATAGACTGTGGTGCCTTTCAAGGGAAACGAAAAGAAGCCGAGGAAAAGAACCGAAGCGGTTTCGAGGATGTGGATCAGGTTTCTGCCATGATCCTCACCCATGGTCATTACGATCACTGCGGCCTCATCCCCTACATGGTCAAAAAAGGGTACCGAGGTAACATTTACACGACTCCGGCATCGAGGGATATCGCTTCCCTCATCATGATGGATTCGGCTCATATACAGGCCCGAGACAAGGAATACCTGGAGAAACAGGCCCGAAAGAAGGGCGAACCTTTCTCCTGGGAACCTTTATACACGGAACAAGATGTGGTACAGGCCACAGAACTGTTTGTGGGTGTTTCCTACCATCGGCCCTTCCCCATTCTTCCTGGGGTGAAGGCTGAGTTTTACGACGCAGGGCATATCCTGGGTTCTGCCTTGGTGTTCCTCACCCTTCAGAAGGGGAAGGATCCGAAGGATGATGTAAGGATCCTCTTCACCGGTGATCTAGGAAGGAAGGACAAGCCTATTATCCGGGATCCTGAACCAGTTCCTCCACCCGACATCATCGTGCTGGAGGGAACCTACGGAGACAGGCTCCACGATTCCCAGTCGGAGGTATTGCAGAAGCTAGCGCAGATCGTAAACGAAACGGTAGATAGGGGTGGGAAACTCCTCATCCCTGCCTTTGCGGTAGAACGGACACAGGAGCTGGTGTACCTTCTACACCTTCTGGTGGATGAGAAACGAATCCCCGATATTCCCATTTTCGTGGATTCTCCCATGGCCACCAACGCTACCACCATCTTTCAAGTCCACCCGGAATGTTACGACCAGGAGATCCATGAAGCCTTTCTGAAACATCACAAGAACCCCTTTGGGTTCAACAACCTTCATTTCACCACCAGTGTGGCCGAATCGAAGGAACTCAACAAGCTGAAGACACCTGCCATCATTATTTCGGCGGACGGAATGTGTGAGGCAGGGCGAATCCTCCACCATCTGGCCAACAACATCCAGGATCCAAGGACAACGGTCCTATTCGTGGGGTATACCGCCGAGCATACCCTGGGACGTAGAATCCTTTCGGGAGCGAAAGAGGTAAGGATCCTGGGGGATTACTACACGGTTCGAGCAAAAGTAGAGGAGATCTCTGCCATGAGTGCCCATGCGGATTACAGGGAAATTGGGGAATACCTGAAAACACTAGATACGAGAAACCTCAAAGCCATCTACCTCGTGCATGGGGAACCAAACGCATTGGATCATCTCAGCGGATACCTGGAAAGTCTGGGCTTTCCTAAACCGCTGATCGTAAAACCGGATCAAGTGTACACGCTGGTTTAGGGGCCTCTGTATGTTCTACCTATGGGCAGGCCTTGGTTTCACGGGTCTAGCGCTCCTATACATCAAGTTCATCCTACCTAGACGAAGGTTCCCCTCGCGGTTTCGCTCGATTACCGAAAAACGCATGCAATTCTTCCTCTACCTCCACGGGAAATGGAACCGGGAAATCCTTTTACCCTTCAGGGAAGTTCGATTGGGGGTGGATCCCTCATCCGATTTCTCCTTCGCCACACTGGAAGAACTGGGAACTTCACCCCTTGCCGATCTCCCCTCCCAAATCGTCCTGTCCCCCACGGATGATTACGTACGGGTCACGGCGGATCGACCCCTCTTGATCCAGGGAGTGGAGCGATCCTCCGGCTGGCTCAGAGTGAATGGGATCCTTCGCTCGGGCCCGGTGAAAATCGTGTTCAAAGGGCCTCTAGAAGTTAAAGAACGGGTGCGAATGAAGCCCTCTTTCAGCGCTCTAGCGAACTACTATGGCCCTGGAGTGGCTTCGGGATTCCTCGCTCTTCTATGCGTAACCGTTGGGCTGTATACTTTGGCCCACCTTCCTGCTCCCCTTTCCTCCTCTGAACTAAGTGTTCCTGCCCCTATTCCCCCTACCGAATCTGTACCTGATAGATCCGAGCCACGCCCTTCCTCCACCGAGTTCGCTCTCAAGGTTCCCTCGATTCCGCCCTCCCCCAGAGGATCCGCATCCCTCACTGGCTCGATCCCCTCTGTTTCCTCACACCTACCTTCGAAGAAGGCAGAGCCCCGGAAAGAGCCTTTTCCCGATTTCCCCGACTCCCTCCCCATTGTGGCGCCCGGAGGAAGGATCCCCGAGGTTCCCATCAAGGTACTCTTCGTGCATGCCCATCCCGATGACGAATCCATCGAGTTCGGAACCCTCATGGCTCTCTGCAAGATGCAAGGTCTTCCCACAGCTACGGTACTGTTCACCGATGGAGAGGGAGGGATCTTTTCAAAGGAGTATTCGGGTCCCCGGACCTCCTTACGGGAGATCCGTATCCGGGAAGCAGCCTGGGCCCTCCATACCCTGGGAAGCGCCCTCTATATTCGACTGGGATTGTCCAATCTACCGTACAATGGGGTTCGGGACGAGCAAAAAGCTACTGAGGTGATCCAACGGTGGAGCCCCTCCCACCCTACGGATCGGATGGTGGAAATTCTCCTTGCCCTCAAACCAGATATCGTGATTTCCCCCGAAGAGCCCTCTAAGATTCGAAAACATTTCGAGCATGAAGCAGTGGCGCTGGTCGTGAAGAATGCCATCGATCAGGTACGGCGAATGGGGCACTCATATCCAAGAGGATACCTCCAGAGTCTGGATCCCCGGTATCCGATGGAACGGAAAGGGAGCATTTCCTTTACCCGTAGTCCGGTGGCAGACCTTCAGCGGACAGCACTCTCCCATCATCGAACCCAGGCGGATGCCTTT
>Ga0308389_1002278_pt1 | contig 12167 bp, 7 predicted proteins | sample Hotspr2Sample148_FD_202362 | JGI IMG/M metagenome (GOLD analysis project Ga0308389, IMG submission 202362) | Hot spring phototrophic mat microbial communities from Mushroom Spring, Yellowstone National Park, Wyoming, United States - 20040719_148 ... | reverse complement strand
GCCGCCGAACAACTCCTGGCCCGTCCCGCCGACGCGCTGCTCGGCGAATTGTTCGGCTTCCCGCTGCTCTCAGGCGATCGGGCCGAGATTGACGTTTTGCACCCGCAGGGCGATCATCACGTGGCCGAGATGCGTGTGGTTGCCACCGAGTGGGACGGCGTGCCCGCCCACCTGATCTCCCTGCGCGACATCACCGAGCACCGTCGCGCCCAGGAGGCCCTGCGGCATGCCGAGGCCTTCAACTGGGCCATCCTCAACTCGCTGACCGTCCATATTGCCGTGCTCGACGAACACGGAACGATCATCGCCGTCAATGATGCCTGGCGCGAATTCGCGCGCAGCAATGGCGACCCGAATCTTCGCGCTACGGGAGTGGGAACCAACTACTTTCACGTGTGTGAGCAAGCCCGCGGACGGGACGCTGCCGAAGCGGAGAAGGTGCTTGCCGGGATGCAGGCGGTGCTGCGGGGGGAATTGCCCCTCTATGAACTGGAGTATCCCTGCCACAGCCCCACCGAGGAGCGCTGGTTCTTGCTGCGTGTGCTGCCGTTGCAGGGCGCCCAGCGTGGCCTGGTGGTGGCCCACACCGACATCACCGAACAGCGACGCGCGGCGCGCGCCGCTGCCGAGGCAGAGGAGTTGCGCCAGCGGCTTCAGGCCATGGAGCGGGAACTGAGCGACGTAGAACGGATCTCGCGCCCGCCGGGCGGCCAGATCCTCGCCGATGCCAGCCAGCCCCTCCGCCGGCGAAACCCGGAAGCCTTTCGCGAGGCGGTGTACGTCTACAGCGGGCTGATTGATGAGGCCCTGAAGCATCGCCCGTTCAACGAACCACTCCCTTCCGCGCCCCTGCGCGAGCTTGGCGAGCGCCTCGGCGCCGAAGCCGCCGGTCCGCGGGATATCGTGGAGATTCATCTGGCCGCGATCCGCGCCGCCAGCGCCGAAGCGCCCATCACTCGCCAGCAGGCCTATCTGGAAGAGGGCCGCCTGCTGGTGCTCGAACTGATGGGCCATCTTGCGGCCTATTACCGATCCCGCGCCCTGGGCCTCGCCGCACTCGAGTCATAACGATGACGTATAATGTGCAGCGATTACTTGTTGCGCGCGAGGCCGGAATACGGCCATCCACACGAATGAGAACTCGTGAGCTTCCTTGCAGTGGAATACCTTCTCCTGCATCCTCAGCCCTGCCAGAGTTGAATCGCAACGTTGTTATATAATTCTGCTACAGCAGCTCGTTGGCGGCCAGGCCGGAAGAGAGGACCTGGATCCTCAAGCGGTTTTTGTTGGATTAGCTCTTAGGCCCTCATGTGCGGGGCACTGCGAGCGTCTCAGTGACCAGGATCGTTCTCCAGTTGTATATCGCCGGCCGCACGCCGCGCTCAGAGCGGGCCATCGCCCTCCTGCGCCGTCTCTGCGAGCACGAGCTTGCCGCATACGAGTGCGATTTCTCGATTATTGATGTCCTGGCCGATCCGGTGCAGGCAGAGATCCATAAAATCCTCGCCACCCCGACGCTGATTAAGGAGCAGCCGCTTCCGCAGCGCCGGGTGATTGGCGATCTTTCCGCCGACCCGTCTGAGGTGCTGAATGCCCTCAACTTGCCTCCCGCATAGAGGGTGCGCGGCGCTTCCCCCGGCGCTGCGCCCCAGGGGGTCATGCAAGGAGAATCGCGTTGAACGTAGAGAATGATGCTATTGAACGGCTGCCGACGGGCATACCCGGTTTCGATCATATCGCCAACGGGGGGTTGCCGCGTGGCCGGACGACGCTGCTCTCCGGCACGGCCGGAAGCGCCAAAACCGTCTTTGCCGCCCAGTTCCTCGCCGCTGGCGCGCTCAGGGGCGAGGGCGTGGTCTTTGTCACCTTTGAGGAGTCACCCGACGATCTGCGCCGCAATATGCGTGGCTTCGGCTGGGATATTCCCAGGTGGGAGGCCGAGGGCCGCTGGGCCTTTGTGGACGCTTCACCGCAACCCGATCAGGAATTGCTGGTGATGGGCTCCTATGATCTCGGCGCGCTGCTGGCGCGGATCGAGCACGCCGTGCGCCGGGTGAATGCCACGCGTATCTCGATGGACTCCCTCGGCGCGATCTTCGCCCGGCTCGGCGATACGCGTCTGGTGCGCGACGAACTGTTCCGCATCGTTTCAACCCTCAAACGGCTGGGGGTGACCGGCGTGATCACCGCCGAGCGCGCCCACGAGAATGGCGAAATCGGCCGCTTCGGGGTCGAGGAGTTCGTTACCGATGACGTGGTGATCCTCCGCAACGTGATGGAGGAGGAGAAGCGCCGCCGAACCGTCGAGATCCTGAAGTTCCGCGGCACTGCCCACCAGAAGGGGAGTTTCCCTTTTACGGTGATCCCCGGCCGCGGGATCGTCATGATCCCCCTCTCGGCAATGGAGTTGAAGCAGCGCTCCTCGAATCTGCGCATCACTTCGGGCAATGCTGAACTCGACCGGATGTGCGGCGGCGGCTTCTTCCGTGATTCGATTATCCTGGTCAGCGGCGCAACGGGCACGGGCAAAACCCTCATGGCCACGACCTTCATGGCCGCCGGCGCGCACCGCGGTGAACGCGCCCTGCTCTTCGCCTTCGAGGAGAGCCGCGACCAGTTGTTCCGCAATGCTGAGGGCTGGGGAATCGATTTCGAGCAGATGGAGAAGGACGGCCTGCTCCGGGTGGTGGCCAATTACCCCGAGGTTACCAGCCTGGAGGATCAACTGATTGCCATGCAGGCCGAAATCGAACGTTTCAAACCGCAGCGCATCGCCGTGGATAGCCTCTCGGCCCTTGAACGGGTTTCGACGCTGCGCGGCTTCCGCGAGTTCGTCATCAGCTTGACGTCGTTCATCAAGCACCAGGAGATTGTCGGGCTGTACACGTCCACTACTTCTACCCTGCTGGGCGGCTCATCTATTACCGAGGCCCATATCTCGACCATTACCGATTCGATCATTCTCCTGCGCTACGTCGAACTCTTCGGTGAGATGCGCCGCGGGCTGACAGTGCTCAAAATGCGCGGCTCGATCCACGATAAGGAGATCCGCGAGTTCGCCATTGATAACCGGGGGATGCACATCGGGCGTCCGTTTCGCAATATCTCGGGCATTCTGTCCGGGCAGTTCACCCACGTCTCACCGAGTGAACTGGAGCGACTCGGGGCCATGTTCCGCGATGACGAGACCGCGCCTTCAGCCGAATAATACTACAGTTGTAGGTGCGCTCCCCGTCGGGCTGAAAGCCCTCGGCTACGGGGGCAAAGCCCACCGTCGTGGGCTCAACAGGCCACGGAGGTGGCCCTCGCAAGCGCTAGCCGAGGCGTTTACGCCGACGGAAACGGATCATCTGCCGAAATACACCTGTGGATACACCTGTGGATACTTCAGACGCTCCGAGCGCATGGCGGATTCTGATATGTGCGACGAACCCCTACCCCTTGCCCGGAATGCCGAGAGCGCCCTGTCCGGCGATCCGTTGCGTCTGATCGCTACGCACAACGTTGATGCCGCACTGATTGTTGATGACCACGGGATCGTGCGGTTCGTCAATCCCGCGGCTGCTCGCCTCTTCGGACGCTCTCCCGAGGGTTTGATCAACCAGCCGTTTGGTCTGCCCCTGCTGGTCAATCGGGTTTCTGACATCGAATTGCTGCGACCAGACGGCACGGTGGTCTTCGCCGAATTGCGCGTGGAGGCGATTCGCTGGGAAGGAAGCCCCGCATTTCTGGGGAAGCTTCGCGATATTACCGCTCGCAAGCGCGCCGAGCAACTGCTGATCGAGTCGCAGCGCCTGCTCCGCCTGGCCCTCGATGGCCTCTCGGCGCGGATCGCCATTCTCGATCAGCACGGCGGCATTGTCGCGATGAATCAGAACTGGCGCGCGGCGCTGGCCGGTGATGACTCGCCCGAACCGCGCGCCGGCGTCGGGGCCAACTACCTGGCGGTCTGGGCCGCCGCCGCGCTGCCCGAGGCCCGCGGGGTGATCGCGGGCCTCCGTGACGTGCTTCATGGCCGGCGCCCGCGCTTCGTCACTGAATACATGGTAGAACACGGGGGCGATCGCCAGTGGTTCGCCATGCACGTCAGCCACTGCGGCGATACGCCGTGGGGCCGGGCCGTGGTGGCCCTGGAGTGCATCACTGAACGCAAACGGGCGGATGCCCTCGACCTGGCCCGCCGGCGGGTGCTGGAACTGCTGGCCCGCCAGCAACCCCTGGCTGTCGTGCTAACCGAACTGGTCGCTATGATCCGCGAACGCTACAGGGACGCCGCCTACGTCGCCCTGGCCCTGCGACACACGGATCTCTTCCATGCCCACGATGCCGATCTGTCCATCGAAGTTGTCGCGACCCTCGATGCCTGCACTCGCACCGCCGCGCAAACGCTTCCGCCAACTTCAGATACCAACCTGGAGGTCACGACCATTGCCGTTCCTGAGAGCGCGACGGCGCCGGCGGCGCGCTTTTGCTGGCGCTGCGCGTTACCGCTCAATCCCCATGCCCCGCCAGGTGTGTTGACCATTTGCTGGCGGGCCATGGCCTGCCCCGGCAGCGATGATCTGCGCTTCTTCGAACTGGTGAACCAGTTGCTGACCATCGCGATTGAGCAACACGATCGTCTGCGCCAACTTGCCTTTCAGGCCCACTACGATCCCCTGACCGGACTGCCCAACCACGTGCTCTTCGAAGATCGCCTGCGCCAGGCGCTCGAAGCCGCCCGACGCACCCGCCACAAAGTGGCGGTGCTGTTCATTGATCTGGACCGTTTCAAACAGATCAACGACACCCTGGGGCACAATGTCGGAGATACGCTCCTGGTCCAACTGGCGCGTCGCTTTGAGAGCTGCGTGCGCGCCAGCGACACCCTGGCGCGCCGGGGCGGGGACGAGTTTATGCTCATCCTGCCCGAGATCCTCGAAGCCAGCCAGGTCTCACAGGTTGCCAGCCGGTTGCACGACATGCTGCGCATGCCCTTTGTGCTCGATGGTCAGGAACTGTTCCTCAGCGCCAGTATCGGCGCAAGCATCTTCCCCGATGATGGCGAGGATGCCGACACGCTGCAACGCAACGCTGACATAGCCATGTATCGCGCCAAAACTACCTTGCGCAACAGCTTTCAGTTCTTTGATCCTGACGCCAATCGGATGGCCCTCGAGCGTCTGCAACTGGAAAGCCGCTTGCGACGGGCGCTGGAACGCGATGAGTTTGTGCTGTTCTATCAGCCCAAGGTGAATCGCGCCGGACGGCTCAGCGGGGCGGAGGCGCTCATCCGCTGGCAACATCCCGAACTGGGCACGATTCTTCCGGGCCAGTTTATTCCTCTGGCCGAAGAACTGGGGCTGATCGTGCCTATTGGCGAATGGTGCCTGCAGGAGGTCAGCCGGCAACTCGGGGAGTGGCGGCGAAAGGGCCTGCCGCTTGTTCCCATCGCGGTCAACATCTCGGCCATCCAGTTCGCCCAGCCCTCCTTCCTGCCCATGGTGACCGCCACGCTTGCCGCCAGCGACCTTGATCCGGCGCTGTTTGAGCTGGAACTGACCGAGACCATGCTGCTGGGCGATCTGGACCCCCGCTTGCGCCAGTTACACGAGCTGCGCGCGCTGGGTCTCTCCCTCGCCCTGGACGATTTCGGCACGGGCTATTCGTCGCTGGCCTATCTGCAACGTCTGCCCCTGACCACGCTGAAAGTGGACCGGACCTTCGTGGCCCAGCTCGATGCCACGGCACACAACAGCAGTTATGGCATCGTCCAGGCCATCGTGGCCCTGGGTCGCTCGCTGCACCTGCGACTCGTCGCCGAGGGTATCGAAACCGGACGGCAGCACCGCTTCTTGCTCGACGCCGGTTGCGATCTGTTTCAGGGCTTTCTGTTTAGCCCGCCGCTGCCCGCGGCCCGCTTCGAGTCGCTTTTACGACGACGGGACTTCTTCTCATAGGAGAGGCTCGAAGTCCCCATCCCCCCACCTGCGGGAGGGTTTGGGAGGGCTTTGCCCTCCCAGGAAGTAAGTTCATCCTGTCGGGGTGCGGCGCAGCCGTATGGACGGCTGAGGTGACCATCGTGCGCCGCGTGCTGCCCCCCTCCCAGCCTCCCCCCGCTGGGGGGAGGAGCCGGGTTTCCTCTCCCAGTGGGGGAGGGGGCCGTCACTGTGCCCGCGGAGCCGTGGCGCGGGCGGGACGCCCGCGTTCCGGGGCCGTTTTCATCGGGCGTTGTGTGCCATGCGCATGACCGTCGCATGTGACCATACGCCCTCGGCGAGGGGGATGGGGCAACCCGGTTTCCCCACACCCCCCGCCCCGCAGGGGGATGGGGCAACCCGGTTGCCCCATCCCCCCACCCGGTGGGAGGGTTTGGGAGGGCGCAGCCCTCCCAAGAACAACCTTATTTTCATTGCGGCGTTGTGCGGCGCGAGCCGCATGGACGGCTGATGTGACAGGTATTGGCCTTAGAACACTTCGCTGTTCCCCCCGAAGTAGATCGCCTGGGGCAACGTGCGCGCATGGTCAATCCAGCCCTGAATGGCCTTGCGTGAGGGCAGGCGCTTGACCAGACCCAGTTCCTCGTTGGCTCGCTGGATCTGGGGCGCCAGATCCTCCGCGCTGCGAAAGGCCAGATCGGGAACCGTCGTGACCCCCGCGCCGACCAGGAGCCGCGCGTTGGTCCACGATACGCCATCCACGCGCTCAAGATCCATCAGGTACAGGATGCTGAGCAGTTGCACGGCATTGATGCCGGTTGCGGCGCAGATCTCATCGCGACCCTCGGGCTGCGCGCCCCGCGCGAGGAGCGTGACATTATCGCCGATCCCGATCGCGTTCAATTTCTCAACCACCTCCGGATCGAGACCGGGCACGGCGCGCAGCCTGGTGGCAAAGCTTACCGCGCCGCCACTCCTGATAGCCTCTCCCTCCTGCAGCGGTTCCGTCGTCATATCCATACCTCCCTGAGTAAGCCTGGAGCACAATGACCGCCAGTGAACTGCTAGACCATGGTTCACTCCCACGTTCCCGTTCCGCCCGCGGTGGCAGACTCATGCTCGCTGCGCCGGGGCGTGCCCCCGGCCCGCGGACGGGTGTGGGGCGGGCCTCAGGCCCGCCCACCCGGCGCCTGTGCCCATCGCCTGCCCGCGGGTGTGGGAGGGCGACAGCGCATAGGCGCGAACAAAGCCGCTGATAGCCTGGCAGGGCGCGATACGGCCCGGGGTGCAGCCCTCGGTGGGCTTGCTGGGATGATCCCGGGAGCGCACATCCTGACGTGAACATCGTTCGCAGGGTTCAGCCCCCCTCCCAGCCTCCCCCCGCTGGGGGGAGGAGCCGGGTTCCCTCCCCCAGCGGGGGAGGGTCAGGGAAGGGGCTGCACCGTGCCCGTGGAGCCGTGGCGCGGGTGGAACGCCCGCGATCCCAGGCGTATGGGTTACCCCAAGTGTGAACACTTACCATTGCGGCGTTGTGCGGCGGAGCCGCATGGACGGCTGACGTGAACATCGTTCGCAGGGTTCAGCCCCCCTCCCAGCCTCCCCCCGCTGGGGGCAGGAGCCGGGTTCCCTCCCCCAGCGGGGGAGGGTCAGGGAAGGGGCTGCACCGTGCCCGCGGAGCCGTGGCGCGGGTGGGATGCCCGCGCTCCCGGGCCGTTTGTGTCGGGCGTTGGGCGCCATGCGCATGGCCGTCTACCGTGACCATGGGGGAACCTGGTTCCCCCATCCCCCCGCCCGCAGGAGGATGTGGGCGGGCGCAGCCCGTGCGCAGGGGTCTGGGGAAACCCGGTTTCCCCAGACCCTCACCCGGCGGGAGGGTTTGGGAGAGTTGCGCCCTCCCAGGAACAACCTATGTGCATCCCGTCGGGGTGCGGCGCAGCCACATGGACGGCTAGTGTGACAACCTGGTTGTGAAGGATCGTTGAGCGCGCGTATTGTAGCACGAGCCTGGCCAGTTCACACAATCGGCAACCGGCGGGGATGTGCGCCCCGTGGGCAAGCTGCCGGCGCTGCGCGTGACTGTTCCGGGCCTCGCGACCCGGGTAGGATGGCCATATGACACAGATGTAACCCGACTTCGTCCTTGCGTCGGGTTTTACCGACCCTCGAGCGTAGTACAATGACCCTGAATGATACCTTGTAGGAGGGTCCGGAACACCCATGAACCTGCACATTCGAACCTTGACGCTTGTGTTGATTCTCAGCGCCCTGGCGCTGTCCAGCCTTGCCCCAACGGCGCATGCCGCCAGCGGCAGCGCCTCGCCCGGCGTGGCCGGGCCAGGCACGCGCATCCATTTTACCGCTACCGGGTTCACGCCTGGCGAACGGGTTGACCTGTGGGCCAGCCCGCCCGGCGGCGCCACGCGCCCGCGCTATCCTTCGGTCTTTGCCGATGCTGGCGGCGCGATCATCTGGAGTTGGGACGTTGCGCCCGGCGACCCCAATGGCGAATGGACCATGACCGCCCGCGGTGTCACCAGTAACGTGGTGCTCGCCATCCCCTTCACCGTTACCGGGTCGAACCCGCTCCCCGATCCGATCAGCGTAGCCCCCTCCAGTGGCGCGCCGGGAACCATCTTCGAGTTTCAGGCCAGCGGCCTCACGCCGGGCCGGCGGGTGGCGGCCTGGCTGGTTGATCCCACCGGCGCCGGTCGTGACCTGGTGCCCGGCAAGGACCCGAATCTTGTCCCCGATGCCCGTGGCGAATTGCGCTGGCGCTGGACGGCGCCGGAGGATGCCCGCGGCGGCGTCTGGCAGATGGTGGTGCGCGATCTGCAGACCAGCCGCGAGATCATCGCGCGCTTTGCCATCGTCGCGCCAGAAGCCCCGGCCCCCCGGCGCAGCGTGACACCAGCGGTCGGGGCACCAGGCACGGTCTTCAGTGTCACCATTGGCGGCTTTACCCCTGGCGAACAGGTTGGCTCGTGGCTGACCTCCCCCGATGGGCGGGCCGTTGATGCCACACCGTACCTGATCGCCGATCGCAGTGGCGTGGTGACCTGGAGCTGGGCCAGCCCCGCCAGCGCCCAGGCCGGCGTGTGGCAGGCCGTCAGCCGCGGCCGCGACAGCGCCGTGGAAGTGGCCATCCCCTTTACCGTCACCGGCGCGAATCCCGCGCCGGCGGGGCCTCCGCCCCCCGGCGGCCAGGTGACCCCCGCCGCCGGCACGCCCGGCGCTACCTTCACCTTCGTGGTAACGGGATTCAAGAGTGTCGAAGAGGTCGGCTACTGGCCAACCCGGCCCGACGGGACGGTGGATGACACCAGACGCACCCCTGTGCGCGCCGATGGCGATGGTCGCGTGACCCTCGCCTGGCAGGCCCCGGCGCGCGCGCCGTCTGGCGTCTGGACGATGAGCTTCCGCGGCCTCGAAACCCGCCGTGAGACCCGCGTGGCCTTCGTTATCGCTGCCGATCCGCCGGCCACGGCTAGCGTCAACCCGCTCAGCGGACCTCCCGGCACCACCTTTACCTTCCAGGCGCGTGGTTTCAACGCCATCGAGCGGCTTGACACCTGGCTCGAACGCCCCGATGGCGTTGTCGTCGCCGGTCCCACGGAGATCCGGGCCAATCCCGATGGCACGGTCACCTGGACCTGGACGGCCCCGGCCTCGAGCATTGGCGGCCAGTGGGTCATGGTGGCGCGGGGCAAGGATACGCGGAAGATCGAGCGTATCGCGTTCAGCATCACCGACGGGGCCAGCCCTGCGCCCCCGGCCCGAGTCACGCCTGAGGAGGGCGGTATCGGGACGACCTTCACCTTCAGCGCTTCGGGCTTTAAGGACGGCGAGTTCGCCGGCTACTGGCTGAACCGGCCCGATGGGTCAATCGAGCGCTTTGACCGCGAACTGCGCGCCGATGCGAATGGGGTCATTACCTGGACCTACACCGTGCCACCGGGAGCGCAGCGTGGCCTCTACGTGATGGCCATCCGCAGTTCGCAGAACGACAACGTGGATAACGATGTGAGCCACGCCATTCGCTTCATCGTGCGCTGACACGCTACCCGGCAAACGCGCCAGCGGTCCGCGCCCGTCGCGGGTTGCCGGGTTGCCCTGCGGCAGCGTGCCGCGCGCGGTGGAACGCCCCCCTCCCAGCCTCCCCCAGCGGGGGAGGGTTTTAAGCGTGGACAGAACGTATGGACGAATCCGCCTGGAGGCCTTCGCCCCCGGCCCCGCTCCCGCGCGCGGGAGCGGGGGGGTGAGGGAAAAGAGGGCGTCAGGATGCGGCAAACACCCCTCGTCCTTGCAAAGCTCTATCCCTGAAAGGGGTCAGGAAGGTAACTGTTCACACCTGGGGTAACATGCGCGCCTGTGAGCGAGGGCGTTTCGCCCCCGTCGTTTCTCCGCGGGCAAGATGCCCGCGCTCCCAGGAGAAATGTGAACACGTACTCAGGAAGGGGGTAGGGCGGGACGAGCCGTTCCCGGACGTGCTGCTCGTCACACCCCTACGCCGGTCCCGACACGCCGGCCTCGTCAAAGGTGGCCATTTCATCGAGGACCTTACAGGCAGCCTGGCAGAGCGAAATGGCCAGCACCGCCCCCGTGCCTTCACCCAGGCGCAACCCCAGGTCGAGCAGAGGTTCGAGGTCAAGCCGGCCAAAAACGGCCTGATGGCCTCGTTCGACCGAGCGATGCCCGGCGATCAGATAAGGCTGCACAGCCGGCGCCAACGCACAGGCGATCAGGGCCGCCGCGCCGGAGATGAAGCCGTCAACCGCCACCGGAACGCGCCGGGCCGCCGCGCCGATCATCACCCCGGCCAGGCCGCCGATTTCCAGACCTCCGACCTTTGCCAGCACATCCAGGCCATCAGTGGGATCGGGTTGGTGCAGGGCCAGCGCGGCCTCGATCACGGCCACTTTGCGGGCCAGTCCGGCATCGTCCAGACCCGTGCCGCGTCCGGTCACTTCGGCGACTGGCTGGCCGGTGATGGCGGCAACGATGGCGCTCGAGGGGGTGGTATTGCCAATGCCCATATCGCCGGTGGCAACCACATCAACGCCCGCGGCGATCACCTCCTCGACCACCGCGATACCAGTTTCTACGGCCTGTTGAGCCTGCTCGCGACTCATTGCCGGCTCGCGGCTGAAATCCCGGGTACCGTGAGCAATCTTGCGCACCAGCAAGTCGGGGTGAGGTGGCAGATCGACCGCCACACCTATGTCAACCACGACCACCCGCGCGCCAACGTGGCGCGCCAGCACATTGATCGCCGCGCCGCCACGGAGAAAGTTCAGCACCATCTGCGGCGTAACCTCGGCGGGGTAGAGGCTCACACCCTGCGCGGCCACGCCGTGGTCGCCGGCCATTACCACCACCGCCGGCTCGAGCAGACGCGGGCGCGGATTGCCGGTGATTCCGGCGATCTGCGTCGCCAGCGTCTCCAGGCGCCCCAGGGCGCCCTGGGGCTTCGTCAGCACAGCCTGGCGCGCGCGCGCCGCGGTCATGGCTTCACCGTTGAGGGGGGCGATCTGGGCAATGGTCTGTTCCAGCCGGCTCATTGGGTCAACCTCCTATGCAGATGTCAGGGCTCATATCATCCCGTGTGCCATGCTGGCCGGGGGGCTCATGGTCTTTATCCGCTATCCACCGCGTGCCCCCGGCGGCTCACGCCGCGGGCTCGTGGATGCACAGCCCGCCGGCGCGGGCGAGCACCGTCCATGTGGCTGCGTCGCACCCCGACGGGATGAAGGTGAAGATCGTTCGCAGCGTTCAGCCCCCCTCCCAGCCTCCCCCCGCTGGGGGGAGGAGCCGGGTTCCCGCCCCCAGCGGGGGAGGGTCAGGGAGGGGGCCGTCACCTTGCCCGCGGAGACGTGGCGCGGGCGTCACGCCCGCGCTCCCGGGCCGTTTGCATCGGGCGTGGTGCGCCATGCGCATGACCGTCTCACGTGACCATGGGAGAACCAGGTTCCCCCATCCCCCCGCCCGCGGGAGGGTCTGGGGGCGCACCCCCTGCCTGGAGGCGGGCCGGCGTGGGGGCGGGGAAACCCCGCCCCTACGCCGCCGGCCCCGGCTTCTGCCGCCCGGAGGTTCCCGGGGCGCACCCCTCCTAACGTGAACATACGCCCTCGGCGAGGGGAATGGGGAAACCCGGTTTCCCCATTCCCCCGCCCCGCAGGGGGATGGGGAAACCCGGTTTCCCCATCCCCCCACCCGGTGGGAGGGTGGGGGAGGGCGTAGCCCTCCCAGGAA
>Ga0308389_1002275_pt1 | contig 12176 bp, 19 predicted proteins | sample Hotspr2Sample148_FD_202362 | JGI IMG/M metagenome (GOLD analysis project Ga0308389, IMG submission 202362) | Hot spring phototrophic mat microbial communities from Mushroom Spring, Yellowstone National Park, Wyoming, United States - 20040719_148 ... | reverse complement strand
AGAAGGTCATCGATGTTCCTGGCTGATCGCTTCACCCGCCGGCGTTTCCTCGCACTCGGCGCCATCGCTCTCGCTACCGCCTGTCGTCGCGGAGCGGGGTCGCCACCGACCGAGACGGCTCCGACGGCGACTCCGCCTGCACTCGGCCCCACGCCTGCATCCGGCCAACTCGAGGCAGTCAGTGTCGCGCTCGACTGGTACCCCTGGTCCAATCACCCGGGACTGCTCATGGCGCAGGAACGAGGTTTCTTTCGCGTGCAGGGACTCGAGGTCACGCTCGACGTGCCAGCCAACCCGGAAGACGTGCTCAAACTCGTGGCCACCGGACGCAATACATTCGGTATCAGCTACCAGACCGACCTCCTCGCCCGCGCCGAAGGTATCCCGATCATCTCGATCGCAGCGCTCGTTCAGCATCCGTTGAATTCCGTCATGGCGTTGGAGCGAAGCGGTATCACGCGACCAAGCGATCTCGTCAGTAAGCAGGTCGGTTACCCAGGCCTCCTCAACGACGAAGCCCTGCTGGCGACCATGTTGGAAACCGACGGCGCGCACCTCGACGACGTGAAACTGCTGAACGTGGGTTACGAGCTCGTGCGGGCCTTGCGAGCGGGCAGGTCGATACAGTGATCGGTGCCTACTGGGTTCACGAGTCGATTCTCATCGAGCAACAAGGCGAACGACCCGTCATTTTGCGCGTCGAACAGTGGGGCGTGCCCGATTTTTACGAACTCGTCATGGTGACGAGTGAGCAGCAGGTCCGCGAGCAACCTGACCGCGTACAGCGCTTCGAAGGCGCGATGATCCAGGGCTATCGTGAAGCAGCGGCCGATCTCGATAGAGCAGTCAAGCTTCTGGTTCGGAAGTACCCGGAAACGAATCAGACGCTCGAAGAGCGTGGCATCCGCCTCCTGGCCCCGCTGTGGACGGAAGGAGTACCCATCTTCGGCTGGCAAGAGGAAAAGCGCTGGACCGACTACGCCGCTTGGATGCGATCTCGTGGACTCTTACACGGCGACCTGGATGCCCGGCTCGCCTTCACGAACCGGTTCGTGGAGGCAGCACGCGAGTCACCGGAGGCACTCACGCTGTGCCTGTCCGCACCGACAAAGTATCGCACCCTCGCGGCCTGACGATCACCGATTAGCCCAGCGATACACCGGTGCTTCCGAGGGGCGCGATGCGCCCGTTCCGATCGAGCGGTGGTACGTCCACCAGGTGCCAACGACTGTGGGACCGGATTTGACTCGCGGGAGATACTGGGTATCCCGTCGACATCGCGATCGCTACTCCGGCGCTGCTACGCGCATCTGTCGGCTTCACCCCAGAGCGAGCATCGCCTCCAAGGCACGGCGTGCCGGCACAGCGATCTCCTCGGGAACCGTGATTACATACTTCAGATCGCGCAGCGACTCGTACACCTTTTCGAGCGTGACTCGCTTCATGTAGTGACAGATCGCGTCCTCGCGGACTGGGATGAAGCGCTTCCCCGGGGCTTTCTTGTGCAACCGGTGCAGGATACCGACTTCCGTTGCCACAACGAATTCCCGTGCTGCCGACTGAGCAGCGTAGCGAACCATTCCTTCGGTCGAGAGCAACTTCGCATCCGGGCGGAGGAAGATGCAGGTCGAGCTGCAACCACACTCCGGATGGATGAGGAATTCGGCGTCCGGATGCGCAGCGAGCTACGCTGCAAGATCTTCACTTCGAATCCCCGTATGGACATGACATTCGCCGAGCCAGATATCCAGCTTACGCCCCGTCACGCGCTCGACATGTGCACCCAGGAGCATGTCGGGGACGAAGAAGATCGGTCGATCTCCTGGCAGGCTCGCGACTACTTCCAAGGCGTTCGCGCTCGTGCTACAGATGTCGGCCATGGCCTTCACTGCTGCACTGGTATTCACGTAGGCCACGACGTTTCCGTCAGGGTGTTGCTCGCGCCAGGCCCGCACGTTCTCCGGGTTGATCGTCTCGGCGAGCAAACAGACGGCCTCGAGATCAGGCAGTAGAACCGTTTTCTCGGAATTCAAAATCGCCGCGGTCTCGACCATGAAATGCACGCCACAGAAAACGATGACGTCGGCATACGTCCGCGTCGCTTCGCGCGACAACCCGAGCGAATCACCGACGAAGTCAGCGATATCCTGCACCTCTGGCCGTTGGTAGCTATGTGCCAGGATGACCGCACGACGCTCCTCCTTGCGTCGGAGGATCTCTCGAACGAGGTCCTGCTGTTCCATCAGCTCGACTGACTCTCCTTCAGCGTCCGTCGACAGCCACGACCTCCAGGGACATGTCGAGTGCAGGCGCTGAGTGCGTCAGCGCGCCGACCGAAATCGCATCCACTTTTGTCTCGGCGATCGCGCGCAAGCGCTCGAGCGTTACACCACCGGATGCCTCCAGCTTGGCACGCCCGGCCACGCGACGGACGGCCTCACGCATCGTCTCGACATCCGTGTTATCGAGCAGAATCCAGTCCGCACCAGCGGCCAGTGCTTCGTCCAATTCCTCGAGCGTCGTCACCTCGACTTCGACCAGCATCGTGTGTGGAATCACGCTGCGTACCCGCTGCACAGCTTCGTGCACACTTCCCGCCACTCGGACGTGTTTGTCCTTGATGAGCACCCCATCGAACAGACCGAAGCGGTGGTTCCGCCCACCCCCGACGCGTACCGCGTACTTCTCGAGCAAACGCAGCCCCGGTGTCGTTTTGCGAGTATCTAGGATCATCACGCCCGTCCCACCCACCGCATCGACGAAGCGACAAATTTGTGTCGCGATACCGGAAAGGTGCTGCAGGAGATTGAGCGCCAGTCGCTCACCAGCAAGGATGCCGCGCAGCGGTCCCACAACTTGGCCGACAATGGTGCCCTCCGGAACCAGTTCCCCCTCCCGTCAGATCGTCGTGACCCTGAGGCGTGTGCCGAACTCGGCGAAGACTGCTTCGATTACGGGCATTCCACAGAGGCCACCGGGTTGTCCCATCACGATCGCCGCAGTGCCGGTCGCCCCCGGAGACACGACCGCAAGTGTGGTGCGATCCCCTTAGCCCAAATCCTCGCGCAACCACGCGCAAACCGATTCGCGGAGGACCAGAAGCGGAATGTCGCAGTCGGGTGCAACCAAGGTACCGCTCCTCAGCACAGTCACCACAGTTTGCAAATCACGCTTTCTCGCTTCCCAGGATAGTCGAGCGCCCCTGGCCCTGGCCAACTCGCTCCTCGATATCCCGAACACCAAGCGTAGCGGGCAGTACCTTTCTTGGAGCCAGCACCACCCTCGCCAGTTCGTCGCGAGGGTGATCGGCCGCTAGCTCCGTGCAGCAAAAGCAAGGCTCGTGCACCGCGCTGTAAGAGTGTCGGGAATCATCGGCCTACGGCCGGCTGGACGACCGTGCCAGCAAGCACCCGAGCGACTAGCCCGTGCCAGCGGCCGTTCATGTGCATCTCTCGCAGGAACGAGGTGCTCCAGCTCGCCGATCGTGTCTTTCGTGGATCAGGACGGCGTAGGCGGTCAGAACGTCCCCAGCCCTCAGACGCTCACCCACTGCGCCTGCTCAGAGCGTCACGCGAGAGCGACAACCTTAGGGTGGCCAGCTGGAAAGCGCCGGCCACCCGTGCTGTGGGAAGGCGGAAGTGTGCGAGGTGAAAGGAATTGGAGTCCGCTCGTTGCCTCCGAGAAAGGGTCATGCCGACCAAATCACGTCGTGCTCTTGATGTACTCCACCAGAGCATCCAGGACTTCCGGCTTTTGGAGTTCCGGCATGAAGGGCATAATCACATTGGTCATCGAGCCCTTCGGATAGCCCTTCACTGTCTTGGCATCCGGTTGGAGGATCGACTCCCGCAGATAAGCGTCATCACGGACGACACTCGAGCCATCCTCGAGCTGCACCTTTTTGCCGTAAATACCATTCAGCGCCGGTCCGATCCCCGCTTGGCCTGCCATGCTATGACAAGTACTGCACGCATATTGATTGAAGTATTCTTTTCCGGCAGCAGCCAGTTCAGCGTTGACCGGTGGCGGTGTGACCTTCTCCTCTGACCTGCCTCCGCCTCCACCACAGGCAACCAGAAGCAAGGCCGACACCAGGCACCCGAACAGGAGTAGGCGACGCATTGCGACACCCCCAACGTCCGCATGTTCCCACACCCGGACTCCACGCTTCGTGGTCTACGCTTCACCACGCAGCCTCGGGGGACGATCGCGGTGGGGGAGATTCGGGATCCTGCTGTACTCCGACCGGATGATCGATCGTTTCAACTGGACGCACTCGACTGCGATGTCCCACGACCAATATTCCTGGGAACTCGCCAAGCAGCGGCAACCCGGTCATGACCCGAAGGTCAGAGTCCGCTTTCAGCTCGGCATCCGCAACCGGGTCGATGGAGCGCGTCACAGTTGTCTGACCATAACGGTGATGCGGTGAGAACCCGAGCGCGCTGTGCTCGTGCGGAAGATCCGCCCCGCAACGGCACTCGATGCGGGGAAGCGGCACGAGCACGACCGCAACGAGACAGGTAGCTACTATGAGCGCACGAAGAACAGTACCAAAGAATCGCCGTGAACCGAAAAATCGCCGTCGCACCACGCCCACCCGCGACCACGAGCACGATCGCTATCCTGAAGATAGTAAATCAGGGCCGCGGTCATCGTCAGGGTTTTTCCGATGTTTTTACGGGATCGACACCTCAGTTCGGGGAAGCACCCCACGGGACGATCGATCGACCCGAGAGGCGATCAACCTTCTTGCCTCAACCGCTCTCACGCGTGCCCAACCAATGAACGCGCGCATCGTCGGGCTCGATCTGCCACGGATCCCGTCGCGCGAGCGAGGCCGAAAAGCTTTGGCATGACACGAGCAGCCACAGCGGGCGCTGCGCGACTCGCGCAGCCCCTTTTGGGCGGCGAGCCGTCACGTGAAAATGCACTGCCGCTGGCTCCTACCTCAGCACGCTGTCGTCGAGAAAAGCAAAAATCCCGGCTTCCAGTCCAAAAGCGCCTGGTGGGACCACACGAGGCTCTATGCCTCCGACATCCCTTTTCCGAAGAAGTGCGCACACGAGCGGAGATACCATTTTCTCTTCCTTCGAGACGCCGTGCGCGACGGGCTCGGCAGGCGCGACACCGCAGCTCTGGTCCGATGGGTAAGCGTGTCGCCACCCACCACCCGCACGTGGGGCTTCGACGAGGCACAGCAGCTACTCATCCCGGCGCACGACCACTGGCTCTGGCCGCTCTTCGCGCTCACGCTAGCGCTCGGGCCCAGCCAAGGGGAAGCACAGGGTTCTCCTGGTAAGATCTCGACCTCGAGACGGGCTGGTGGTCATCCGCTGGTAGCTGCCGCGTGTGTATGGTCTGTGGCAGCGGTTACCAGCGAAATCGAAGCAGTCTCCGTACGTTCGTTGTGCCGCCGTTCGCCTGCGAGTCGCTGATGCGGCAACAGGAGCACCAGCGGATGTGGCGCGAGCAAGCCGGAGGTGAGTGACGTGGAAACGCCTGGAGCCTTGTCTTCAGGACACACGCCGAGACCCCGCTGAGCGCGTGAAACGTCATCCGCATCTTCCACCTGCTCTGCCAGCAGGCTGGGGTGCCGCCGATCCGATTCCACGACTGACGCGATGCGGCGGCAACGCTACGCTTGCACGCCGGGGTCGATCTCGAGACCGTCGCGGCGATTCTCTGGCAAAGCCAGCTTTCGGTGACAGGTGACTACTATGCTCCGATGACGGCGGAGGTGATGCAGCCAGCGCTCGCGCAGCTGAGCGTCTTGCTCCAGGACTGAACAAACCGTCCACTGACGCTCGTCTGATTTTCTCACCGGCACGAGAGCCTGAGACACCGGTGAGAATTTCATTTTCCCTGTCCACATGAGGATTTTCGCCCCGAATCCTCATTGTCTCACGGATTTCAGGAGGGTGAATGCAAAAAACGCGAAACGCTGTGTCGGCTGCGCGTACCTGCACGGCTTGCTCCAGACCTGATTCCCGTAAAGATTCTCGTGAAACACTGGAGACGACTGGAAACCCAGTCGCGGCTGTTTTTCAGTTCCGCGTCCAGTTGAGATTTTTGAGGGAGCCGGTGGTCGGATTCGAACCGACGGCCTGCTGTTTACGAAACAGCTGCTCTACCGCTGAGCTACACCGGCTTCTGGAGCCCACGCCGGGACTCGAACCCGGGACCTCAATCTTACCAAGATTGTGCTCTGCCTACTGAGCTACGTGGGCCCAGGCTCGACACCCTCCAGTATATCCAACCGCTTTCCGACATGCAATGTCGGTCGCTGCTTCCACATCGCCCAGTCCCCGCTGCGCGGTCTTCAGTTCCAAATGGTTGGCCGAGCCGACCAGCACGAGTCCACGCGCGGGCGGCACCCCCTGGGGCACCTTACAGGCGTCCCCATGAGCGAACCGATCAACCGAGAAGCAGCTCCCACCCCAGGGAGCCGCGCCGCTCGACCTCCGCTGGGCTGGTCGCTGGTGATAACGATGTCCTCGCTCTGCGACAGCACGCTGCCTGAATCTCCCATTTCGACATGTCCATTCTTCCCCATATATATCCGAGCCACGCGAATGGATAGTCTTGTCATATTCTTCATAGCACTGGCTGTTACGCTCGGATAATGAGGCACTCTGCCACGCACTGGCCTCGCCGCCTGCATCGCTCTCGGTCATGGTCAGTGAGAGCGACAGTAGGGGTCGGCTTTCCCTCGGTTGAACTGTTGGGAGAACCTACAAAGGACGAGAGCCAGCGTCGTGCGTGGCGCGAGCTCCGGTGATATCGCCCTCCGCGAGACTCGTCGAGGGAGGACCACTGATGCGGTCGATCACGATCCCGTTCGGGGTTCTCTACGCTGACGTCGATCCTCTCGGCTATGTCTAGTATCCCGCGATTTTCCGTTACGTCACCCAGGCAGAATCCACGTTGTTCTGCCTGCTCGGCTTTCCGGATGCCGACTCGCTTGCCCACGGTTTCGGTAGCCGCCTGTCCGCGTCGAAGTGCAGTATCACCACCCCCTCCTGTCACACGATAAAGGTACATGCACGCTCGCCGTCCAGGATGTCCAGCGCTCGAGCCTTCCCTTCGCGTTCATTCTGCAACGACACGGCGACGATCGACCTGCGGTGACGGGATCGATGCTCAGTGTCTTCATCGACGGAGCGACGCGCCGGCCGGTCCCTCTTCCTCGGACGATCCGCGAGGCGCTTCCACACGATGCCGACATGCTCGCTGAGGCGAGCTGAAGTGACTGGCAAGGAAGCACGCACTCCCGACTCCCTCGACGAGGAAAATCGGTCCACCGTGGCCCGAGACCTTCTGTCCGTGACCGACATCCTCCGTTGTCGGTCGAGATCGTCGTGGAGTGGCTCCAGGCGCACGTGCACTGCCCGGAGCATGCAGACAAGCCGCTATCCAGTGTCTCCCGGGACGCCGTTTGCTGCGAAAACTGTTCGCCGCGCGCGTTTCAGACCGTTTATGTCCTTCCGGGTAATCACCCACGGCGCGGCAGTTCTCTCCATCCTGTACAATCCGTGCTCCCTATGGGAGGAGAACTCGCCTCGTCTTCCACATCGATTTCGACAACTGACCCCAATAGGGGACTGACCGAGACAGAAGTCCACGCGCGACGCGCGCGATTTGGGCCGAATGAACTTCCACAACCACAGTCTCCAGCACTGTGGCGGTTGGCACTCGCCTAAGTCACGCATCTCTTCGCTCTCCTGCTTTGGATAGCCGCTGCCAGTGCCTCCATCGCTGGAATGACCGAATTCGCCCTCGCGATCGTCGCGGTGATTCTCCTCAATGGGATCTTCGCTTTCCTCCACGAATATCGCGCAGAACGAGCCGCAGCCCGTTTACGTTCCCTCTTACCACTACGAGTCACCGTGAGTCGCGACGGCCACGAGATCGTCATCGACGCGCGCGAACTCGTCCCCGGTGACATCGTCATCCTGAAAGCTGGCGACCGCGTCCCAGCCGATGTTCTTCTCCTCGAAGGCATCGATGTCGCCGTGGATGTTTCGACCTTTACCGGAGAGTCCGTTCCGATCAATCCCTCCCCAGGCGACGCCATCCAGGCAGGAACCTCTCTCACTCGTGGGCGGGCGATCGCCGTGGTGACCGCGACGGGAGCCAACACCCGCTTGGCTTAGCTCGCCCGCCTCACCGCGGCACCACGACGTCAACCGACACCGTTGACACGCGAGTTGCAGCGCCTGGTCCGAATCATCACTGTGCTCGCTGTGAGTGTCGGTCTTCTCTTTTTCGCGGTTGCGGTGTTCCTCCGACTGCCGGTTCTCGATGCATTCGTCCTCATGCTCGGTGTCACTGTCGCCCTGGTCCCTGAGGGGCTGCTCCCGACACTCACGCTCTCTCTCGCCGTCGCTGCACAACGCATGGCCGAGCGACGAGCACTGGTCCGCCACCTCGAGGCAGTCGAGACGCTCGGACTCACCACCGTCATCTGTACCGACAAGACGGGCACACTCACACTGAACGAGCTATCGGTAAAGAGCATCTGGACCCCAGCGGGTGGCGCCCGGCTCTTCGGTCAGGGCTACGAACCTGATGGGGAAATCGACATCGAGCCGGGCGCTGAAGCGTCTGTTCGAGAGCTCGCCCGCGCTGCTGCGCTCGCCGCCGACGGACGAGCGGTATGGCGTGACGGTCGCTGGCTTCCCCTCGGTGATCCATTGGACACCGCGCGGTGGGTTATGGTTCATCGCATCGGCTTGGATCCGGACGCGATCCGAGCCAAGGCTCCTGTGCTGCGGACCTGCCCGTTCAATCCGCATCGCCGGCGCTCCAGCGTGCTGACCGAATCACAGCTCATCGTCAAAGGCGCACCAGAACACGTTCTTCCCAGCTGTCGCAATGCCGAACAGGCTCGTCAGGTGGCCGATCGAATGGCTGCTGAAGGGCTCCGCGTCATCGCTATCGCGTCTCGGCCTGTTCTGCCGGGATCCGCGAGCGACGTACTCGACCCGGACACGCTCGAGCGCGAACTTATCCTCCTCGAACACATCGGATTCAGCGATCTGCCACGCCCGGAGGCCAAAGAAGCCGTCGCCCGCTGTCGGAAAGCTAGTATCCGCGTCATCATGGTTACCGGTGATCATCCTGCTACCGCACTCGCCGTCGCGCGTGAGGTCGGTCTCGTCGGCGATAATCCGCTCGTCGTGACGAGCGCCCAATTACCGCCGGACGATACCGCTCTCGGTGCGCTCGTCGACCGAGACGAGGTGGTCATCGCTCGCGTCGCGCCAGAGGATAAGCTCCGTATCGCGCGTGCACTCCAAGCACGTGGTCATGTCGTGGCGATGCCTGGAGACGTCGTGAACGATGCTCCGGCACGCCGTCAAGCTGATGTCGGCGTCGCCACGGGACGGAGCGGTACGGACGTCGCTCGCGAGGCGGCCGATCTCATCCTGCTCGACGACAACTTCGCCACCATCGTGGCTGCGATCGAGCAGGGGCGCACGACTTTCCAAAATATCCGCCGCTTCCTGACTTTCCACCTCACCGACAACGTTGCCGAACTCGCTCCGTTCGTCATCTGAGCACTCAGTGGTGGGCGCGTTCCCCTCGCACTGAATGTTCTTCAAATCCTGCTTCTCGATTTGGGAACGGATGCACTCCCCGCCGTCGCACTCGGCGTCGAGCCACCATCGCCGCGAGTCCTCGACGGTCCACCCCCACGGTTTCATCTCGTGGATCGGTCACTTCTCGTACGGGCATTTCTGGTGCTCGGACCGACCGAGGCGTTGCTGGAAATGATCGCGTTCTTCGCAGTGCTCTCGTCCGCCGGCTGGAAACCAGGCATGACTGTTCCCAGCGAGACGATCCTCCTCGCTGCCTCCGGAACAGCATTCACCGCTATCGTTCTCGGGCAGGGAGCGAACGCAATCGCGAACCGCAGCGATGACCGCCCGGCGGGGCGCGTCGGCCTTTCTGGGAACCGTGCTCTGGTACTGGCACTCGCTGCGCGTTGTGTGTTGCTCTTGGCGACACTCTCGATCCCACCGCTCGCACGGATCGTCGGCCAAGCTCCGCCAACCGCCCTCGGATGGTTCTTGGCAGCGCTCACCGTGCCGGCCGTGATGCTGATCGATGCGCTACGGTAGACAATCGTCCGGCGCTAACCGAGCGGGTGACCTAGTCGATCACCAAGACGGCTGCACCGCGGATGCGCCCGTGCCGCAGATCGTCCAGCGCCCGGTTCGCCTCTTCCAACCGGTACAGCTGGACCGCTGTCCGCACCGGCACTCTTGGGGCGAGCGACAAGAACGCTTCGCCATCCTGTCGGGTCAAGTTGGCAACGGAACGAATCACCCGTTCTTCCCACAACCAGGCATATGTAAACGACGGAATATCGCTCATGTGGATACCAGCGCAGACGACGATGCCGCCTTTCTCCACCGCGCGGAGCGCCTGTGGGACGAGCGCCCCCACCGGCGCGAAGATGAGCGCTGCCTCCAGTTGTTCCAGCGGCGATTCGTCCGAACCCCCTGCCCAGACAGCTCCGAGCTCTCGCGCGAAGACCTGACTCTCCAGATCACCAGGCCGGGTGAAGGCATAAACGGTCCGCCCCTGCCATACGGCCACTTGCGTGAGAATATGTGCCGCAGCACCGAAGCCATAAAAACCCAATCGTTGGGCCTCTCCAGCAAAACGAAGCGCACGATAGCCGATCAACCCGGCACAGAGGAGCGGTGCTGCCTGCTCGTCCGGGTAACCCGCTGGAATCGGAAAGCAATAGCGCTCGTCAGCGACTGTGTACTCAGCGAAGCCGCCATCCAGCGTGTACCCAGTGAAGCGGGCACGATCACAGAGGTTCTCGCGCCCGCTTCGGCAATAGCGACACTCTCCGCACGTCCAGCCGAGCCAGGGCACGCCGACACGCTGACCGGGAACGAATCGATTCGCCCCCGGCCCGGCCCGGACAACCTCTGCGACGATTTGATGCCCGAGGACGAGCGGCAACTTCGGTCCCGGCAACTCCCCAGCGACGATATGGAGGTCGGTCCGGCAGACACCACAGGCACGGATCCGGAGCAAGACTTGGCCCGGACCCGGCACCGGGACGGGAAGCTCCTGCAGAACCAAGGGTTGCCCCGGTCGTTCGAGCACCATCGCCCGCATGCTCAGAGTTCGTCCTCCGGCACGAAGGCCACGAAACGACAGAAGGCTGCTTCTCCACCCTTGAACCGCCAGGGGAAACAGCCCACCATGATCCGGCGATTCAGGACTTTGTCGATTTCACCGCCAGCATTCTCGATATGAATTACACCATGCGGAAAGAGCGCGAAGTGCATCACCTGGTAGTCGCTGTCCGGCAAAAGCTCGCTGATCGATTTACCGTGTTTGGCCTCGAACTCAGGCACGAGGTCTGCGCGAATCTTCCGGATCACCGTGTTGAACGGGTGATCGGCCGAGGCACAATCGACCGCGAGCCACGAGATCTGTCGCCAAAGGACCCAGTCGGCGAACGCGCGGGTCGGGCCCGGATGCTTGATGAAGTAGCGGGTCTCGTCCGGCTGCCGCAGCGCTGGATCCGTCGCCCAGTCGCTCGGATAGTAGTGATGGTACCCGGTATGGATGACGAGAATGTCCCCCGGCTGGATGCGGATGCCGGTATCGCGTTCCCACTGCTCGAAGTGCTCTGGACCGTAGATATCGTAATCGCCAATCCCGTAGCGCGTGAGATCGACGATGCAAGCCCAACCGACCAGCTTGTTCAACGGGATCGCTGCGATATCCTGACCACCCGTGATGAAATGCAACGGCGCATCCAAGTGCGTCCCCACGTGGAGCGTGGAGGAAATCCACTGCCCACCGGCTCGCTCGAACGCCACCCGCTTGATCCACTTGACCGTGGGGCCCTCGTAGAGCGCGAATCCAGGCGTATGAATATCCCAGTCTTGGGAAAGATCGAGTACGCGACAGCGTGCCAGATCGATGGCCATTCGTTCCCTACTCCTCATTCATGCTCTGCTCTCGCCGACCGCAAAGACGAGATCACGATTCCTCGACGAAGGCGACCACACGGCAAAAGGCAGCCTCACCGCCTTTGAAGAGCCAGGGGAAAACCCCGAGCGTCAAGCGACGATTGTGCAGCTCTCGGCGGCTGATCTCACCACCGAGATTTTCGACATGGATGCAGTCATGCGGGA
>Ga0308389_1002272_pt1 | contig 12186 bp, 12 predicted proteins | sample Hotspr2Sample148_FD_202362 | JGI IMG/M metagenome (GOLD analysis project Ga0308389, IMG submission 202362) | Hot spring phototrophic mat microbial communities from Mushroom Spring, Yellowstone National Park, Wyoming, United States - 20040719_148 ... | reverse complement strand
CTTTCACCTCTATGCGGTGCTGCTGGGCTATGGTCTCTTCAAGCTGATGGAGCACAACCCCGCTTGGCGTCTCCTGTTGGCGCAGCTTGGGGGAATGTGGCTGGTGGCTTTTCCGAATTGGGGTCAAGAGGATTTTTATCCGCTCAGAGGTTCAAGCCGATACCGAAAGTGGCCGCATAACCGGCCCCGCTTGGGGTCAGGTTGAGCAGGAGCTGGCTGCCGCCGTTGCGGTAGATGCTGTCGTTGGCGTTGCGGGTGCGGGTGCCGGACTTAACGTAAGGCGGGTTGGCCAGAATGCGGTCGCTCAGGGCATCGTCGAAGAAGAGCTGGGAGGTAAAGTCGCGGTTCCGGTAGCGGATTTTGAAGTGGATGTGCACGGTGCGGCCCGGATACCAGCCGGGGTAGATGGTGGTGAACTCGGCCACCCCCTGGGCATTGGTGACCTGGTAGCCGCGCAGCCACTTCTGCCCCCGGGTGTCAGCAAAGCGATCCTGCACCCCGGAGTAGATACCCTGGGCGTCGCACTGCCAGATGTCCACCATGGCCCCCGGCAACAAAGTGCATCCGCTGCTCGAGACCCTCGAGACCACAAAGCGCAACACCAGTGGAACCCCCGGCTTCACCACACCCGTGACCGGGTCGGAGCGGATGTCGGAGCGGTTGAGCTGGGTATCCACAAAAAAAGGCCCCTCGGTCAGGGCCGGGCGCACAACGCAGGAGGGCAACGTGTTCTGCGCACTGGCCTTCGATCCCAAGAGCCCACCCACCCCCGCCAAGCCCAGGGCAGCCAGCACCTCGCGGCGGTTCAAAATGGTTCCAATCGGTTTATCGTCGTTATCCATACCGGCCTCCTGCTTGACCTACATTCTGGGCATGGATCGTGGTAAATGGGTTAGTGAAGATACAGCTTTTCGAGGCGATATAAAAAAGGTGCGTGGTTGGTGATTCAACCACACACCGCAGTCCACCGTCCTTAGGGGTCTAGCGCCACCACCCCCGGGGTCCCCAGCCGTTGCCCACACGCAGTTGCACGGGCTGGTTCATGAAGGCCCTGGCTACCGCCGGGCTGCTGGCTTTGAGCGCATTGGCCTGCTCGACACTAAGACGTCCGGCCTGAAGCGCCCGATCAATGGCTTGGTTCCGAGCCGTCACCAGGGCCGCCTCGAGGTCTGCTGGGGTTTTACCAAGCTCGGTAGCCAGCTGGGCTAGGGTTTTGTTGCCCCTGCTCAAAACCACCAGCTCGGCGGGGGTCACACCTAGGAATTGGGCTGCGCTGTAGTAAGGGTTACCAATAAGCCCCCTGGGTACTTTTGCCATTGGCTGCATGGGCTGGGTTGGAGCAAGCTGGGGCGCAGGGGTCTGCTGAGCAAAAGCGCTCGCTACGGCCAGGCTCGAGGCCATCAACAGGGTTCTTAATAACCTCTCCATGCTTTTCCCTCCTTAAAGCCTTTTGGTTTCTCCAAGTTAAGAATTTGCAAGCGGAGCGTTACGGGACAGTTAACATTTGCTGAGAAGATTTTCTGAAAGCACTTTGGTGACTCCACCTGCTGCCCAAGCCGCCAAGGCCAGCCGGTGCTCTTGTCCGTGAAAGGAAGCTTTCCACCAGCGGAGCGTAAAAGGCAGGCCGATATTTGCAAAACTGACCCGCTGGTCAATAATGAACCCTCGTGGCGCTGCCTAGAAACGAGCCCCGCCGTTCGCAGATATTGGCCATTTGGGAAGGCGTACTGGCCATTGTGTTCATCAACTGGAGCACCGGCATGGTCATGACCGGCTACGCCTTGTGGCTGGGTGCACCACCCGTGGCCCTGGCTATACTGGGCGCGCTACCCCTGGTCGGACAGATGGCTGCTCCCCTAGCCCTTTTTTTTCGTGGCAGTCGCAAGGAGCTGAGCGCCAACCTTTCGGTTTTCGGGCGCGGTCTGTTTGTGCTGGTTTTGTTCGTACCCCTAATGCCCGAACCCTGGCGGATTCCAGGCCTATTGCTAGTCGCCGTGCTGGCACAGCTTATTCTGGCCCCGGTTAATGTGCTGTGGACCAGCTGGATGGCCGATCTGGTACCGGAAGAACAGCGGGGCCGCTACTTTGGCCTGCGCAACGGGCTGCTGGGACTGGTTGGCACTTTAGGTAACCTAGCCGCTGGCAGCCTGATTGATGCGCTGGGCAAGCCCTGGGGCTTTTTGCTGGTCCTAGGAATTGCTGTGATCGCAGGGGTCGGTGCCACCTTCATCCTGCGCCAGCAGTACGAGCCACCTTGTCAAAGCACACCCCCTGGGTTCTTTGAGTTTGTAGGGCCCCTATCCGACCGGCGCTTCCGGGGGTTTTTGGGCTTTGTGGTGCTTTTTTTGGGCGCGGTGAGCGTGGGCGGGCCGTTTGTGTTTCCGCTGTTCCTCGAGTACGCCCGCATGAACTTCACCCAGGTGGGGCTCTGGACCGTGATTGCCGCGAGCTGCGGGCTGGTGCTGAGCCCCTTGTGGGGCCGCCTGGCCGACCGGATTGGGCACTGGCAGGTTTTGCTCTTTAGCAGCAGTGTAGCAGCACTGGTACTGCCCCCGCTGTGGCTGGCAGGGGGGCCAGGGCAACTACAAACCATCTGGATCTCGGCGGTTTGCGATGCCCTAGCCTAGGGGGGTATCGGAACCGCCCTGACCAACGTAGCCCTGCAAAGCGCCTCGCCGGAAAAACGCAACCTCTACCTGGCCTGGTACTGGATGGCCTTTGCGGTGGGTGGAATTCTGGGCTCGCTGCTGGGCGGGGCCCTGGGCAGCCTGCATCAGCAGCTCAAGCTGTTCCCCAGCCCCTACCACCTGCCCATCCTGGTTTCAATGCTTCTGCGGGTGGTGGCGGTGTGCTACTTGTGGTGGCGGATGCAGCGCGATAAGAAGCGGGCTGCGGCGCTTAGAGCACAGGGATAAGCACTGCGGCCTTCCTTGTAGAACAACCTGGGATTGCCCGTATTTTCTGGCAAGGTGCTATCCCCAGCCCTTCATGCCATGTAGCAGCTATTGGCCTACAACTGGTCAACCAGCCCTAGGCTTTTCTCACCCTCCTTTGCGAGAATGAGGCGATGGATCGCTTTCCCTGGGTGGAGGTTTTCCGTGGCCTAGCCATTTTAGAGGTGGTACTCCACCACCTTCTAGGCCGCTTCCTGCGGGAGGTATCCCCAGAAACCCCCCTCTGGCTCCTCCTGGCCGCCCTAAACCGCACCCTTCACTTCGCTGTACCGGCTTTCCTCTTCCTCACCGCATTGGTGATTGGGGCCAGTTTCCTACGCTCCTTCTCCCTAGGACGCTACTTAGGAAACCGGAGCCTAAGGCTTCTTTGGCCCTACCTCCTTTGGAGCGGGATCTATCTGGCCTTCCGTTACTGGGACCACGGGGTCTTCCAGCTCGAGCGTATCCCCCATCAATTGCTCTGGGGTAAGTCCTATTTTCACCTTTACTTCTTGGTGGTGGCCCTACAGCTCACCCTGCTCCTGCCGCTATTCCTCCCCATGGTGCGCAGGAGGGTCCATGGGGGGTGGTTTCTTCTCTTGGGCCTAGGGGCTACCCTCCTCATCTACCTCCTCAACCGCCACTACCGCTTTCTGCCCTACCCAGGAAGCTTCGTTCTTTGGTACCTGCCCGCCATCGCCCTGGGGCTTTACCTAGCCAGCCGCCTGGAATTCCTCCCCCGCTTTCTGCGTCTCTGGCCCCTGGCCCTGGGCCTGGCCCTTCTGGGCCTTGGCCTCTACCTGCCCCTGGCCCTGGAAGTCCTCCAGAAGCGTCCCGTGAACACCATGCACTACCAGCTAGCCCACTGGCTTTACACCACCGCCATGGTCTTCCTCCTGCTGGCCCTGGCCTACCGTCTGGCCCAGACCCGCTGGCAAGCTCCCATGGCCTTCCTGGGCCGCTACTCCCTGCAAATCTACCTCCTCCACCCTATGGTCATGCGCCTTCTGGAGAAAAATCCGGGCTTCCCCGAGCCTCTAGGGCTCAAGCCGGCCTTTTTGATCTACCTCCTCCTGGCCTTTGGCCTCCCCCTTCTCCTGGCCCATCTCCTCACCCGGGCCCGGGTCTCTTTAGCCCTCTTCGGACGATGAAACCCATCTTCCCCCCTCTGCTGGCCCTGGCCCTTTGGGCTGCCCTCAGACCCCAACCCTTTACCTGGGAGGGGGAAGGGATCCGCTACCAGCGGGCAGGGGTGGGGCTCTTCGCCCAGCTCTGCCGACCTTTGGGAGCAATCCAGGGAGCAGTCCTCCTGGTTCCTGGGGGATTCGGCCCCCCTACGGCCAGCATGCTGGCCCGCTGCCGCTCCTGGGCAGAGCAAGGCTTCCTGGGGGTGGTGCCCCATCTCCGGGGGCGGGGAAAAAGCGAGGGTAGGATCACGGGATGTCTGGAGGAGGCCGAGGATCTAGCTCACCTAGCCCGCCTCCTTCCGAGGTTGGGGGCCAATCGGCACGCCTATGCAGGCTACTCCCTTGGAGCCTGCGTAGCCCTGAAGGCAGCGGCCCTGGAGGGAAGCGCCAAGGGGGTAGTCTTTGCCATCGGCCCCGTGGACTTCGAAGAGCAGGTGGCCATCCTAAGGCGCAGCCGCCCTGAAGCGCTTGCCCGCTGGCGGGAGGTGTTTGGGGAAGGCCCGGAGGCCCTGGCCCGTCAGAGTCCCCTGCCCCAGGCTGCCCAGCTCCAGGCCCCCCTGCTCATCCTCCAGGCAGGGAACGACCCCCTCATCCCCCCCACCCAGGCCTGCCGACTAAGGGACGTACGGGAGGACATTGGGCGCAAGGTCTACCAAGTGGCCCTCACCCGGGAAGGGGAAACCTGGACCCAGCCGCTCAGCAAAGGTCGGGCCTGCCTCAGCCCCACGGGCTTCGGCCCCTTGAGCGAAGACCACTTGGTTCTCTTCCCCGACCTACACCATACCGTGGTTCCCGCTATGGAAACCATAGCGGAAAGATTCCTTCGGGCCTGGTTGCGCTGAGCTCGAGGGCGTAAAACCTTAGCCTTTGCCGTGGGGTACCAACATGCACGCCGACACAACCTGGCATTTTTGACAGGCATTACCGGGCAGTTCCTGCCGCGCGCATCAGGCCGCTGTACGGGGGTTTGCCTGAAGGGGCAAGCCGCTTCCTCTTCCCACAAGGAATGGGGCCCGCCTGAAGGCCTTCCAGGGCTGACCGGATGTAAAGGCAGCTCCTGGCACAGCCTTAGGTGGGGGCCAAGCAGAGATTCCTTTTATTCGAGTCCCGCAAGCCTGCGGTTTTTAGCGATGTAGTCACGCCACTGTTCGGGCACGTCTTCTTCGGGGTAGATGGCCGAGACCGGGCAGGCTGGCACACAAGCGCCGCAGTCAATACACTCGTCGGGATGGATGTAGAACTGGTCTCCGCCGTCGTAGATGCATTCGACCGGGCAGACTTCAACACAGGACTTGTCCTTGGTGCCGATGCAGGGTTCCGCGATCACATGGGGCATGCTTTCCTCCATTGGCCGGGCTTAGGTTGAGCGGGCCGGGCTAGCAAACTGAACTTTATTGTCTGAGAATTTCACAAGAAGTCAAGGGCTTGTGCAGCCTTTCCAAGAGAGAAGCGCGAAGGAGGGGCTGAGCTCACAAAGTGCTATCCTAGGCGGAAGCGGGCCAAGGCCGCTTCTCTATGGACACTGGCTTAGCTATGGATCCCGTTGAGTTTCTCAAAGGTGCCCTCGAGATTCCCTCCATCTCAGGACAGGAGCGCACGGTAGCGATGTATCTGGCTGAGGGCATGAAAAAGCTGGGCTACACCAAAGCCTGGGTTGACGAAGCCGACAACGCTCGAGGACAGATCGGCACGGGGCCGGTGCAGGTGGTGCTGCTGGGGCACATCGACACCGTGCCAGGGGAGGTGCCGGTGCGGCTCGAGGGCGAAAGGCTATTTGGCCGGGGCTCGGTAGATGCCAAAGGACCGTTTGTGACCTTCATACTGGCGGCTGCCAGGCTTGCGCCTGAAGTCTTACAAAAACTAACCATCCACGTGGTGGGGGCTACCGAAGAAGAGGTACCTAGCTCCAAAGGAGCACGCTATGTGGTGGATAAACTTAAGCCTCACTATGTGGTGATCGGGGAGCCCTCGAGCTGGCAGGGCATCACCCTGGGCTACAAGGGCCGCCTGCTGGTGCGGGTGCGGCGCGAGAAGGACAACTTCCACTCGGCCCACCACGAGCCCAACGCCGCCGAGGAGCTCATCAGCTACTTTGTAAGCATCAAGGCCTGGGCCGAGGCCATGAACCTGGGCCAGGGACCTTTTAACCAGGTGCAGTACAGCCTGCGCGACTTTAGAATCGAGCACCCCCACAACCGCCAGCTCGCCGAGATGAAGTTTGACCTGCGCTTGCCCCCCCGCCTGCCTGTCGAGGAGGCCATCCGCCATCTTTCGGCTTACGCCCCCCCCACCCTCGACCTTGACTTCTCTGGACGCGAGGTGCCCTACGTAGGCCCCAAGGACACTCCCCTCACCCGTGCGCTGCGCATCGGCATCCGCCAGGCCGGCGGCGTGCCGGTGTTCAAATACAAAACCGGCACCTCCGACATGAACGTGGTAGCCCCCCACTGGAAAGTACCCATGGTGGCCTACGGGCCGGGCGACTCCACCCTCGACCACACCCCCAACGAGCACCTGGAAATCCCGGAGTTTCTGAAGGCCATTGAAGCCTTGCGGACAGCCCTGACCCGTCTGGCCATTTAGCCAAACCCCCACCCCACCTGCCGCAGCGCCTCATACAGCCCCACCCCCACCGCCACCGCCAGGTTAAGCGAGCGACCCCCTCTACCGGGCATAGGGATGGTCACCCCGGGGAAGCGCTCCAGTACAGCCGCAGGCAGGCCTTTGCTTTCGGGGCCAAACAGCAGGTAGTCACCCGCTTGGTACTGCACTTCAGTGTACAGCCGCGATACCTTGCTGCTAAAAGCCCAGACCCGGCTGCCTTGCGGCAGAGCCTCTAGAAAAGCCTGCCAGGAATCGTGCAAGACACAATTCACTTCCCGCCAGTAATCCAACCCCGCACGCCTGAGCTTGGCGTCACTCCAGTGAAAGCCCAGCGGACGGACTAGGTGCAACTCGGCCCCGGTAGCTGCACAGGTGCGGGCAACGTTGCCCGTGTTCTGAGGTATTTCAGGCTGATACAGTACCACTTTGAACATAGCCCGAATATATCGGGCCGGATCCAGCGGAGCACAAGGCCTATCCTTACCCGCTGCACAACAGAGGCCTTTTATACCTCGAACTACAAGCCCTGAGCGTGGCCCAAAAGCTCCCTTTACCTAAGGCGCAGATCCACCTTCTAGCGCACGATGGGATACCCACGCGACCTCCAGGCCTGGATTCCCCCCTGCACCAGCTTGAGGTCGTTGTAGCCCTTGCTCATGAGGTATTGCACCGCAACTCTACTCCGATTCTGGGTGTTACACTTGATGTAGACCACCCGATCTTTGGGAACCTTGCTCCACCAGCTCTCTATTTCCTGCAAGGGCCAGTTGACTGCTCCAGGAACGTGTCCTCCCGCGTATTCCTGCGGTGTGCGCACGTCAATTACAAAAGTCTTTGGGTCGGCCAGCGCCCGGTTAAGGTCGTCTACCGTCACAATCGTGAAACCTTGGGCCAAACCCCAAAAGGCCACAAGAAAAACCAGCAGGCTACCAAGTGCCTTCATGCGACTACCCCAGAACTGGCCCTAATGGCTGCCTCCAGAAAGACCCGGTCGGGCTGCCCGCCCAGGACGCGCTGCTGGGTTACCCCGCTGATGATGGTATCCGGGACCCCCGAGATGTTGTAGCGCCGGGAGAGCGTGGGGAACTCGCTGGCATCCACCCCCTCCGCGATGATGTGGGGGTTGTGGTAGGCCAGCCGGTAGGTCGCCAGCACGGCCTGCGGGCAGTAGGGGCAGGTGGGGGTTACGAAGGCCTGCATCCGCACTGGCGAGGCAACCTTTTGCAGGTCAGCCTGCGACTTTTCGCCCAGCTTAGTTTCGCCCGTGCCCAGCATCAGCAAAGCTTCAATCAGGGTGCTAAACTCGTAGCCAGCAGGCAGCCCTAAAAAACGAATGTTGTGGCGCTGCGAGCCTTTCTCCCGTAGCAAAATGGTGGGCGCATGGCTCAGACCCAAAGCCTGGGCCTCGGGGTCGGCGTGTAGCGAGCGTTGTTCCAGGCTCAGGTTGGGGTTCAGGGCCACCACCTCCCTGAGTAAGCCCAGCGTCTCACGCTGCAGACCCACCTCCTGCCCAGGCAGCTCGAGGCCCGCGGTGGTGAAGACCACCACCTCCACCGGGGTTTGGATGGGGACCAGCATTTCGCACACCTGGGCTCGCGTTTTCTCATCTAAAAACATCTTCGCTCCTTTGGCGTGGGGACAAACATACCCCCGCCGCTGACCCAGTATACCCCCTGGGGATATACTTCGCAAGGGCTCGCGGCCCATAAACTGGAAATTATGCGGGATTGGTTGAAAAAACTGCTAGGGCTGGGGCCGAGGGTGCCCCGTATCTCGCCCAAAGAAGCCCAGGAAAAGCTCAAGCAAGGAGCTGTGATGATTGATGTACGTACACCCCTCGAGCGCAAACTAAGCAAGATTCCTGGCTCGCAAGGCCTCCCTCTGGCCGAACTGCCCAAGCGCTGGGAAAGCCTGCCCAAAGACAGGCCCATCATCTGTCAGTGCGAAGGCGGCAGCCGAAGCCAGCAAGCCGCTGAGTTTTTGGCCGAGAAGGGCCTCGAGGTCTATAACCTAGCCGGTGGCATCTCGGCCTGGCAGGCCGCCGGATTGCCTGTGAAGAAGGGCGACATCCAGCGCTAGCTTAGCCCTAACTGTCCGGGCCCCCGCCCCAAGGGGCTAGCTTCGCTACCACGCCAAGGGTTCCCCCTCCGGGGCTTTTCGTTTACGCCCGCATACCCCGGCGGGTCGCCGTCCTGCAAAGGGCTCCAGCGGAGGCAATCGGCGCGAAATGCGGCTTCGATGGATGTTCACAAACCCGCGCTTCTAGCTTTACCCGTGTGTTGGGTTGGCCACTGCTATCGCAAGTCTGGGCGTTCAAGAAGCAACGTCACACAAAGCGACAGCGCCCTGCTGGGTCGTTTCTGGAAAGGAGTTCCGGTGGGCACCTTTAAAGGGGTGTGGTCGCGAGGGCATTTTTGCAGTATAGGGTTGTGCCGGGCTTTTTGTAGCCAGGAGCACCCTGCAAATCAGCAGCCAAACCTATCACCAACTGCTTTCCAGCCGCGGCTTCTGTCAACTCCTGACTTATAGCAAAGAGTGGGGTGGTAAAATCCTAGCTTGTTATGTATGCCATCGGTCGTATCGTCAGCATGCCCAGCCTACCAGAGCCCCTAAAGGGCCTGCACGAGCTGGCTTACAACCTTTGGTGGAGCTGGAACCCCGAAGCCCAGCACCTCTTCGAGCAGATCAACCCTTCACAGTGGAAGCGCTTCCGGGCTAACCCAGTGCGCGCTTTGTTGGAAGCCGACCCAAAGCGCCTGGCCGCCTTGGCTGAAAATGCCGGGTATGTAGGCGCCGTTGAGGCCACTCTGGCCCGTTTCCGCCGCTACTTACAAAGCCGTCCCAAAAAGCCCCCACACATCGCCTATTTTTCTATGGAATATGGCTTTCACGAGTCGCTGCCCATCTACTCGGGTGGCCTGGGCATTCTGGCGGGTGATCACATCAAGGCGGCCTCGGACCTGGGAATCAACCTTACCGGCGTGGGAATGTTCTATCACCAGGGTTATTTTCGCCAGCAGCTCACCCCTGAGGGTCAGCAGCAAGAGGTTTATGAAGATCTCCTGCCAGAAGAGCTGCCACTGGTGGTGGTCAGAAAAGACGGCAAGCCCCTACGGGTAGCAGTAGAGTTTCCCGGGCGAACGGTCTATGTAATGGCCTATAAGGTTCAGGTGGGCACCATTCCGGTCTACCTGATGAGCACCAACCTGCCCGAGAACCAGCCTGAAGACCGCGCCCTCACCGCCCGGCTGTACGCGCCCGGGCAGGAAATTCGCATCGAACAGGAGATGATTTTGGGCATCGGCGGAGTGCGGCTGTTGCGGGCTTTGGGGCTGGAGCCGGAAGTCTGGCATATGAACGAAGGCCACGCGGCTTTTCTAAGCCTCGAGCGCATGCGCGAGCTGGTTGCGAATGGAAGCTCTTTTAGCGAGGCGCTAGAGGCCAGCGCGGCAGGGACGCTCTTCACCACCCATACCCCGGTGCCCGCCGGGCACGACTCCTTTCCCCTGGATCTGGTGGAGCGCTACCTGGACGGCTGGTGGGACAAGCTGGGCACCACAAAAGAGGAGTTCTTTAACTTAGGCCGCGAAGAGAAGAGCTATGGCCCGGTTTTTAGCATGTCTCACCTGGCCCTGACCACCTCGAGGGCCGCAGGCGGGGTCTCGGCGCTGCATGGCGAGGTCTCGCGCGAGATGTTCCAGCACCTGTGGAAAGGCCTGGAGCCGGAAGAAGTGCCCATCGGGCACATCACCAACGGCATCCACACCTTTACCTTCCTACACCCCGAGATACACGCCCTCTACGAACGAGCCTTCCCCAAAACCTGGGCCGAGCAACTACACGACCCCAGCCAGTGGACGGTAGACCGGCTCGAGGAGGACGAGCTCTGGCGCATCCGCAACAAACTGCGGGCCCAGCTCATTGAAGAGGTGCGGGTGCGGCTATTTGAGCAGCGCCGCCGTAATGGTGACCTCCCTGCCAGGCTGCGGGCGGCTGGAAAGGTGCTCGACCCCACCGTGCTGACCATCGGTTTTGCCCGCCGTTTTGCCACCTACAAGCGGGCCATCCTGATGTTCACCGACCCCGACCGGCTGGTCTCGATTCTGAATGGCCCTTTGCCGGTACAGTTTGTGTTTGCTGGCAAGGCCCACCCCAAGGACGAGCCCGGCAAAGAGTTCATCAAAAAGCTGGCCGAGAAAATCAAAGCGTTGGGACTCGAGGACAAGATGATTCTGCTCGAGGACTACGACATAAGTCTGGCCCGCACCCTGGTGCAGGGGGTGGACGTCTGGCTCAACACCCCCCGCCGCCCCATGGAGGCCTCCGGCACCTCGGGCATGAAAGCAGCTATTAACGGCGCTTTGAACTTCTCCATCCTGGACGGCTGGTGGGCCGAGGCCTTCAACACCACCAACGGCTGGGCCATCGGCGACGAGCGCACCTACGCCACCGAGGAAGCCCAGGATCACGCCGACGCCCAGAGCTTCTACGACACCTTGCAATACGAGATCATCCCGCTGTTCTACGCCTGTGGCGCAGTGGGCACCCCCAGCGGCTGGCTGGCCATGGTGCGGGATAGCATCCGCACCTGTGGCCCCACCTTCTCGGCCCAGCGTATGGTGGACGAGTACCACCGCAAGTTCTACACCCCCCTGGCCCAGCGCTCAGCCCGCCTGATGGAGAAGGCTGCTCTCCTCAAAGGGCTTGCACATTGGAAAAGCCAGGTGCAAAGCGCCTGGAATAACGTGAAGATATGGGTCGAGGACCCGCCCAGCACAACCGACCAGCCCTTGCAGTTGCGGGCTTTTGTGCAGGCTTACGGCATCCCCACCGAAACCCTGCGGGTCGAGCTGGTGGTGCGCCGCAGCAGTGGCGAACTGGAAGTGGTCGCGCTCCAACACGCTGGACAGGAGCGGGAAGCCCTGCTCTACACCGGCGCCTACCTCCCTGCCCGACCCGGTAGTTACGAGTACGGCGTGCGGGTGGTCGCAGCCCACCCCGAGCTCTCCAGCCCCCGCGAGGTGGCCTTCGTGAAGTGGGCCGGCACGGTGGTGGAAGAGCCGGTCAAGGTGTAAAACTGAGTCACTGGGAGTTCTTCCTCAACCGCTCTGGGATGTGAAGCGCCCGGTCAGTTGCGCTCTGAATGGGTTTTAGTATTCCTTGTCACAGTCTTCACAACTGAAGAGCGCTCAGGAGGCGTTGTGACTGACAAGCCGGGGTCGTGTCAAGATGTATGTGTAAGCGTTTGTGTACGGGGGGCATACCGCTCCTGAAGCATCTTCTCCAGCGTCTCCCTCGCCTCCGAGAACCCCTTGAGCCTCCGCTCCGCCCACCTCCCTTCTTGCCTCTCCGACTCCAGGGGAGCTTGTACACCGCCTCCTCGCTGGGAAACTCGTGATCCCTCACCTTCGTCCCCCGCCGGATCTCCCGAATGAACCTCGCCATCAGGTTGGTGCTCCGCA
>Ga0308389_1002261_pt1 | contig 12220 bp, 11 predicted proteins | sample Hotspr2Sample148_FD_202362 | JGI IMG/M metagenome (GOLD analysis project Ga0308389, IMG submission 202362) | Hot spring phototrophic mat microbial communities from Mushroom Spring, Yellowstone National Park, Wyoming, United States - 20040719_148 ... | reverse complement strand
AATGGATAGAAATCATAATCCTGAGTTCACTATGCTTGAGTTGTATGTCCCTTATAAAGATTACAATTGGATGATGAATTTTGTTGAAGAATTATTTGAATATGTTTGTCTAAAAGTTTTCAACACTTTGGAATTTGAATTTGAAGGGGAAAAAATAAGTTTTGAAAGACCGTGGAAAAGAGTCTCAATGATAGATAAAATTCAAGAAAAAACTGGACTTAATGTGTTAATTGCTTCATTAGAGGAACTAAAAGAAGTAGCAAAAAATCTTAATTTAGAAATGCATAATCTTAATTCTAAAGCAAAATTAATTGATGAGATATTTTCCTCGACTGTTGAAGTTGAATTGATTGCTCCTACATTTGTAGTTGATTACCCAATAGAACTCTCTCCACTTGCAAAAAAACATAGAACCAAAGAGGGAGTTGTTGAAAGATTTGAAGCTTATGTTGTTGGTAAAGAAATTTGCAATGCTTTCTCTGAATTAAACGATCCTATTGATCAGCGTCAAAGGTTTGAAGAGCAATTAAAAATGAAGGAATTAGGAGATGAAGAAGCTCATCAATTAGATGAGGATTTCTTGAGAGCACTTGAATATGGTATGCCACCTACTGCAGGATTAGGTATTGGAATAGACAGACTTACGATGATTCTAACTAATCAGTCTTCTATTAGGGATGTTATTTTCTTCCCGCTTATGAAACCTGAATCAAATTAGTTTTTTATTTTGAAAGATAAAATGAAAATAAAAACAAACAATTTATTTATAGGCGTTCTTTTTTTAATTGGTCTCTTAATTGGCTTTTACATAGAAAAATTTTTTCATAGAGATGAAATAGATAAAAATACTAAAATTATTTCTGAGATTATCTCTTTAACGAAAAATTATTATTATGAAAAAGTTGAAATAAAAGATTTAATTGAATCAGCAATCAATGGTATTTTCGATAAATTAGACCCGCATTCTGTTTTTATTCCCTCTAAAGAATTAACTCGAATCGAAGAATCGTTCAGAGGCGATTTTGAAGGAATTGGTATAGAATTTCAAATTGTAAATGACACCTTAACAGTTGTGACACCAATATCCGGTGGACCAAGTGAGCAATTGGGAATTTTACCAGGTGATAGAATAATTGAAATTGAAAATGAATCAGTTATCGGAATAACTGATGAAGAGGTGCGACAAAAACTACGTGGTAAAGCAGGGACTCAAGTCTCTATTACAATTCATCGCCCTAAATCCAATAAAAAAATAAATTATAAAATTACCAGAGATAAAATTCCCATCTTTTCAATAGATGCAGCTTTTATGTTTAATAAATCAACTGCATACATTAATATTTCTCGTTTTTCAGAAACTACCTCTAATGAACTCTTAAAAGCTTTAGAGAAATTAAAAAAACAGGGAATGAAAAAACTAATCCTTGATTTTAGAGGTAATCCCGGCGGATATTTAAGTCAAGCTGTACGAATTGCTGATTATTTCATAGATGGTAATAAGAAAATAGTTTATACTACTGGAAGAATCAAAGACTTTAATGAAGAATATTTTGCTTCTGAAACTTATACTTATGAAAATATTCCGCTTGTTGTTCTAATTAACAGAGGTAGTGCTTCTGCTAGTGAAATAGTGGCTGGTGCTATCCAGGATTGGGACAGAGGTTTTATTGTTGGAGAAACCTCTTTCGGAAAAGGTCTTGTTCAAAGACAATTTGAACTATCAGGTAAATCTGCTGTAAGACTTACTATATCAGAGTATTTTACCCCATCAGGCAGAAATATTCAAAGAAAGTTCGTTACAGGTAAAAGCAAAAAAGATTACTATCAGGAGTTATTAAATTTTGATGAAAAAGTAGGAGAAAATTTTTTCCACGAAAATGAAGAAGATTCAACAAAACCAGTTTATTACACTCTCAAAATGAAAAGAAAAGTTTACGGTGGAGGTGGTATTACTCCTGATTATATAGTTAAAAATTATGAAATAACTGAACTTACCCAAAATCTATTGAAAGAAAATTTGTTTTACACATTTACTCTATCTTATCTTGATGTAAACGCAGATAATATCAAGAAACAATTTAACGGTAATCTTTATAAATTCAAATCTGAATTCCATATAAATGATGATATCCTAAACTCATTTCTGAATTATTCAAAATCAAAAAGCATTAAAATAAATCTTGATGATTTATCTAAGGATTTATCTTTTATCAAAACAAGACTAAAGGCTCAGATCGCTAGAAACTTTTGGAAAAATGAAGGATGGTATTATGTAATTTTAGATAATGACCTTCAATTTAAAAAAGCGTTAAACTTAATTGAAGATTCTCTAAATTTTTCAAGATTGAAATGATAAATTCATTTATAATTTTATTAGCCTTGCTTTTATTGGTTAATTTTAATATTAATTTCTTTGATAATTTATTAAATCAGAAATTCAATAATAGATTACTCTATTCAAATATTGATGATAGACCATACAGGGTTATTGATGTTGGTGAAGAGATTGTTTATGTAGTTAAATATTTATTCATTCCAATTGGCGAAATTAAATTAAAAATTACATCTTTTGACAAAAAAGATTCTATATATTCTGCAATAGCTTATATTGATTCATATAAAAATATTCCTTTTGTAAACTTACATCAGATTTATGAAACAAAGTTTAACTCGCGTCAGATACCAGTGTTTTTTAGGGGAATTATACTTGGTGATGATGACACTACTTTTACAGTTTATAGATTTAATTATGATAAGGGGAAAATTCAAATTCTAAAAGGTAGCAAAACAAAAAATGAAATTTGGACAGATTCAACTGCAATACTAAATATAGAGTATTTGGATGGTTTATCTCTTTTTTACTATGCAAGAATGAGAACAGGTAAAAAAGGATACTATGATACTCCTGTTTTTATAAATGAGAAAGCAGAAAAAACAATTTTTTATTGCTATGATAAATCTGAAAAAATTAATATTAGCTCTATCAATTATCCTATTGATTGTGTATATCTGGATGGCGAAACTGAATTCAAGGGTATTTTTGGTTTAACAGGTAGATTTGAAGGATGGTTTAGTAATGATAAGTATGCAGTTCCTATTTATGCTAAATTAAAAGTAATTATTGGAAATGTTACAGTTGAATTAAAAAATTGGAGGAAAACGCAATGGATGCCACCTCAATTCAAAAATTAGAATCTCTTAAAAAAATTTATCCTTACGAAGGAATGTTACCCAAAATTCATAAAACAGTTTTTCTTGCTGATGGTGTTCGTATTATTGGTGATGTTGAGATTGGTGAATATTCGAGTGTATGGTATAATACTGTTATTCGAGGTGATGTACACTACATAAAAATAGGCAGTATGACAAATATTCAAGATTGCTCTATGCTCCATGTTACTAATGGAAAATTTCCATTAAATATAGGTGATAAGGTTACAATTGGTCATTCAGTTAAATTGCATGGATGTACATTAAATAATTTATGCTTGATTGGAATTGGAGCTATAATTTTAGATGGTGCAACGGTAGAAGAGAATTCAATGGTTGCTGCTGGCTCAGTTGTTAAACCCGGCTTTATTGTCCCGTCAGGTAAATTGGTTGCAGGAGTTCCAGCCAAAGTTGTCAGAGATTTAACTAAAGAAGAAATAGAAGATTTAGAGGCTTCTGCATTACGATATAAGAAATATGCTGAAGTGACAATGAAATCTTTATTAGACTTAGATTAAAATGAAAAATGTCAAAATATTTTCATTTAATAAAATTATTTCTAAAAGAAATATACACCAATTAGTATCGAAATTTTCCCATCTATATGGTTTGCAGATTAACTTTTTAGAAATTAATATTGTAACAAGTAATATAGTTTTAGAATTGAACAGAAATTATCTCAATCACAACCATAGAACAGATATTTTAACTTTTAACTATTCAGAAAACAAATCAGAAATTGAAGGAGAAATTTATATTTCGTTTGAAGATGCGCAAGCTAATTCTAAAAGATTCAGTTGTTCTTTGGATGATGAACTTAAACGTTTAATTGTTCATGGTTTATTACATTTGTTGGGCTTTCAAGATAATAATACAAAACAAAAGAAGGAAATGAGAATTAAAGAAGATTATTTACTAAAATTATCTGAAAAAATAACGATTATAAAATAGAATAAGATTTGATGAAACACCTATTAAGTAATATTATTCAATTTTTTTTGAATGAACTCTCCTCAGTTAGAAGGTATTCCAACAATACAATCAGGTCATACAAAAACGACTTAAGCGATTTCGAAAAATTTTGTTCAAGTGTCAATAAAAATTATATTGAAGTAATTAATGATAAAACAATCAGAAAGTTTTTGTTTTTCTTATCTGACAAAGGACTTGATAATAATACTATATCAAGAAAACTCTCATCAGTAAGAGGCCTTTTTAACTATGCTTTTAGCAACGACTTGATTGCATTTAATCCACTTATAACTATTAGCAATCCTAAAGTTAAGAAAAAATTACCTACAATAATTGATACAGATACAATTTTAGAGACTTATAAAATTGTTCAATCAAGAGAAAAATTTCCAATTATTAAAAAAGTTATAATTGAATTATTATATGGCTGTGCACTTCGTGTTAGCGAACTGGTTAATCTTAAACTAAAAGACTATCACCCAACAGAAAACTTATTGTCAATATTAGGTAAAGGTAATAAGTTTAGAATTGTTCCAATTGGTGAGAAATCTAAAAAAGTTTTGGAAGATTATTTGAAACAATTTCCACCAAAAGATGTTGATGATTATCTAATTAGAAACTCGAAAAATAGAAAACTTAATGTTAGATTTGTTCATAGAATTGTTTCTAATAATTTAGCATTAGTTACTGATGTTAAAAAGAGAAGTCCTCATATATTAAGACATAGTGCTGCTACACATATGCTTGATAATGGAGCTGATTTAAGAGTTGTTAAGGAAATACTGGGTCATGAAAATTTATCTACTACACAAATTTATACTCAAGTAAGTGTTGAAAGACTAAAAGCGATTTACAAAAAATCGCATCCTAAATCATAAATCATCAATCGGAGGTTCCTATGAACATTAAGATAACTGCACGCAAATTTAAAGCTCACGATAGTCTAAAAGACTATATTAAAGCAGAATTGCATTTACTTGAAAAATATAGTGATGATTTGTTGAGTGCAGATGTTATATTAAGCTATCAGAATAATTTGAATAGTTTAAAAACTGCTGAAATAATATTAAAAATTCCCCATCAGGTATTAAAAGCAAAAGTTGAAACTGAAGACTTTAAAAAATCTGTATCAGCTGCAGTAGAAAAACTTAGAGCCCAATTAAATACAGTCAAATCTAAAAGAGTTAATAAAGCAAGATGATTAGAATAAATGAAAATAAGATTTTTCGCAAAGAATTCATTACAATAAATTTTTTAAATCAAAACGCTGCAAAAATTTGCAAACTTGAACTAGTTACAAAAAATCACAATCTTGAAAATAAAATCACAGACCAGAATCTTCACAGACCCGGCCTTGCTTTAGCCGGGTTTGTGGACTTATTCTCTTATAAAAGAATTCAAGTTTTTGGTAATACTGAATTAAAATATCTTGATAATCTCTCAATTGAAAATCGTAAAAAGTCTCTTGAAAATATTTTTCAATTCGAAATACCTTGTATAATCGTTACTAATGGAAATCCAATTAATAATGAACTTTTAGAAGCAGCTGAAAAAAATTCAGTTCCAATTTTTCGAACAGAATTTACTACAACTAAATTAGTTTATTTATTAAGTGATTTTTTAGATGACCAATTTGCCCCTCGTATAACTTTACACGGCTCTTTTATTGATGTTTATGGCATTGGTATTCTTTTTATGGGAAGTTCTGGAATTGGTAAAAGTGAAGTAACTCTTGACCTTGTTGAAAGGGGACATAGATTAGTTGCTGATGATGTTATCATCCTTACCAAAAAGGGTGAAGGTATTCTTATGGGTTCAGGAGTTGAACTATCCAAGCACTTTATGGAAATTCGTGGACTCGGATTAATTAATGTTGCTAAAATGTTTGGTATAAGGTCTATTCGCTATCAAAAAAGACTTGAAGTAATTGTTGAACTTGAAATTTGGAATGATGAAAATGATTACACTAGAACCGGATTAGAAAATAAGACCTTAACAATTATGGATGTTGAAATACCTTATGTCAAATTACCAATTATTCCAGGTAAAAATATAACTGTTATTTCAGAAGTTATTGCCCTAAATTATTTACTAAAGCATTATGGATATGACTCTGCTAAAGATTTTCAGGAGAGATTGAATTCTAGGTTGAATTTAAAGTCTGAAGATGATAGAGCAGTAAACTATTTCGAACACGATTTCGAATGATTTAAAGCTTAAACTATTCATAACTTTTTTATCTCGTTAGACCCATCAATATGCCTTATAATTTTCGGTTGCTGCAATAGAGACAAAAAGTTTAAAGAAATAATAAGTTACGGGTAAATAATAAAGTTGTAATATTCCTAAGAATTATTAAATGAATAAACAACTAAAGAAAAAACTCTCAATTAAATTTTCTTGTTGTAATAGTTTTTTAATAAAGAAAAATGGGAAAAGAAAACTAACAAACATTGGATTTCCTGACTCTGAGAATTTTCTTTAACTTTATCTTGCAATTTCTTAAAAATTGTTTAAATCCAGAGATTTTTATATTTTTTTCAAATATTCAAGTTGGCAACTTTATTTTATGTTAGCAAATATTTACTATAATTCTCTTGATTTGGTGGTGTAATAAATTACAATGTATTTTTCAAAATTTTTAAATCTAAGGAGTATTACTATTTCCATCTAGTTCATTCTTACCAACAAGGGATAAAGCAAAACAAAAAGTTATTCTTAAATTCTATAACTTAAAACATCTGAAAAAATCATAATTTTTATAATCAAATGCAAAAAAAACTCCTCGCATTAGATGGAAAATCTGTTCCTACTATTAACTACCTTGAAGAACTCTCTCGCTTCTGCTATGGGAGATATTATCTATAGAAAATTATGGAATACATACTGGATAGATGAACTTTTGAAGGAATACAGAAAGCATTACAATATCAAATACTATTTGAGACTACAGTTTATCCTATGCTTAACGATAGACTACTTTTGATTAAAATGTAGTTCTAATTATAGAAGAGTCATATCGAGTATTGAAATCGAGGATGCAAACAGAACCGATATTTGTATGGACTCCGAAGAGAATAGTAGGGCATTTTTTAATGTGTTTTATTGCTTTTCTATTAGAGAGAGTATTAGAGGGTAAAGTTAAGAAAAATGGAATTAATGAATCTGCAGAAACTATTAGAGAGGCAGTAAATTCTCTTGAGTTATCAGAAGTCAAATACAATGAAAATGTGTCTTATCTGAGGTCAAGGCACGATGCACTTGCAAGTAAGATATTGAATACCTTAAAAATCAAACATCTCAAAAATGTAACAGATAAAGCAGAAATTAGTTCATATTTAAGCTAGAATCTCCCCAAATATAACCCTTGGTGTTGACAACTATAACCATTTTAAAGAGTTAACTCATTGTAAAACAAAAACTTTAGAAAATAAAATGTCAAAGTCAGGAATTAGGAGTTTAATTACAGCAATTATTTATTTAATCGATACACTGATAAAAATCAATATAGTCATAAAAAGAAGTTTCTTTATTTCAGTTTGTTAGTCTTCCAATTCAATAGATGGAAGAGTAATTTTTATGATTGTGCCATTTGGATGATTATCTAAAATTTCTATCTTTCCAGAGGCTTCTTCAACAATTGTTTTTACTAAGTTCAATCCAAGCCCAAAACCTAATATGCCAAGTTTTTCAGCTTTTTCTGTTCTATAAAATTTATTAAAAACCTTAATTTTATCATCATCGTCAATCCCAATTCCTTTATCGGCAACTTCTAAAATTATTTTATTATTGTTTTTGAAGGCTTTAATAGTAACATCAAGTGAGTCAATTGAAAACTTTTTAGCATTACTAAAAAGATTTTGCAAAACCATTGAAAACTTCTCTGCTTCACCTCTTAAATATAGCTCATCTTCGATATGAGTTTTAAGGTTAAAGTTGTTGTTTAGATAGTTCTTGGAGAAATAATTCTCAATTTCTTTTCTTAAAAGCTTACTGAAATTGAAGACAAATTCTGATTTTGTTTTAGATTTTTCACTTCTTGCAATTAGTAGAAGAGTTTTAATAATGTTGGCCATAGAATCTACTTTTTCTTCTAATCTTTGAAGTGAGGCCTTATATTCTTCAATTGAACGATCTCTTTTTAGAACATATTCGATTTCTGTTATTATAGCAGTGATAGGATTCATTAGTTGATGTGAGACAAGATCAGTAAAATGTTTTAGTTCATTAATGTAATTTTCAATTTTATCGAATAATTCATTTAGAGTATCTCTTAATTTACCTATTTCATCATCAGGACTTGCATCAATAATAATTCGTTCCGATAAATTATTTTGATTTATTCTTTGAGCAGTTGAAATAATGTTATTAAGCGGTTTAAAGACTATTTTAGCACCTATTAAGCTTAAGAAAAAAAGAAAAATCATTGAAAGTGGAATTCCAATCAAATTGAAGATAATTAAGTTATTAAATAAAATGGATTTTGTTTTATCAAAAACGGTTAGTCTTAGAACAGCTATTTGTTCTCCAGATTGATTTTTAATTGGATAATAGCCTGCACGAAAATTTTCGTTATGAAAACTGAAATTTTCAAAATATATATCGTTCAAATTGTTTTTATAAGTTACGGAAATATTTTTGTATAATTCTAAATTTCTGCTCGAAATTAAAATTTTGTTCGAAGAATCATATATCTGTAAAAAACAAGGATTATCAGTGATATAGTATAAATCAGGATCTAAAATTTCAGATGAATCTATAGAAATAATATCATCGTTACTTACCTGAATTGCTTTTGTAATTAAATTTATCTCATGCTCTATTCTATGGTCTAAATCCTTTCTGTGAATTTTATTTATGAAAATTATCAGAATGGAATTGAATAATATTAAAAGAGTAAGAAAAATTATGGTGTTAGTAAAAGTTAGTCTCTTGACATATTCAGTGAGATATATCTTTGATTTATTAATCGACAATAAAGATATAACCTTCTCTGTAAATATTTTTAATATATTTTTTACCTGAAATTTCCTCAAGTTTGTCTCGTAATTTTTTACAGTAACTTCGCAAAAATTTGTTTGAGGAAATATAGACATATCCCATATTTCTTTACAAAGTATTTCTTTGTTAATAATTTTTACTTTATTTAAGCAAAAAAGTTTAAGAATACTTGATTCTTTGTCAGTAAGATAAACTTCTTCTCCTGATGAACTAATTAGTTTTTTCTTACTAATATTAAAAGTAAGATTATTATCTATTTGTATAGTGTCTGAAAATCTATTAGAACGTCTCAGAACTGCTTTTACTCTGGCTAAAACTTCAACAAAAGAGAATGGTTTAGTAATATAATCATCAGCATCTTCATTCAAAGTATTAACTTTATTAGAAACACTACTTAGCGGAGTGATAATTATAACGGGAGTATCATTTTTGGCTTCTCTCATTTTTTGGCAGACTTCAAAACCTGATAATTTTGGCATTTTCCAGTCAAGAAGAACAACATCAAATTTATTAGAATTTATTTCTGAAGCAGGTGATTTGCCAAGTGGTGTTTATGTTTATCGAATTACTTCAAACAATTTCTCTTATTCAAGAAAAATGGTGCTGATGAAGTAATAACTCAACTAAGAAGGGCAGGTCTTTATTTACTTGCTCTTTTTAATAATTTTTTATATTGCCCCATACATATTTTCTTTTTTCAAATTTTAATTCAACAATTTTAATATTTGTAAAAAATACCTTAACTGCTATTTCGTTTTATTTGACTAAAAGTTTTTCCTTATTTCATAGTAAGCGAATTAAAATTTGACCTTTAATCTCAGAGTGTGTCTTAAAAATAATTTATTTAGAAAAATTTTATGGATAATGTTATACTTGAGATAAAATTGGGAATTGTTTAATTAAAAAATTAAAAATCGAAATAAAAAGTTCTTATTTGTAAAAAATTTTTTTAGATAATTTTTAAGTTGTAGTATTTTGAAAAGAAGATAGTTTTGTTGTATAGCTTTAAATAAATTCAATCATTTGTGGATAATAATTTAAACCCTGCATTTTCAATTATTTTACTTATTAGTTCGGTATTTATCTTTTTTATATCATCTATTTCAAACTTTACCATTCCAATCTCAATTGAAAAATCTTTAAATCCAAACTTCTCAAATTCTTTTTCTAATGTTTTAATACAATGTTGGCAAGACATTCCTTCAATCTTTAAGGTTAAAATCATATAAATAAATTTCCTTTTTGACAAAAAATAAATGTAAATACATTTATAATAAAAAAATTTACCATAAACTTTAGGTTATTATGACTCTTCAAGGTGAATAATTTATTAGATACTATTAAAAATTTATTTAATGATTATTAAAAGTATAAAATGCAGTGATTAAAAGTATAGAAATATTCTAGTTTGGTTATATAAGAAAATCCAAAGAAAACAGAAATTCATTTTTCAGAATTATTTGTTAAGAAAAGAGATTTTTAGTTTTAAGTGTTTTTATTTTTAAGGTTTTTCCAATCATCATAAGTTAAAGGAAGTTTAATCTGATAAGTTAATTTTTACAAAAGCTTATTAACTTTATTTAGTCCAGAGATTTTAGCTCAAATATCTTTTTATATGTGATAGTAATTATTTTGAATTTATCGTCAGAATATTAAAAAACTGTTTGGATTGTTGATAATTGAGTAATGTGATTTGATTAATAAAGATGATTTATTATCCCTCCAGTTGAAAAATCAATTGAATTAGATATTGTAAAAACTATATTGATTTTTATTAAATACAACATATTTCTCATTTCTATAATCTTTTCTGTATGACTCTCTTTTTCTTGATTGAAATTTTGGTGAAACTCTGTGAATTTTTTCACTATTTATTTTAGATGAAACAAAATTTTGATTATAACTAACAGGCTGGACATAAACTGGAGAAGGTTGTAATTGAACAACTGGCATTACTTTAAGACTTGAATTCTCAACTAATGAGGATTTTACTTCTTCTTTTTTATTTGATTTTTTAATTTTTAAGAAAATATAGAAGAATAGCCAAGACAAAATAAATAAGGTTGAAAATCCTAACAAACTGGTTTTAATTATTTCTATTAGTGTCATTTTTCATTCTCCTTGTTTTTAGTTTATTAGTAGCGAATAATGTGCCAGACTGAAAAATTTGAATTTTAATAAAAAATAAATGTTTTATGAATGGTTTTGTTTCAAAATGAGATTGTGTTTTAATATGAAATATTTAGAGAAAGGTTTTAGTTGAAATTTGTATAGGTAAAAAATTAACTAAAACTAAAGTGTTTATTTTTGACTAAATTTTTTAAGATACAAGTTCACAAAGGATTTTTTTACAACCAAAAAATCTCAAATCCCAAAATCAAAAATGGAACACGAATTTGACGGATGCGACGGATTAGAACGGATTAATTGATAACAAAAAAATAATCCGTGATAATCCGTTGAATCAGTGTCATCTGTGTTCCATAAATTAAAAATCAAAAATAGAACACAGATCTAACGGATGCGACGGATTAGAACGTATTCCTCATAGCAAGAAGATAATAACCACAGAGTTCACGGAGAAATTACGCAAAGTTCTCAAAGGATCTTTAATAATTAACAATCAAAAATCTAATAATTCAACATTCAAAATTTAACATTCAACATTTTTAAACGCTTCATTACTCGAACATCTGGAAGTAGTTCGGTTTTCGAGTAGCCTGAAGCGAAGCGAAAGCGTATCGAGAAAACCAAGAACAATTATCAATTTACAATTTACAATGTACAATTAACAATCAAAAAATCTCAAATCCCAAAATCAAAAATGGAACACAGATTTAACGGATGAGACGGATTTAAACGGATAATTTGTAGCAAAAAAATAATCCGTGTTTATCCGTTGAATCAGTCTCATCAGTGTTCAATAAATGAAAAATCTCAAATCGAAAAATCACAAATCTTAAAATTATAAATGGAACACGGATCTAACGGATGAGACGGATTAAAACGGATTAGTTGATAGCAAGAAGTTATTAAC
>Ga0308389_1002260_pt1 | contig 12226 bp, 9 predicted proteins | sample Hotspr2Sample148_FD_202362 | JGI IMG/M metagenome (GOLD analysis project Ga0308389, IMG submission 202362) | Hot spring phototrophic mat microbial communities from Mushroom Spring, Yellowstone National Park, Wyoming, United States - 20040719_148 ... | reverse complement strand
GCTCCCTGCCACCGATGGCGCTCATCCCCGAACCCTGGCCAGAAAGTCTTGACACACCGAACGCGCATGCTGACGCTCCGCTACCGCATCAGAAAGCGGCCTAGCAAAAACTCTATACGTGAAAGGAGGTTGGGAGGGGGGCCGGGGCGCCGTATGCGCTGAGGTGGAAGGTATTGGCTCTCGTAGCCTATGTTCACCTCAGCCATCCATGCGGCTGCGCCGCACACCGACGGGATGAAAAAAGGTTCTTCCTGGGAGGGCGTAGCCCTCCCAAACCCTCCCGCGGGCGAGGATATGGGGAAACCCGGTTTCCCCATGCCCCTGCGTGAGGACCAGGCTCTCCCGCGGGCGAGGATATGGGGAAACCCGGTTTCCCCATATCCCCTCTCCGAGAGTTTTGGACGATGCCTTGCGGCTGCAATCGCGCAAGCGCTCACAGCTCGGCGACATAGGCCGCGTAGGCCCCGGGGTTCTCCCAGACGCGCACGCTGAGGCGCGCCAACCCCTGGGCGCGCAGCGCCCCGGCCAGCCGTTCCCAGCAGAAGCGGGCCACGTTCTCGGCGGTGGTATTGATCCCCGCCAGCCCCGGCACCTCCCCCAGGTCGCGGTAGTGCAACTCGGCCACCAGGGCCTGCACCGCCTCCTGAAGCGTCGCGAGGTTGAACAGCGTCCCGTCGGGGCGCAGGGCCGCCCCGGACACGGCGACCTCCAGCCGGTAGGTGTGGCCGTGCATGCGCGTGGCCGGGCCGAAGTCGCCCACCAGGCGGTGGGCGGCCTCGAAGTGGGCGGCTATGCCGACTTCGTACATATTCGTTGCTCCAGATGGGTGTGACGTCATCGCTGGCGCGCCCCTCAGGCCCGGCGGCTCATGGTCTTTGAGAAATTATAGCAGTTCCCGGAGAGGGTGGACCTTCTGGGCACAGTTGCCCGATGGTCTTTGAGCAATGCATCCGGTATGTCGGGCTGGCCGTGGGGCTGAAGCCCTCGGCTACCCAGGGCGAAGCCCGCCTGCGCGGGCTAGAGCGGATGATGTATTCAAAGACCATCAGCTCCACGGCCAGCCAGCCTGGTAATGAGTTTTAAGCAGTAAAACGGGTAGAGGCCGCGCAGGCGGGCTTCGCATCCCCTAGCCGAGGGCTGATGGTCTTTGAATACATGGTAGAGGCCGCGCAGGCGGCCTTCGCATCCCCTAGCCGAGGGCTTTAGCCCGATGGCCAGCCCGGCATAGCGGATGAATCGCTCAAAGACCATCAGCCCGACGGCTCGTGCAGGATAGCGGATTACATTCTCAATCTCCATGCTGCCCGCGCTCCCAGGAGAACCGTGAACCCGCACGCATGGCGTAACCCTCCGGGTCGTGTGCGGGGAGATCCGCTTTCCTCGCCGCCCGCCTGTCGGGACGCGCCGTTATGCGGCAGGGCCGGGCGGGCGCGGCAACCCGCGGCGGAAGAGGTCTACCACCGTGTCGGCCAGGCGTTCGGCGTCGGGTTCGTCAACGACACTCAGCCGCCCGACGCTGGGGGTGAGACTGAGGGCGTAGTAGGCCCGCACGAGGCTGGGAACGTCCGCGCGGGGGTCAATTTCGCCGGCCTGGATCGCCTCGTGGAAGGCCGCCACGATCGCTTCGTCAATGCGCATCAGGCAGGCGCGCGAATGGGGATGGCGCTCCAACAGGTCAACGATCTCGGGCAGCCACAGTTGCATGGTGCTGGTGCGATGCTCGACCTGGAGCCGCACACTGGTGTGCAGGAAGCGCAGCAGTCGCTCCAGCGGCGAGGCGGAACGTTCTTCGGCCACCAGGGCCAGGGTGCGCTCGATAAGCTGGGTCGCCATCGCCGCGATCAGGTCCTCCTTGGTGGGAAACTGGTTGTAGAGCGTGGGCTTGGAGACCCCCACCCGGGCGGCCAGGTCGTCCATTGACATGGCCGCGTAGCCGCGCTCGGTCAGCAGTTGATGGGTGGCCTCCAGGATCTCCTCGCGGAGCATCTGGCGACGGCGTTCGCGAAGTGAATGGGCCATAGGACAGGTATCTCTGGTTCGCTCTGTGGATGGGGACGCGGAGCAAACAGGTTGCCCCGCGCCCTGACTCTCGGATGGCGCCTGATGGTCTTTGAATACATAATCCGGTATAGGCCGCGCAGGCGGGCTTCGCCTTGCCTGGCCGAGGGCTTATGGTCTTTGAATGCATAATCCGGTATAGGCCGCGCAGGCGGCCTTCGCCTTGCCTGGCCGAGGGCTTCAGCCCCACGGCCAGCGCGGCAGAGCGGATGAATTTCTCAAAGACCATAAGGCGCGGCAATCACCCCTCTGTTTTGATGTTCACCCTGGCGCTCATCCCCGCCCGGAGGACCGGGTCCTGGCTGTCGAGGGTGATCCGCACGGTGTAGGTGCGCACGTTGCCAACCACGGTGGCGGTCGGCGCGACGTAGGTCACCGTTCCGGCGAAGGTCCTGCCGGGAACGGCGTCCAGGGTCACGCTGGCGGGCATGCCCTCGCGCACGCGGGCCACATCGGTGTCGCTGACGTTCACCTCGACCCGCAGTTCGCTGACGTCGACGATTTGGATGGCCGGGAGAGCGCCGGTGCCGACCGGATCGCCGGGATCGATGTTGACCTGGGCGACCACCCCGTCGAAGGGCGCGCGCAGCACCGACTTATCGAGATTGAGCCGGGCGGACTCGAGGGCTACTTCGGCGGAGGTTACCTGGGCCAGGGCGGCGGCCAGGGTCGCCGCGCTAGGGTCGCTGGTGATGCGCGCGAGGTTGGCCTGGGCGGCGGCCAGGCTGGCCTCGGCGGCCTCGAGGCCGCCAGCGCGCTGGTCGCCGCGCAGCTTGTCGAGGTTGGCCTGTGCCTGGGCCACCTGCGCGGCCACGGCGGCGCGTTGTTCGGCGGTGGCGCCGTCGAGCAGCCGCTGGAGGCTGGCCTGGGCCTGGCGGAGTTGCGCCTCGGCGGCCTGCAGGCCCTCGATTTCGGCTTGCTGCGCCTGCTCGAAGGCCACGCGGGCCTGCTCGAGCTGGGCCTCGGCGGTCTGCACGGCGCGCAGGGCCGACGCCTCGCGGTCGCGGGCCTCGCGGGGCAACTCGACGGGCAACTTCTCGAGTTCGCGGTTGCGCCAGTAGATCGTGCTGTAGGCGTCCTGCGCGTCGCGGAGCTGGTTGGCGGCCTGCTCCATCCGCAACTGGGCGCTGGTCTTGGAGGCCGAGAGATTGGCCCGCTGGAGTTCGAGATTGGCGGCGGCCTGTTGCACGGCGGCCTCGGCCTGTTGCAGATCGGTGGCTTTGGGGCCGGCTTCGATCTCGGCCTGGCGCGCCAGGGCCGACTGCAGGGCTTGCTCGGCGGCGGCGATGTCGGCGTCGGTCACGCTGCCCCGCGCCTGGCGCAGCGCTGCCGCGGCCTGGGCCACCTGGGCGCGGGCCGCGGCGACTTCCTCGGCGCTGGCGCCCTCAACCAGCCGGTCGTAGTTGGCCCGCGCCTGGGCCAGGGCGGCCTCGGCCTGGCGCACCTGCAACTCCAACTCGGCCCGGTCCAGGCGGGCCAGTTCCTGGCCGGTTTGCACGCGCATACCCTCTTCGACCAGCACCTCGGCGACGACGCCCGGCACGCGGAAGCTCAGTTCGGCGGAACTCCGGGCGGCGATCTCGCCGGAGGCGGTGACGCCGGGGTTCAGCAGGGGGACAGGCGTCGGCGCGGCCTGCCCGGCGGGCGCGGGGGCGCCGCCGGCGCCAACCGGGGCCGTGGTCGGCAGGACCATCGTCGGCCGGGTTTCGACCGTGGGCTGCGGCGCGGTCGTCGGGGCGGCGCAGGCGCCCAGGGCCGCCGCCAGCAGCGCAATCGCGAGAATCTTCTGGTACACGGAACAGACTCCCTATGACTAAACGTAGCTTGCCGGAGAGGGGCCGCGGAAACCTGCTTTCCGCGGCCCCTGGGAGGGTCCGGGAGGGCCAGGCCTTGCCAGGGACATCCCCTGGGAAAGGGTAACTGTTCACACCTGGAATAACCCACGCGCCTGGGAGCGCGGGCGGAATGCCGGCGTCGCGTCTCCGCGGGCAAGATGCCCGCGCTCCCGGGAGAAATGTGAACCCCTTACGGGAAACCGCGCCTAATCCGCCGAAGGCTCGGACGTTGGCGCGGCGGGGCCGGGCAGCGATGGGATGGGCGCATCGCCGCCGGGCGCCGGTGGCGCGGCAGGCGCCGGTGGCGCGGCGGGCGCCGCTGGCGGCGCTGCGGCCGGAATGCGCCGCCGCACCCAGGCCGAGAACCGCGTGACGGCCGAGTCCATCAGGCTGTAGACCGTCGGCACCACCAGCAGGGTCAGCAGGGTCGAGGTGGTCATTCCACCGATGATCACCCAGGCCAGCCCCTTGCGGAACTCGCTGCCTTCGCCGGTGGCGACCACGTGGATGCCCAGGGCCGTGGGCATGGCCCCGGCGATCAGCGAGAGGGCCGTCATCAAGATCGGGCGCAGGCGGATGGCCCCCGCCAGGCGCAGGGCCTCGTGCTTGCTCAGGCCCAGCTCGCGCAGGCGGTTGGTGAAGTCAACCAGCAGGATCGAGTTCTTCACCACCAGGCCGAGGAGCATAATCAGGCCGATCATGCCCGTGATGTCGAGGTCAATGCCGATGATGCGCAGCACCAGAAAGGCGCCGATGAAGCTGAAGGGCATGGCCATCATGATCACGAGCGGCTGCGAGAAGGAGCCGAACTGCGAGGCCAGCACCATATAGACGAACAGCACCGAGAGGCCCATCGCCAGCAACAACGACTCGAAGCCCTCGCTGGTCTGCTGCAAGGTGCCCACGTAGCTCACCACCACGTCGCCGGGAATGCCCAGGGCGGCGATGCGCGGGGCGATGTCGGCCTGCACCTCGCCCAGGTTGCGCCCCTCCAGGTTCGCGCCGATCAGCACCTGGTTGAGGCGGTCGAAGCGGCGGATGGTCACCGGGCTGGAGGCCAGTTCCACCGTGCCCAGGGCGCTAAGGGGCACGATGCCGGTGCGCGTGGGAATGCTGATCGCCCCCAGCGCCTCGACCCCGGCGCGATCCTCCGGCTCCAGGCGCACCACCACGTCAGTGTCGGCGCCATTCTGGCGCAGCACGGTGGCCCGGTCGCCGTTGATCAGCGCGCGCACCGAGGTGGCGATGTCATCGTTGGTCACCCCCAGCTCGCCGATGCGCCCGGGATCGGCGCGGAAGCGCAGCTCCGGCTTGCCGAACTGGAAGTTGGTGTCAATGTCCACCAATCCCGGGGTGCGCTGCAGTTCGGCCATCACCGCCTGCACCACCGGCTCGAGTTCGGCGACGGGCCGCGCGGTCTGCAGGCTGACCTGCAGTTCACGCCCGGCCACCCCGGTGCTGGTGGGCTGGAAGCTGGGCTGGGCGAAGGAGAGCCGCGGCAGGAAGGCGAGCTGGTCGCGCAAGCGTTCCTGCACCGGGATCGTCGGCGTGCGCCCCTTGAGTTTGACGAAGAACTCGGCCCGTTCGGGGTTGCCGGCGAAGCCCACATTGGCGATCACCGTCTCCACCGCCGGATCGGCCAGCAGCACCTGCTCGGCCTGCTGGGCCAGGCGGTTGGTCTGCTCCAGCGCGGTGCCGGGAGGCGACTCGAAGCCCATCAAAAACTGATGCGGGTCCTGCTCGGGGAAGAAGCTGAACTTCAGCCCGCTGGCGACCACCATGCTGAGCACCAGCACCCCGATGGCAATGCCAACGACGATCAGGCGGTTGCGAGTCGAGCGCAGCGTCCAGGCGAGGAGCGAGCCATAAGCCCGACCCATGCGCCCGGGGTCCTCCTGGGCCTCGTGGATCAGCCCGGCGTCGCGTTCGATATGCTCGCCCTCCAGATGGTCGAGCTTGAGACCGGGCACAGCGTCGTGGTGCGGCCCTTTCTCCTGATGCGGCTTGACCTTGACCCCGGGGAAGACGTTGGCCGACATCATGGGGGCCAGGGTAAACGCCTCGGCCAGCGAGAGGAGAATGGCAATCGAAACCACCAGGCCGAAGGACTTGAAGACGATGCCGGCGGTGCCTTCGGCGAAGGTCACCGGCACGAACACGGCGACGATGGTGAGGGTCATCGCCACCACCGAGAGGCCCACCTCCCAGGTGCCCTTAGACGCGGCCACCCGCGCCGTCTCGCCGCGCTCCATGTGGCGGAAAATATTCTCGCGCACCACGATCGCGTCGTCAATCACCAGACCGACGCAGAGGGAGAGGGCCAGCAGGGTGATCAGGTTAATGGTCAGCCCGAAGAACGGCATAAAGATAAAGGTGCCGATGAGAATAATGGGCAGACCGGACATCGTAATGATCGTGCTGCGGAGGTTGCGGAAAAAGAGCCAGACCACCGCGAAGGCCGCGATAGAGGCGAAGATCAGTTCTTCGAGCGAACTGCTCACCGACGAGCGCACGGCCTGCGAGTCATCGCGGGGAACGGTGTAGGTCAGGTCGGGGCGATTGGCGAACACTTCGGCCAGGGCCTTGCGCACATTATCGGCCACGGCCACGGTGTTGGCGCCGGACTGCTTGCGGACCTGGAGGATAATCGCCTCGCTGCCGTTCAGCCGCGAGATGCGGGTCACATCGGCCACCCCATCTTCGACGCGGGCCACGTCGCCGATGCGGTAGGGCGTGCCGGTGATCTGGATACGGGCGATATCCTCGGGCGTCTGGAGCAACGAAGGGGCGCGCAGGCTGATCTCCTGGTCGCCCTGGGTAATCGAGCCGAGACCCAGGTTGGTGTTGGCCTGGCGCAGCGCGTTGCTGATCTGGGAGGGCAAGATACCATAGGCCTGCAGTTTCTCCAGATCCATCAGCACATTGATCTGGCGCGTTTCGCCGCCGCTGACGCTGATCGAACCGACGCCCTGGGCGCGCTGCAGCAGGGGCACGATCTCGTCATCGAGGACGCGGCGCAGTTCCAGGGGCGACTGCCCGGCGGTGCCGGCCACGGCGATCGACATGATCGGTTCCTGGTTGGGGTCGAAGCGCTCGTAGACCGGCTGGCGCACGTCGCGGGGCAAGGTGGGCAGCACCGCGTTGACCTTCTCGCGCACCTGTTGTTCGGCCTCGCGGATGTCGGTGCCGGCCCTGAACTCCAGCAGGATGAGAGCGAAGCCTTCGCTGGCCTGGGCAGTGATGTCCTCCAGGCCGCCCAGCGTATTGACCGCGTCTTCGATCGGCTTGACCACCTGGTCGGCCACGCTTTCGGGGCCGGCGCCGGGGTAGGTGATCGAAACGGCCATCACCGGCACATCAATATCGGGCAGCAGATTGACGGGCGTGGTGCGAAAGGCGAGGAGACCGAAGGTGATGACCGCCAGCATGATCATGGTGATGAACACCGGCTGGCGGATGGACATGTCCGAGATCCAGAGACCGTTGAGCTTCTCTTTCTGGCGGGGGCCCGTTGCCATCACATTCTCCTGGATGGGATCTGCACATCGTTTGCAAAGATGTTATCTTTACTCTACCGTAAAGTCTTCTAACGCGCAAGTGTAGCGCCGATGCCGGGACGGGCCGTCCATGCGGCTGCGCCGCACACCGACGGGATGAACATAATTTCTTGGGAGGGCGTAGCCCTCCCAAACCCTCCCACCGGGTGGGGAAATGGGGAAACCCGGTTTCCCCATTCCCCTGCGGGGGGACACGCGCGGCGGCGGGGTATGCCATCCGGCATATGCTGGCTGGCATAGTACCACTAACCCTTCATACGATAGGAGCATGGGGGCTTGTAGCCCTGGCGCCGAACCTGGTATCGTACTGCCGCTCGAATCCTCTGGCACAGCGGCGGAGTCTGGCGCCCTGCGCGCGTCCCGTTCTCCAGCGGAGCTGCCGCACTCGCAGCGCCTGCGCACGCCGGCGTGTCGCCGCACGACCCGACCATTTTGCAATGGGACACCCGATGAACAAGCCACGCATACTTCTGGTAGAGGAGGACCCAACCCTTCGGATGGCGCTTGACAGCCAGTTGCGCGCCGGCGGGCACACCGTCGTCGCCACGGGCGATGCCGAGCAGGCCAGGGCGCTGCTGCAGCAGGAATCCTTCGCCCTGCTGATGATCGAAGTCGCGCTCGCGGCGGGTGATGGGATCGCGCTCATGGCCCTGGCGCGCCGCCTGCACCCCGACCTGGAGTTGATCGTCCTGACTGGCGCCGCGACGCTCGAATCGGCGATCGCGGCCCTCAATCTCGGCGCGCGGGCCTACCTGCGCAAACCCTTCACCCTCGATACCGTCACCCGCTGTGTGGACCGGGCGCTGGAGCAGTGGCACACCCGCAGCGCCCACCAGGCCACGCTCCGGCAGTTGGGTGCCGCGCTGTTGCGCATCGCCGAGCCTCACGACGCCCCCTACGATGTCCTGGAGCCCCGCCAGGCGTCCCTCCGCGTTGGCAGCCTGCAGATCGACCCGCGTCGCCGCCGGGCGATGCTGGGCGCTCGGATCCTTCCGCTCACCAGCGGCGAGTTTGATTTGCTGCTCTACATGGCCCATCGCAACGGCGAGGTGCTCTCTCCCGAGCGCCTGGCGCGGGACGTACTGGGCTACAACTGCGCCCCCGACGAGGCCCGCGAGCTGATCAAGGCCCGGGTGCACCGCCTGCGCGCCAAACTCGAACCGAACCCCCGCGCGCCGACCTTCCTGGTAAGCGTGCGCGGCGCCGGCTATATGCTTACCGCGGGCGAGGAGCACTGAAGGGCCTGACAACGGGATGACCCGGACCGCACAGGGCCGGCGGACCTGCGCGATCCGGGGGCATCCACTGCTCCCGCCTCGAACACGGGGAAACGCGGCCACCACCCCATGAGGTACGTGTTCACACCTGGGGTAACCCACGCGCCTGGGAGCGCGGGCGTCCCGCCCGCGTCGCGTCTCCGCGGGCAAGATGCCCGCGCTCCCAGGAAAAATGTGAACACGTATCCCGTGAGATCTTCTCCCCTCCCAAAAAGGGGGCCGGCCCCTTGCGCCGCGCAGCGGCGGCTGGTACGGTATAGGCGTGGAATGATCCAGTCAGTGTCGTGTGAAGCGCATCCATGGGAGGAGAGACGATGGGTTGGTTAGACTTTCTCTTCGGGCGCAAGAACGCGCAGCCGGCCCCCCAACCGGCCCGGGGGCGCGTCTCTTTTGGCGAGGGACCGATTCGCTTGAACGGCGCGGCGCCCGCCCAGGGCACTCCGGGCGCCGCGCTGGATGAGCACGAGCTAGCCCTGCAACGTTACCGCTACATGCTGCGCACGGCTCCGCCGGAGACGATCGAACAGGCCCATGCCGAGGCCTTTGCGCAGATGACGCCGGAGCAGCGGGCCTATGTCTTGCAGGCCCTGGCCGCGGAACTTCCCGAGGCCGAGCGCGCCAGGCTCACCCCGGCCGATAGTGAGCCGCAGCCCCTGGCGCGCGTGGCGACGCGCGCCGAGTTGCGCAACCCCGGCACGGTCGAGCGCGCGCTCGGCGCCGCGCCTGCCGGCCAGGGTATGCCCGGCGGCATGGGCGCGCTGGCCGGCACGCTGCTGATGAGCTTCGCCGCCGGCTTCGCTGGCAGCATGGTCGCGGCGGCCTTCTTCGATGCTATCGGCGACCCTTTCGCCGCGGCCGGGGATATGGCCTCCGAACTGCCGGTGGCCGAGGCTGACTTCGGCGAGAATTTCGCCGATTTCGGCGGGTTCGATGGCGGCTTCGAGGAGTTTTAGGGGCAATACTTTTCAGATAAGATGACCACCCCAGCCCTCCCCCGCTGAGGGCCGCGAGCGCGGCTCCTCCCCCCAGCGGGGGGGCGGTTGGGAGGGGGGGCTGAAGCGCCGCGTTCGCTGATTTGATAAGGTATTGGTTTTAGGGGGGCGCGTGGAAACCTGGTTTCTCCGCGCCCCTGCCGTGCCAGAGGGTCTGAGAGGGCTTTGCCCTCCTGGGAACAACCCTGGGCAGTGGTATACTGAAAGCATGACTACCACTGCCCAGCCGGTGATCCGCCTCGTCCGGGTCGGAACGTTGCCCTACGCCACGGCCCTGCAATGGCAGCGCGACCTTGTCGCCGCGCGCTCGGCCGGGCGCATCCCCGACACGCTGCTGCTGTTGGAACACCCCCCCACGATTACGCTTGGCGCGCGCGCCGATCCCGCCCATGTCCTCCTGTCCCCCGACGAACTCCAGCGCCGCGGTGTGGCCGTGGTGGCCAGCGATCGCGGCGGGGACGTGACCTATCACGGCCCCGGGCAACTGGTCGGCTATCCGATCCTCAAACTCTCCCACTACGGGGCGGACCTTGGTCGCTACCTGCGCGGGCTGGAGGAGACCATCATTCGCACCCTGGCGGACTACGGCGTTCCCGGCGAGCGGGCGCCAGGTCTTACCGGGGTGTGGGTCGCGGGAGGACGGGCCAAGATCTGCGCCATCGGCGTCCGGCTGAGCGCCTCGGGCGTCACCTCGCATGGCTTTGCGCTGAACGTCAGCACCGACCTGAGCGGATTCGCCCAGATTGTGCCCTGCGGGATCGCCGATCGCGCCGTCACCTCGCTGGAGCGTCTGCTCGGGTATGCCCCGTCCCTCGACGCAGTGTCCACGACCCTGGTCGGGCACTTCGCGGCGGTCTTTGGCGTGGAGATTCGAACCGAAGATGGGGTACAATGGGAGCGTGAAAGACCGGCGGATGGGCAAGCGGGTTTTCCTATGCCAGTGCCGGAGTGAACGCCGATAGGGCCAGCCTCCGGCTGGTCCCACGGTTCTCGGGGGGAACACCGGTAGGGCCAGCCGGAGGCTGGCCCCACGATCCTCCAGGCAGGACACGGACAGAACCGGTTTTCCCATTCCGGCTAGAAACAGATGCTATGGCTGAACTGATTCCCCTCTCGTCCATAGGCGTGGCCGGCGCCTCCGAGCCCGCGCCGCGACCACGGCGCCCGGAATGGCTGAAGGCCCGCGCGCCCTCCGGCGCGAACTACGCCGATGTGCACCGCCTCATGCGCGAAAAGGGCCTGCATACGGTATGCGAGGAGGCCCGCTGCCCCAATATCGGCGAATGCTGGAACCACCGCACCGCGACGTTCCTGCTCCTGGGGGACATCTGCACGCGCGGCTGCCGCTACTGCGCGATTGGCAAAGGCAAGCCCCGGCCGATTGACGAAACCGAGCCGGAACGGGTCGCGGAGTCAGTGGCCCACCTGCAATTGCGCTTCGCCGTGCTCACCTCGGTCAACCGCGATGACGCGCCCGATGGAGGCGCGCACATTTTCGCCCGCACCATTAGCCTGATCCGCGAGCGCGTGCCTGAGTGTAGCGTCGAGGTGCTGATCCCCGATTTCGACGGCAACTGGGACGCCCTCCAGATGGTGCTGGACGCCCGTCCCGATGTGCTGAACCACAATATCGAGACCGTGCCGCGGCTCTTCCGGCGCTTCCGCCCCCGTGCCCGCTTCGAGCAGAGCCTGGAACTGCTAGCCCGCGCCCGCGCCTTCGATCCGCGTCTGGTGACCAAGAGCGGGATGATGGTCGGCGCTGGCGAGACCAACGCCGAGGTGCTTGAGGTGCTCGACGCCCTGCGGGCGGTTGATGTCAATGTGGTAACCATCGGGCAGTACCTGGCCCCCGACGCGAGTTACTGGCCGGTGGATCGCTACGTGACGCTGGAGGAGTTCGCCCATTTTCGGGTCGAAGGTTTGCGCCGTGGCTTTCGCCACGTGGAGAGCGGTCCCCTGGTGCGGTCGAGTTACCATGCCCATCTCCACGTGGGAGCGCCGCAGCACTGATACCATGACGGTACCGTTGGCGAGGCGTGGGGAGACCTGGCCTCGCCGCGCCCCCCTTCCGCCCGCGGCGGCAGACGCGCGCGGTCACATGTCCCCTGGGAGCGAGGGCGGAATTTCCCCGGCGCTGAGCGCGGTAGTGTATCATCTTCTTGGGAGGGCCTGGCCCTCCCATTTTCTCGTTTATATAATCAGATGTCCATGCGGCTCCGCCGCACAACGCCGCAATGAACATACGGTTGTTCCTGGGAGGGCTGCGCCCTCCCAGACCCTCCCGCGGGTGGGGGCATGGGGAAACCCGGTTTCCCCATGCCCCTGCGGGGCGGGGGTGTGGGGAAACCCGGTTTCCCCACACCCCTCTTCGAGAACCTATGTTCACGTTAGGAGTTATGCGGTCGCCTCCCGACAGGGAGCAGGCAGGGCCGCAGGCCCTCCCCGAACCGTTCGTTTCTCGTTCCCCGCCCGCGGCGGGTGCGCTGTGGGCGTCTCGCCGGGCATCC
>Ga0308389_1002259_pt1 | contig 12227 bp, 9 predicted proteins | sample Hotspr2Sample148_FD_202362 | JGI IMG/M metagenome (GOLD analysis project Ga0308389, IMG submission 202362) | Hot spring phototrophic mat microbial communities from Mushroom Spring, Yellowstone National Park, Wyoming, United States - 20040719_148 ... | reverse complement strand
CGCTAGTAGGGATTGACTACTCGTACTGGTTGGTAGAGATCGAGCTGGATGGTACATTTACCGAATATGGTCCGTTACAGTCTCGTGGTACGATAAACCAGCAATATCGCTGCTTTATACCGCTGATCGGGCGTTAAGGAGTCATATGACCATGAGACAGACCATCTGGCGTGTCCTACCAATTATCGCAGGAGGTATGTTATTTATCGTGGCATCCCTCTCAGTCTTGCCAACAGGGTCAGTGCGTGCTGAACGGCCCATGAGCATTACCGAGACATCAACGGCAGAGCCGCCAACCCAAACGCCGACTAACACACCAACCAGTACGTTGACGCCAATTCAAACATCGACTAACACGCCGACCAGTACGTTGACACCAACTAGCACGCCAACCAGTACGCCAACCCCAACCAACACCCCGACAGGTAGCGGCGGGGGCGGTGGAGCCACACCAACCCTGACCAATACCCCGACAGGTAGCGGCGGGGGCGGTGGAGCCACACCAACCCTGACCAATACCCCGACAGGTAGCGGCGGGGGCGGCGAGAGTACACCTACCTCAACTCCTACAATTGTTTCCTCCATCACTGATCTGGCACTGACCAAATCGGTTGCGCCGTCGGTAGCCAATGTCGGCGACGAGGTGGTCTATACCCTCACGCTCAGGAACGTTGGCAGCGCACCGGCCACTGAGGTCACGATTGACGACCCCTTACCGGCCTTTCTCAGCCTGATCGGCGCCAATGCATCAAGTGGCACGGTTCAACTAGACGGGAATCGGGTGCAGGTGACCATTCCGGTTGTTGCGCCAGGTGAGCAGGTGGTGGTATCGATCCAGGCACGACTACTTGCCGAACCGCTACCGCCCGAAAACCGGAACGTGGCGACTGCCCGTACCAGTAGTGTTGAAATTACGACGGATAACAACACGAGCAGCGCGACAATCCTGCCAGTGTTACCCGACCTGGCACTGACCAAATCGGTTGCGCCATCGGTGGCGCAGGTCGGTGATGAGGTCGTCTATACGCTCACACTCGGAAATGTTGGGGGCGCACCGGCAAATGATGTCACGCTGCTCGATAATCTGCCATCGTTCCTACGTCTAATTAAGGTCACGACAACGGCGGGTAATGCGCAATCAGATGGCAACCAGGTGACAGTAACGGTGCCTGTTGTTAATCCCGGTGAGACGGTGGTGGTACAAGTTACGGCGCAGGTTCTTACCCTACCAACTGACCCTGACAATGTGAATGTGGCGAGCGTGCGCACCAGCAGTAGTGAGGTTACTACGGATAATAATACCAGTAGTGCCGCCCTCACAATCACCACAACACCAACAATTCTGCCGCAAACAGGTGGTCATCTGAGCCGTTCGCTCCCATTTTTGATCGGCTTCGCACTTGTTACTATCGGTATTGGTGTATTGGTGCGACGTTGGTCTTTGGGTTCAAACACTGCTGAAACACACAGCCGTTAAATTTTACCCCCTTCTCATCTGGGCTGGCTTCCAGACAGCACGGTGCAGAAGGGGGAGAACATTTACCTTCTCATCTGGAGATAATAACGATGCGGCATCTTTTACTACTCTGCGTTGCCTTTGCCGTGGGAACAACTTTGGCTACGCCAATGACGCTGGCGCAGCCGACTAATGGTCTGGTACTACGCTCACGAGCCGATGGGGTAGAGATCGCATGGCAGGGGAATGGTTCAACTGAACCGCAACGTTTTGTCCTGTATCTGCGTGCAGATGCTTCACCGCTCCCGGTACTGCGTGAACTCCACGATCAGGCGATTGACGAACCGGTACCGGCACCGGGTTTGCCAGTTGTTACCATCAATGGCGATCAATATGAGCCGCTGCCTGCATTTATCTCTGAGATACCAAATACACCGCTCCGCCTCATCGGTGAAGGGTATCAGCGTGGTAGACGGATGGCGCTTTACGAACTTGCCCCACACTATCAATCTGATACTGGGCCACGGCTGACGACACAGATACGGGCATTTGTCGTTGGAGCAACGCTGCAACCGCCAACTAGCCTAACATCTGTGCAATTGACTAGTGTTCCCGCGCCCGATCCGATAGCAGCACGTAACGCTTGGGTTATTGACGTTCAGGCTGAAGGCATCCAGGAAATTTCGGCTGATACCCTCCGTGCGCTAGGACTTGACCTGGGCCAGGTTGCGGTCAGTCGCTTGCGCTTGCAGCGTGCCGGGATCAATCTGCCGTTAGAGCCGATCTTTCGCGGTGAGACGATAACCGCATTGCGGTTCTATGCCCCACCACCCGGTGACCGTTGGTCGGCAAGCGATCGTTACTGGCTGACGGTTGAAGAGAGCGGTAGTCCTGCCTTGATGGGAAGCCGAACTGCGCAACCGCAGGCTGGTGATCAACCGGCACTGGTGACGGTTAGCGATGTCTGGCCAACCGACTCACCAACGCTGTACGAGTCAACGTTGGCCGGTTTCGATGGCGATCACTTTTTTAGTCGGCAGCTTGATGCCAGTGCTGGTGCGCCGATGAGCACAACTATCACTTTGACACCAATGCTCCCTCTTGCTAGTAGTGGTCAGATGAGTATCTCGCTCGAATTGGCGACGTTGGTCAGACACAGCGGAACACACCGCCTCCATGTTGCCGCCAATACCTGGGAGACGACCGTCACGTGGAGCGGTTCTGGCAGTCACCAGGCAACGGTTATCTTGCCATCTCCTACCACGATCATTACGCTGACGCTCGATCCGGTCAGTGGTATTGATCGTGTCTATCTGGATCGGATGCACTTTACCGCACCGGCTCAGACGACGTTTACGGCTGCTGGTGCGATCTTCAACGGTCAGACTGGTCGTTTTCGTTACTTATTAACCGGTGCACCAACGGGCATTACCGTGTACGACATCACCGATCCCTGGCAACCAGTACGATTGCTGTTCGATGATACAGTCTTCGCCGATGATGCACCGACACCGCGTCGTTATCTGGTAACCGGTTCAGCAACACTGCACACACCGACGGTAGCGCGTCATCAACCGGTTGATCTGACCACGCCGCGTCATACTCGTGCCATTTATATCGCTCCTCGCGCATTTCTAAGCGATCTTGCACCGTTGCTGAATCATCGGCAGGCGCAGGGCTGGTCACCGATTGCAGTTGCGGTTGAAGACATTTACGCCGGTTGGAGCGGCGGCGAGCCAGACCCACGCGCAATTCGGAATTTCTTGCGCTACGTAGTAACGACCTGGTCTCCTAATCTGATAGCAGCTATTCTGGTCGGTGATGGCAGTTCCGATCCACGCGATTATCTCCAACGCGGCTGGCCAACCCTTATTCCGCCATACCTGGCCATGGTTGACCCATGGTTAGGCGAAACTGCATGTGAGACCTGTTTTGCGCAACTGGATGGTGATGATCCGACCAGCGAAACGTTCTTTCAGGCTGACATCTGGCTCGGTCGGCTGCCGGTGAAGACGAGCGCGGAATTGCGTCGTCTGGTGAGCAAGCTGCTGAGCTACGAGCAGAGTAGCGGAGTATGGCAACGGCATGCAGTCTATCTGGCTGACAACCCTGACAGCAGCGGCGATTTTGCCGCTCTCCTTGAGGAGGCCATTGCGTTGCAGCCACCACAGACGAGTACTACTCGTGTATACTACCATCCTGACGGCGGTACAGGTCGGATTGACGATGCCAATGTCGCCCGTGAGCAAGCCTTTGCTGCGTTTAATCAGGGCGCGGGGTTACTCGTTTATGCAGGTCATGGGTTACAGTTTCAGTGGGCTTTTACCGCCGTGGGTATCGAGAGGCCATTTCTGCTGAATGTTGATACGGCAACCGAACTCCGCAACGCACCGGCCCTCCCTATCGTGTTGAGTATGACCTGTCTGACCGGCGCGTTTCAACATCCATCGTTTCGCGGTACAACCATTGATGAAGCACTGGTGTTGAATCCGGCAGGTGGGGCGATTGCTACCTGGAGTTCAAGCGGCTTTGGCGTCGCTTATGGTCATCGCCAACTGCTGTTGGGCTTTGTTGAAGCTCTCTGGAGTACGCCGTCACCAACGCCACTCGGTCAGCTCGTGACTGCCGGATATGCCCGTCTGGCCGCCAGTGGTGAAGCACCTGCCTCCCTGCGCACATTTCTGCTGCTCGGCGACCCACTCACCTCGGCAGCAGCACGCCCACTTTACCGACTGGATGTACCGCTGGTGCAGCGATGATCTTATTTTTCTGCCCTACAAAGCTCATCTGCTCCACCACACCCTCCCTCTCCCATTCGGGAGGAGAAGGGGGCTAAGGGTATGATCAAAAACCTGGATGGTTAATGCGGTTCTGCAATGGCATTCCAAACGATAGGTACCGGATCGTTGCTGATGAGAACCGTTGGCAGGCAGGGGATGCGTTGTCCTTCTGCGATGGGAGGGGTATGCAACGTCTTCCGTCCTGGTGCTGCGGCGCACGGCTGGCGCGCCCTCCCCTTCCCCCTGGCCCCCTTCCTTGCCCACACGGGGAGCGGAAGGGTGACGTAGGGGGGCTGGCGCGAACGCATGGTGGCCCGCGCACGCAATGGTCGGATATGCCCGGTACGAGCCTCATGCAACATCCGGGTTTTTGATCAGGCTCTAAGGGGAAGGTGAGGTCGTTAGGTGTGCGGTGTGGTCAGGTGGGGAGGAGCACGGTCAGGCAACAGCATAGCCAGGTATACCCCCACGCACCCATATGCGGGCCAGAGGCCCGCGCTCCCAGGCAAATAGATGCTAAAATCTGTTCGTCGCTTGACAACCTCGCTTTGATCTGCTACGACGATCGTACCCGTTCGATGCGCGCCCCAAGTGCGGCCAATCGTTCGTCAATCCGCTCGTAACCACGGTCAATCTGACCGATGTTGTAAATCACACTCCGTCCCCTGGCACAGAGTGCGGCCGTCACCATCGCCATACCGGCACGAATGTCGGGGCTGGGCAAGCCGTCGGGTTCGCCATACAATTGCGAAGGCCCAACAACCACGGCGCGATGAGGATCGCAGAGCACAATCCGCGCCCCCATACCAATTAAGCGGTCAACAAAGAACAAGCGGCTCTCAAACATCTTTTCATGAATGAGCACAGTGCCGCGGGCCTGGGTCGCAATCACAATGGCGGTGCTGATCAGGTCCGGATTAAACCCAGGCCACGGCGCCGAGTCAATCTTTGGAATAGCACCGTGAAGATCGTGGCGCACAACCAACTCCTGATCTGCTGGCACAATAATGTCTTCTCCCTCTTCGCGCCACGTCACACCCAGGCGACCGAACATGATCTTCGTCATCCGATGCTCACGTGGCCGTGCACCGATAATCCGTAACTCGCTGCGAGTCACTGCCGCCAACCCGATCAGCGAACCTACTTCCATAAAATCGGGGCCAATGGTGTAATCGGTGCCGTGCAACCGACTGACTCCCTCGATTTCAAGCAGGTTCGTACCGATGCCACTGATGCGCGCACCCATACTGTTGAGAAAATGACATAAATCCTGTACGTGTGGTTCAGAAGCAGCGTTGGCGATGGTCGTATGACCTTCGGCAATACTTGCGGCAATGATTGCCTGTTCGGTACCGGTTACACTCATCTCATCAAGAAAGATGTCGGCGCCCCGCAAGCCATCGGTCGTAAGAATATAACTACTCGGTGTAACCTCAACCTGCACCCCCAACGCTGACAGCGCCAGCAAATGTGTATCGAGTCGACGACGTCCAATTGCATCGCCACCAGGACGGGGTAGCATCACGTATCCTCGTCGGGCTAACAGCGGGCCAGCAAGCAACGGTGAAGTACGGATACGGCGCGCCAGTGTGGTGTCTGGTTCAACGGCTGCCAACTGATTGGCACGCAAGTGGACAACATGGGCCTCTGGTTGCTCGATTTGCACACCGAGATGAGCGAGCAACGCTAATTTCGTGCGCACATCCCCAATGTCGGGAAGATTACGTATCGTAACCGGTTCGTCAGTCAATAGACTGGCGGCCAGTAAAGGAAGAGCCGCATTCTTATTGCCAGCGGGGCGAATAGCACCTGACAGGCGATGACCGCCTTCAATCACAAAATGATCCATACGCATGTTCCTTCGCAACCTCCAACAACGTGTACCCACGTACACGCTCACCTAATGATCGCACCTCTCCCGATTTTTGCCAACATCACCGAAGATCACAGGAGGGGTTTGCAGAGATTTCAGTTTTCGGTGTCATCTCCACCACTTGTCGGCACGTGAACAGCGTGCCATTCATCATGCATGATGAACGTCATCCAACCCCCAGCATGCTCTCGATGCACGATGAAAACTTAAAAAAAGCTCTAGCCTCACTCGCTGGAGGGAAAAGATGGTTGACTTCACTGCCAAAAGGTGATCTTCTCACCACAGAGACCACGGAGATCACAGAGACTAACGATAATGTTATCTTTCATTGAACATAGGGTTGTGAAATTTTTCTTACATGCACCCAATGGCCAAAAATTACCCTTTCATTCATAAATCCTAGACGCTCTGTGTGCTCTGTGTGCTCCGTGGTGAGTTTTTGCAGTGGACTCATAGTTGAGATCGCCTGCTCCATTGAGCATGCATATGTTGATGAGCACGGTTGCACAACAGTATGAACCGGCCTGTGCTTCCAGATCGCATGAAACCGTTTCTTAGAGCCTATCCGAATAATTGTCTCACAGTACAGCGGATGAAACCTGATCATAGATGTACGGGCGCAGCGGCGCTGCGCCCCAACTGCTCTTCTTCTGCAACAGAGTATTCCGGATAGGCTCTTAGCGCGCTTTTTTGCGTCGCCATTTCTGGAGGAAATTCTGCCCGAATCGTTGCCAGCGCCCGATGTGCTGATTACCAGCATTGCGTGCCTTCGCGACCAGGTCAGCAGCCTGAGCCTTCCCCAGCGCCAGCGCTTCACGCCCAATCGCTTGCAACTGCTCTCGATTAACGATTTCGCCTTCAGCAAACCAACGCCATGCCGCCACTCCCGTTGTGTAGGTGCCAGCGTATGCAATTGCTACTCGCGGTACAACCCCCCAAACTGGAATGAGACCTACTAAGGTGCGTGCTAATTGTCGCCAGATAAAGGCACCACCAATCACCGGGAGCACTTCAAACAATCGTTCTCGAATATCAGGTGGAGCGCCATACGCCAATGCCAGACGATACACGAGCATCGCCTGATTTTTCGTTAGCACCAGCGTGTCAGCAGCGGCAAAGGGAAGAGTGAGGATCGGGATTTGCTCTGGTAATGCCGTAGCCAACACATACGAGGCATTGGTAAACGAAACACTGCTAATGAGTTGTTGCGCCACTACCGACCGCAAACCGGGTAACCGGCGAGCTGCCGCCAGATGCAACGAGGCTGGTAGACGATCAAGAATCGCCTCGGCTAATTGCCGGTTAGTATCAGGCGAATCTGGATCAGGAACAACCAGTAAACGCGCATGAGCAACACGCGGATGCAATGGCCCGGCGTCGGCGGGTAATACCATTCCCCACACTACGACAACTGTTGGCAGGTTGAGCGTAGCCAGATGTTCAATAACCGTTAGCTCACGAGCTGAAAGCCGGACATTTCGATCCAGACCAATGATAACAAGGTCGGCATGCCGTAGCTCATCTGGGATGATCGTCGTCAGACTGACCAGATGAATAGGAGATGGCCCGGTCTGACCGTACCGTTGCGTACCTTGCTCTAACCGGCGAGCAATACTCTGACACACCTCTGATGCGCCAGCGCACACAATGGTAAGCGGTAACTCAGCTTCTTTGCGAATATCTTCAACGTTGATCTCGCGCAGCGTATTCCAGGCGATATTCAAGTCATTCCAACCGGGCATGTCCTTGACCTTCGTAGTGTCGATGAGGTACATCAGAAGTCATTATAGCACGTCCGATTAGTGATTTTCGTTCTGTGTTATAATAGCAATTAGTATGCACAACGCGCCGTGTGCGCTGAAAGAGGAGGTTACCAGTGGAACTCAATCATCGCCGACTCAATCGAGTAGACCTTATTGAGGTCATTGGGCGCGTTGATGCGGCTTCTGCACCACAACTCAAGCAACTGATTGAGTCATTGTTCGCCGACGGTCGTTATCGCATCGTGTTGGATCTCAGCCGGCTCGAATATATCAGCAGCCCCGGTTTACGTGTTCTGATTGAAGCTCGCAAAAAAGCGCGTGATTGGAAAATTACCGACCTTGAGGGGGGTGATATTCGGATCGCCAATTTACCACCCCGTATCAAAGAGGTATTCGATCTCACCGGCTTCAGTTCGCTCTTCGAGATCTATGGCGATACCGTCGAAGCAGTTGGTTCATTTTAGTACTGCCATATTACCGGATACACGTGTCCGGATCTACGATCGCCATGGAGAGTATTACCCTCACCGCCGACCTGGATGCACTGGCTAAGATCAGTGCTTTCATTACTGCCGCTGCCGAACGTTGTGGTCTCGACGAACGGGCTACCTGGCAGGTACAGCTTGCTGTCGATGAAGCTGTCACCAATGTGATCCAGCATGCGTATGACCCCGATCAACCTGGCGATCTGACTCTGAGCTGGCAGTGTCATGACCATCGCTTCATTGTGACCGTCCGTGACCATGGCCGACAGTTTGATCCATCGACCGTGCCAGTACCTGATATAACCTCGCCGTTGGAAGAACGGCAGGTAGGCGGGCTGGGAATCTATCTGATTACCCGCTTGATGGACGAAGTGCATTTCGAGTTTTCTCCCCAAGGCGGGAATTTGTTGACGATGGTTAAATATTTGCCTCATGACCAGCCAGCAGAAGCGAACGAAGTTGTCGTCATCGCGATCAACGACCGCATCGACGCGCTGACTGCTCCTCGCGTGAGCAAGCTGGTAAACGAGCGAATCAGTAACGGTGCACGCCAGGTTGTGCTTGATCTGAGTAATGTTTCATTTCTGTCAAGTAGTGGGTTGCGTGCGCTACTGCTCATTCGTAAAGAGCTGATGACACTGGGGGGAGAATTACGGCTGGCAGCGCTCCAACCGCAGGTCTACGAGGTTTTTACCATTACTGGCTTCACGCAGGTATTCAACATTCATCCTTCAGTTTCTGAAGCCCGCGCTGCTTTTTCTCAGAGGCGTTGAGTGTCGCGCGAACAGATTCTGACATGGTACGGGTTTATCATTGGTATCGTGGCATGGTTGTGGTTGTTGACCCTACCCACTTCACCGGTAGACCCACTCTACGTCTTGCTGTTTGCCATTCTTGCGTTCGTTGTTGATCTGCTGGCATTTCGCACTCCACCAGCCGATGTCCATAGTCTTGCCCCGCTGGTATTAATCACTGCCAGCCTTGCCCTGGGGCCGGTCAACGCTGCATGGTTGGCGGCAATTGAGGGTCTGATCTCCGGCATTGTCATTCCGTTACTCACCAATCGACCCCGCACATCGTTTTCGCTCCTAGGTCGACCACTTTTGCGCAGCGGGTTGCGCACGCTGGGTCTCCTGGTAAGCGGTTGGGTGGCAGGCACGCTGAGCGACCAACCGCTGACGAATAGCCAGATCGGTGTGTTATGGATTGCGACGTTGATCGGTTTTCCCCTGATTACCCAAACCGGACGTCTACTCCGCGAGCTGTTGCAGGGTGGGCAGAGCGGTCTGGCAACGTGGTGGCGTTCGGCATGGCCGGCGATTGTTGGTGCGGAAATTGCCCCCTTGCCGCTAGCCTGGTTGGGCGCGGCAATTGCTCGTGAATTGGGTCTGCTCCATCTCGGGCTTGCCGGGCTTGCTCTGATCGCATCAGCAGCGATGCTACGCCGATTATCACTCAACCTCCAGCGTCAACGCCGTTCGGTACGTGAATTAGCACGGCTGAATGAAGTGAGTCGCGCCATCATTCGCAGCGAACTCGATGTTGACTCACTCTGCGAGTTGATCTACCGTGAAGCGAGTCGGATTGTCGATACCTCGTCGTTTCATCTTGGTCTGTTTCATGGCAATTACTACACGCTGATGGTACGAATCCAGGATCGGGTGCGTCTCCCCCGCCTGACCGTCGATCTCTCGGAAAATAGTGGGCTAATCGGCTGGATTCGTGAAACCGGGCGGGCGATTCTGGTTGAGGATTTTGCCCGCGAGATGGATCGCTTGCCTGCGCGTCCACGCTATCAAAGCGAACGGCCACCCCGGTCGGGAATTTATGTGCCATTGATTGCCGGCGAGACGGTCATTGGTTCCATTTCAGTTCAGAGCTATGAACCAGGCGCTTTTGATACCAATGATCTGCGACTTATCTCGCTGATCGCCGATCAGGCTGCGGTTGCCATAGCCCGTGCTCGCGCTTTTAATGAAGCTCGTCAGCGTGCCAATCAGTTGCAAGCGATCCGCGAAGTAAGCCAGCAAATTACTGCGATCCTCAATCTTGACCAGTTGCTGCCATCTATTGTGCGACTGATCCGCGAACGCTTCGGCTATCACCCGGTTCACATCTTCACGATTTCACCTGATGATGAGCGCATCTATTTTCGAGCTTCGACGGCCGATGGTGCTGATCTGGAACGGATTCGGGCCTTGCCGCTCCGTATTGGGCAGGGGCTGGTTGGCGAGGCTGCCCGACGTGGTGAACCGGTTTTGGCCGGTGATGTGTTCAACGATAGTCGGGTAATACGCGACACCCAACATACGCGCTCTGAGCTAGCAGTGCCGTTGCGTGTTGGCTCAACGGTGATCGGTGTGCTGGATGTACAGAGTGACAAACCGCATGATTTTGATGACGATGATCTCTTCATTATTCGCACGCTAGCCGATCAGATTGCGATTGCCATCGAGAGCGCGAACGCTTATACTGCGCAACAGGAAGAAGCCTGGACCCTCAACGCCTTGTTGCAAATTGCTGAAAATATCGGTCGGGCAACGACACTTCCAGACCTGCTGGCAACCGTGGTACGTTTGCCGCCGCTTCTGTTAGGCTGCCCACGGTGCTACATGGCCCTTTGGAATCGTGAACACCATGACTTTGTGTTGCACGCAGCCTATGGCTTACCACGCAGCGTCCGAGCGACACTGATCGACCAGCCAACCCGCTCACCGTTTTTATCGCGTTTACGCGAACATACGATGGAGACAGATCAACTCTGCATCGAGACCCTCTGGCAGGCACGGGATAATGTCGATCAGTGGCCGACACTGATTGCGGCAGCCGAAAGCGGAACGCTGATCGGATTACCGATAAAAGTGCGGACAACGCTCCTTGGAGTACTGGTGCTCGATTACAACGATCCATTCCTCTCCCTCAGTTCTCGTCAGCAGAATCTGTGTATCGGAGCTGCGGCCCAAATTGCTAGCGCTCTCGAAAGTCTGCTGCTGGCGGTTGAGGCAGCAGAGGCAGCTCGTCTTGAACAGGAATTGCGTGTTGCCCGTGAGATTCAGCGTACCCTGCTCCCGACACGTCTACCCACAGCCAGAGGATGGCAGATCGATGCCGCATGGCAATCGGCACGTCTGGTCGGTGGTGATTTCTACGATTTCTGGACGTTTTCATCGGGTGCAGGTGGTTCTCAGGAATTAGGTTTCGTGATCGCCGATGTGAGCGACAAGGGTATTCCGGCAGCTATGTTTATGGCAATGGCCCGTTCGCTGGTGCGTGCTGCCGCTCTCGATGGTTCAGCCCCGGCACGGGCAATGGAACGCGCAAACCGCTGGCTGTACCGCGACTCCGAATCGGGCATGTTTGTCACGCTCTTTTATGGTCGACTTGATCTCGACTCTGGACGCCTCGATTTTACCAGTGCCGGTCATAATCCGCCGCTGATCTATCGGGCAGCTTCCGGTACCATTGAAGAGCTACGAGTCCCAGGTATTGCATTAGGTGTGATTGCCGAAATAACCTTACCTGAAGCTACAACCACACTCGCACCGGGGGATGTGTTAGTCTGCTACACCGACGGCGTGACGGAGACGATTAATGAACTGCTGATCCCTTTCGATCTTGAAGGGTTACGATCCGTGATCAAGGTTTACCACACAGCACCGGCAAGTACCATGGTGCAGGCCATTCTGGCGGCAATTGCCCGCCACAGTCACGGTCAACCGCCGTTCGATGATATTACGCTCGTCGTGATTAAACGGGAGTAATGAGATACAGTCGTTGATGATGGATCGGATTCTACACCTGCTATCGTCTCAGAAAACGTTCAATCCGCCGAAAGATAGCAGTCTGGTACGGGCCGGTAAGCAGGAGTTG
>Ga0308389_1002255_pt1 | contig 12237 bp, 9 predicted proteins | sample Hotspr2Sample148_FD_202362 | JGI IMG/M metagenome (GOLD analysis project Ga0308389, IMG submission 202362) | Hot spring phototrophic mat microbial communities from Mushroom Spring, Yellowstone National Park, Wyoming, United States - 20040719_148 ... | reverse complement strand
GAATACCGCCTGCGTCTGAGTGTAGATAATCCGTGCGACCTTGACGTGCCGACTCTCACGCAGTTTCACTGCCTTTGCCTTTCTACCTCTCATGACTCCCAATTATGCGATGTTTTCAACTGAGCAAAATTGTCTCTATAAAACAACTTGGGGAACTGATCCCTCCGATTCCGATCGAATCGGGAAGCCCGCTACTGGCCATTGGGTTCCTCTTTGGATTCTCCGAGCGCCTGCTGGATAGCATAGCGGAGAAAACGAACCTGCTATGGGAGAAGCAGGAGAAGACGCAGTCGGAGAAGCAGCAACAGCCATCCGGGTAAGCCCCTAAAGACAGGGTTTCTTCAGTTCTCTTGTGTCCTTGGCCAAACTAACCCAGCTCGCAGAAGCTGAGCTGGCGTGAGTTCAGATTTACGCAGGTGCATTTGCGGATATCGTTCAGCTCGTCATACCACCCACTCTGTTACGCTTCGCGCTGGCGAAGCATCTAAACGTGTGCCTGCCAAATTGCCGCGAGGCCAGCAAGGCTGCGCAGGCCTGGCCCAGCGGATGTTTGGCAGCGCAAAAAAGCGGCAGGGCGTTGTGTGAATCCCTAGTTCGCCAGGCGCTCAGATTCTTCGCTGCCGCTCAACATGGCATGCTCATTTGGGAATACACTCAACGCGAGCTGAAAGAAGCACTAATGGAGGATTGAACGACGCAATATCTGGTTACTGAGCTATTGTGATACGCTCTTTGAAAGATGTTGCGCCTGGTGTGTGTCACGAATATGTACAGCGACTCACGACAAACCCGATGCGTGAACACGTTAGCGAATACCCAGCAGAATCTCTATCGTTAACTGATCGAGCCGCTCGTAGAGCAAGCCTCGCCGGCCAATCGCCTGCCGATCGATTGGCAGATCTCTAAGGGCTGCCGCTTTCTGAGGGGTATACGGGCCAAGATATGGCGCCAGGCTGCCGTCGTCGGCGTTGATCTCAGCCAGCAGCGCACGGATTTCGGGATCGGCGTTCCACTGGGCGGCCTTCTCTTTGAGGATGAGATAGGTGCGCATGCAGCCGCGCGCGAAGTCCTTGACGCCCTCGTAGTCCTCCGTGCGGTAGGCGTGCGCGTCGAAGTGGCGCGAGCCCGCGTAACCTACATCTTCCAAAAACTTGACCAGGAAGAAGGCGGCCTTGAGGTCGCGGGAGCCAAATCGAAAGTCCTGATCGTAGCGGCCCGCATATTGGTCGTTGAGATCAATGTGGAAGAGCTTGCCGGCTTCCCAGGCTTGGGCGACTCCGTGGAGGAAGTTCAACCCCGCCATGTGCTCGTGAGCCACCTCGGGGTTCACCCCGACCATCTCTGGATGATCAAGGGTCTCGATAAAGGCCAGCATATGGCCAGTGGTCGCGAAGTAGATGTCCCCGCGCGGTTCGTTTGGCTTCGCCTCTAGCGCGAATTTCAGGTCGTACTTCTGATCTCGCACATACTCACACAGGAAGTTGATCGCCTCGCGGATGCGCTGGATAGCGGTCACAGGGTCTTTGGTTGCATCCGATTCGGTGCCCTCACGGCCACCCCAGAAGACATAGACTTGCGCGCCGAACTCAACGCCTAGGTCTATCGCGCGCATGGTCTTTTGCAGCGCATAGGCGCGCACGCGCGGGTCATTGCTGGTGAAAGCGCCGTCCTTGAAGATCGGGTCGCTGAACAAGTTGGTGGTGGCCATCGGGACCTTTAGCCCTGTGGTCTCCAGCGCTTTGCGGAATTCTCGCTTAATGGCCTCGGCCTCTGCGGGCGTGGCGTCAATCGGGATCAAATCGTTATCGTGGAAGTTCACACCATACGCGCCGACCTCGGCCAGCAGGTGGACCAGCTCGGCCGGAGACTTCGGATCGCGCACGGGATGGCCAAACGGATCACGGCCCACGTTGCCAACGGTCCACAGGCCAAAAGTGAACTTGTGCTCTGGCTTGGGGGTGTAATCGGACATGACGCTGCTCCTCAGTTGCTCACGGTCATTATAGAGGTGGTCGCTTGCGACGGAAGGGAGCGTTCACCAATAGGGGCAACTGCTCGCGGGCGCATCACCGCCAAAAGTTGGTTTATAGGGGTGGCGACGCGATTGCCGTCGCCCACCTAGGGTTCTGCCCCTAACCATGAATGCGCCCGACGGAAGGGAGTAGCCTAAAAGAGAAATGTTGTCTCATCGTAGAAAGTTCAATCAGTTGCCAGTTCTGCTTCCCCTGCATGCAAGGGAAGCCCCTCAGCGCATGCAGGATTTCGGGCAGTGACGCTTAGCGCGACCAGTTGTTGAGCGCACAAAGGTCACCAGCGCCCTGCCTCGCCTTTTGTCACCAGCGAGTCATGCGTGAAGGCTGGCGAACTCCCTCGCGCTGTTCAGCGATGCGACGGGTCCGCTAAATAGTCCTCGAATCGCAGGCCATGACCGCGCACGGTGACGATGTATTCATGACAAGGGTCATATTCCGCGATGCGTTGACGCAGGCGGCGCACCAGGGCGTCAAGGGCCTGCTCGCTGGTGATGTAATCTGCGCCTCCCCAGATGTAACGAGCAATTTGTTCTCTGGCGACCACTCCTCCTTGCGCCTCCACCAGCACTTCCAGCAGGCGATACCGTTGAAGCGAGAGCGGCGGAACAATCTCCTCGCCGGCCACGAAGACGCGCCGGCTTTGCTTGTCAATGTAAATGCCACACGCCTTAAGCCGGCTTCACCTGGTTGAGCGAAAGTGCATTCAGTGGCGCGGTCTCGTCGCTGCCGACGAACACCAGCTTGACGCTAAAGGCTAGGAGGATCTCATCGCCGTCTTGTAGCAGGTGCGGTTCGCTCAGCAAGCTGCCGTTGACGCTGGTGCCGTTCTTGCTGCCCAGATCGGTGATCACGAAACCGGTCTCAGTGCGCTCGATTTTGGCGTGGCGACGCGATGCTTCGCGATCTGGGATGACCAGATCGCAGGCTTTTGGTGCGCGACCGATGATCACCAAGTCGCGGTCGAGCAGCCAGCGCTGACCGGCGGCGTGGCCGCTCTCGATGATGAGCATCGGCGCATCCTGGCTCATCGCTGCTTCAATTTTAGCTACCGTCGTAAACAAAACCAGGCGGCTTTTGCGAATGTTAAAATCTCGACTCCACTAAGCGTATGGCAGAGTCTCAAAAAGTCATTTATTCGATGGTGCGTGTGGGGCGCATTTACCCGCCCAACAAACAGGTTCTGCGCGACATCTCGCTGGGGTTCTACTACGGAGCCAAGATCGGCGTGCTGGGTCTGAATGGCTCGGGCAAGAGCACGCTGCTGCGCATCATGGCCGGCCTCGACAACGACTACATCGGCGAAACCATGCTCTCACCCGGCTACACGCGCGGGCTACTGGAACAAGAACCACAGCTTGACCCCAATAAAACAGTTAAGGAAGTGGTGGAGGAAGCAGTCCAGCCGCTCGTGGATCTGATGAAGCAATACGAGGCGATCAACGAGAAATTCGCCGAGCCCGATGCCGACTATGACAAATTGCTGGAGGAACAGGCCCGCCTGCAAGAGGCCCTGGATAAGCACGATGCGTGGACGCTCGATCAGCGGCTGGAGGTAGCGATGGACGCGCTGCGTTGTCCGCCGCCCGATACACCGATCCGCGTGCTCTCAGGCGGGGAACGCCGGCGCGTAGCGCTTTGTCGCCTGCTGCTCACCGAGCCGGACATCCTCTTGCTCGACGAACCAACCAACCATCTAGACGCCGAGTCGGTGAGTTGGCTGGAGCATCACCTGCGCGACTATAAAGGGACCGTGATCGCTGTGACCCACGACCGTTACTTCTTGGACAACGTGGCCGAATGGATATTAGAGCTGGATCGCGGCTACGGAATCCCTTGGAAGGGCAACTATTCCTCTTGGCTGGAGCAGAAGAAGAACCGGCTGGCCCAGGAGGAGAAGGCCGACCTCAAGCGACAGAAGACGCTTGAGCGCGAGCTGGAGTGGATTCGCATGAGCCCCAAAGCGCGACAGGCCAAGAGCAAGGCGCGCGTGAATGCCTACGAGAAGTTGCTCTCCCAGGAAACCGAGCGCCGGCGCGAAGAGCTGGAGATCTACATTCCCCCCGGCCCACGGTTGGGCGACATCGTCATCGAGTTCCAGGGCGTGACGAAGCGCTACAGCGATCGCGTGCTATACGAGGGCTTGACCTTCAGCGTGCCGCCGGGAGCAGTAGTCGGCATCATCGGTCCTAACGGCGTCGGGAAAACCACCCTGTTTCGCATGATCATCGGACAGGAACAGCCCGACGCCGGGACGATCCGCGTAGGCGAGACGGTGAAGCTGGGCTACGTGGATCAAAATCGTCCGCTCGACCCGGAGAAGACTGTCTGGGAGGAGATCAGCGGAGGTGAGGAATACATCCAACTGGGCACGCGCAAGATGCCGAGCCGCGCCTACGTGGCCAGCTTTAACTTTCTGGGCAGCGATCAGCAGAAGAAAGTGGGCATGCTCTCCGGCGGTGAGCGCAACCGCGTGCATCTGGCCAAGGTGTTAAAGGAGGGCGCAAACGTACTGTTGCTCGACGAGCCGACCAACGACCTGGACGTGAACACGCTGCGCGCCCTGGAGGATGCAATCGAACAATTCGCCGGCAGCGCCCTCATCATTAGTCACGACCGCTGGTTTCTCGATCGCGTGGCCACCCACATCCTGGCCATCGAGGATGACGGGGAGGTGCGCTGGTTCGTCGGCAACGTCAGCGAATACGAAGCGGCCTATCCAAGGCCTGTGCGCCGCCGGCAGCCCAAACTCCAGCGTTGAAAGCGCTGCGCAACGTGACCGCGGCTAACTCCGGCGGAGTGCGCCACTTGAAGGTGATACAAGAAACGCGCACCGCAGAGAGGTCGAGGGCGCGAGGGTGTATTTCTCTGCGCCTCGGCGGTTTAGAGCACTCCCAAACCCAGATGGGCTATGATGGACTGAGCTTCTCATGAGGTCCGTTCACGTCATTCGTCTGCGCCGACATCAGCAACGCGCGCGCCGATTTGGCCCTGGCTATCGCTTCATCCAGGTCGCCGTGCCGGCGCTGGCCCTGCTCTTTGCGCTCGTCGTCGCTGGGCCTGCCTTTGGCGCGCTTGTAGCAAGTGCCGTGTATGCGTCGCTCACGCGCGACCTGCCCGATCCCACCCAGATCAAAAAGGCAGAAGAGGACTTCCAAACGACGAAGATCTACGACCGCAACGGGGTGTTGCTTTATGAGATCATTGATCCCACCGGCGGCGACCGCCAGTGGGTTGAACTTAACGAGATCTCTCCCTACCTGATATGCGCCACGATTGCCATCGAGGACAAGACGTTCTATGAAAACCAGGGGTTTGACCTGCGCGGCATTGTGCGCGCGCTGGTGGCAAACCTACAAGGCGGCGCAACGCAGGGCGGATCGGGCATTACCCAACAACTAGTCAAGTCGGTCATCCTTCCGCCCGAAGAACGTGCCGGACCCGGCCGAACCACCGCTGTGAAGCTTAAAGAGGTACTGCTCGCAGCAGAGGTCACGCGGCGATACACCAAAAATCAGATCCTGGAGTGGTATCTTAACACGAACTTCTACGGCAATTTGGCTTATGGCATCGAAGCCGCAGCGCGCGTGTACTTCGGCAAGTCTGCGCGTGATCTGACGTTGGCCGAGGCCGCGATGCTCGCGCACATTCCGCAATTCCCGAAACAAAACCCCTTTGACAGCCCCAACGAAGCGAAGTTCCGCCAACTGCTGGTGCTGGACCAGCTCGCAGAACGCGCATTGACGGGCATCCCAGGCTGCGACGTGACCCCACAGCAGATCGCCGAAGCCAAACTTGAACCATTGCGCTACGCAAGCCGGACGCAACGCTTTAATATCCAAGCCCCTCATTTCTCCGTGTATGCCAAAGACAAAGCAATCGAGCTGCTGGCCGATCACCTGGGCATCGGTTTGGATGCAGCACGCCAGTTGGTTGAACGGGGCGGCTTGCGCATCTATACCACGCTCGACTTGAACGTGGACAATCAAGCGCGCGCGATCGCCAACCGGCACATCGCTGCGCTCCAGGCGCAAGGCAGGGACGTCAACAACGCCGCCGTCGTGGTGATCAAACAGGATTCGGGTGAGGTGATCGCAATGGTGGGCAGCCTGGACTACTTCAACGACGCGATTGACGGCAAGTTCAATGTCGCCCTGGGCCTGCGCCAGCCCGGCTCGGCCTTTAAGCCCATTACCTATCTTGAGCTGCTGCGCCAGGGCGCCTCGCCAGCCACTCTGTTCTGGGACGTGCGCACCGCGTTCGACGTAGGCGGCGAAGTGCCCTACATCCCGGAGAACTACGACCGCAAGTTCCACGGCCCGGTGTTGATGCGCCAGGCGCTGGCGCGCTCTTACAACATCCCTGCCGTGGACGCGCTCAACCGCGCCGGCATCGGCAACGTCATCCGCCTGGCGCACCTGCTGGGCATCACCGACCTGGATCGCGGGCTGAACTTCTACGGTTTGGCCCTGACGTTGGGCGGCGGCGAGGTGAAGCTGCTGGATTTAACCTACGTCTATGCCAACATCGCCAACGGCGGCACCATGGTCGGCGTGCCCAGGCCGGCGACCCAGAGGAAGGCTGGCCGTCGTGCGTTGGATCCGGCCGTCATCCTGCGGGTGGAGGACAGCAAGGGCCAATTGCTCTACGCCTATCAGCCAGCGACCGTTCCGCGCCTTCTGGGACCAAATAGCAAGCAGCTCACCTACTTGCTCACCAACATCCTCGCTGACCCTCGCGCGCGCGCGGCTGCGTTCGGCTATCCCTCCATGCTGGACCTCTCTGGGCCACGGCCGGCTGCCGTCAAAACCGGCACCACCAACGATTACCGCGACAACTGGACGGTGGGGTACACGACCGATTTCACCGTCGGCGTATGGGTCGGCAACACGGACAATCGGCCAATGAGCCGAGGGGTGACCGGATTGACCGGCGCTGCGCCCATCTGGCACGACGTGATGGAGTATCTCCACCAGGGCCTGCCAATCCGCGACTTCCCCCGCCCGGAGGGTCTCATCACCCTGAGTGTTTGCCAGATAGATGGCCTGTTGCCCAACGGGGTGTGTCCAACTGTGGACGAGCTATTTATCCCGGGCAGCAAGCCAACGCAACAGAGCACGATGGTCCAACTCTTCCCCATCAATAAAGAAACCGGCAAACTGGCCCTGCCCGGCACGCCGCCTGAGCTGGTGGAAACGCGGCCGATGTACATCTTCCCGCCGCAGGCTCAGGACTGGTATGCCGCGCTGAGTGAAGAGGAGAAAGCCAAGCTGCCGCAAGCACCGGCGGACTTCGACACTCGTTTTGGCGGGTTGGTCAGCAGCGCAGAGGTCGCTATCATCTACCCGCCCAGTGGCGGCTACGTCAGCCCGCTGCTGCCAACGTTTGACCCAAACGCCCCTCCAGACCCGAACACCTCCCAACCGCTGCCGGCGACGCCGCCGGGCATTGTGCAGATCCGCGGCAACGCTCGTGGCGACGCATGGGCTGCTTACCGGGTGATGTTTGCGCCTGGTTGGGCACCGGGAGCAGAACAATGGATACAAATTGGCCCTGACCATCCCGAACAGGTCGTGGGAGGCGTGCTAGAGAACTGGGACATTACCGGCCTGCCGCCTGGCCCTTACTCGCTCAAGCTCACCCGTATCGGCAGCGATGGCAGCTACACGGATTTCATCAGCCAGGTGACGATTGATAACACGCCGCCCACGCTGCGCTTGCTTCAGCCGACAGACAATGAGGTCTTCCGCTTAAAGCAAGACGAGTGGGTGCCTTTGGTTACCGACGTCCGAGATGATTATGCATTGAGCAAAGTGGAGTTCTACGCCAACGGACAGCTCTTTGAAGTGCGCACGGTGGCGCCCTTTACCGCGCGCTGGACGCTACAAGAGGCTGGCGACTTCGAATTCTATGCTGTGGCCTACGACGCTGCGGGCAATCGCACAGAGAGCGCGCGCGTCAGCGTGCGCATCGTCGAGGAGGAATAGGTGCTTTCCTAATAAGCTATTGCGCTTAAAACTGCTTAACGCTGTGCCCGCGCGTCCAAGTATTATTTGCCAATCGCAGGCATCAAAGCATGCTTCCCTTACTGCGCTATGAAACCGATCACACCAAACCTGCGCGTCTGGCATCGCTGGCTACGCCGGCCGATCAAGGGCCTGATGCAACTGACGCGCTACAAAGAGTATGTCCTGTTTGTCACCGTCACCACGCTTTTAGGAGCAAAACTCGGCGGGGGGACGTTCGACATTCGCCTCTTGATCGTGCTGCTGGCCAACATTCTGGTGGTGGGCTTTGCGTTCATGTACAACGACGTAGAGGACGCCGCCGATGATGCCCTCGACGCGCGCAAGGCGAAACGCAACCCGATCAGCGCCGGCATGATCTCGCCGCGCATCGGCAAGGCCGCCTGCGTGGTCGTCAGCGGGCTGGTGCTGGGCCTATACGCGTTGCTCGGTGGCATGGCGCTGTTGCTGGGCGCGCTTTGCTTGGCCTTGGCTTTCCTCTATTCTTGGCGGGTGGCGCGCCTGAAGGCGGTGCCGGTTGCTGATCTGCTCACCCATAGCCTCTCGCTGGCCGGCTTGCAGTTCCTCTGCGCTTACTTCGCCTTCGATCAAGGCAAGCCATACAGCTGGCTGTTCTTTGTGTTCGTCGTCCTTATCTCCGTGTATGGTGAGTTGAACAATGAGCTGCGCGACATCGAAGTTGATCGCAAAGCGGGCATTCGCCACACCGCAGACCTGCTCGGCGTGCGACGAACAAAGATGGTGATGGTCGGGTCGCTGATCGCTGCGCTCGCCGTATTGGCGCTCTTCCTCGCACTCGAGATGATCCCGCTGTGGCTGCTCATCGTGCCGTTGATCGTTGCCCCTATGTTGCTCGCCGAGCATCTCTGGCGGCTGGTGCGCGGGCAGGGGAACGTGATGGACGAACGCGAAGCCATGCACGATCCGGCCATGTTGGCGGGCCTATTGACCTGTGTGGTGTGGTTTGTGGCTGACACGATGCCAAATGTGCGGTTCTTCTAATACAATATCCTAGGACAGATCACCCAACCCAGGAAATCAGACAATGTTGAAATACAATTTGCTCCATCCCGAAATCATGGCTGCGCTGGGCGCAGCCGGCCACGGTGCCAAGGTGCTGATCGCCGATGGCAATTATCCGTTCAGCACACGCGCCCATCCGGCTGCCCGCCGCGTTTACCTCAACCTTGCGCCGGGCTTGGTCAACGCGGTAGATGTGCTGCGCGTGCTGGTGGGTGCCATCCCGATAGAGTCCGCTGATATCATGCTCACGGCGGAAGGCAAAGAGGCCCCGATCATCGCCGAGTTCCGCGCGCTCCTGCCGGCGGGGACGCCCGTGCATGGCCACGACCGTTTTGCTTTCTACGATTTGTGCCGCGATCCAGACACGGCGTTAGTGATCGCTACCGGTGAGCAGCGCACTTATGCGAACATCCTGCTCACCATTGGCGTGGTTCAACCGTAGGGAAGTCAGGCCGGCGCGCATCTGGGGGTTCGATGAACCACGGATGCACCCCAAAGCGCGCTCACAGTCCAAGATCACCCTCTCGTTAGTTCGCTAGAAGTAGGCGCTCATCGCCTCGGCCCATTGTGCCGCTGCGTCGCGCGCCCGCTCGGCGAAATCCTCGCCTTGCGAGGCGTAGATTACGGGATGCGAGACGCTCACGATCGGTTGCAGGCCGTCCTGGGTTTGCCCGTCTCGCATGATGGCATGCAGCGCCTCCAGGCGTGTGCTGTTGACCAGAAAGGGCAGATGCGGTGCCAACGTGCGGAGGCGAGCGATGTGCGCTTCGGGCAGCGCTTCCATGAACAAACCGCAACTCCCCGGCCCATCCGCATGCCAGCGATTGGCCAAGAGGGCCACTTTCTCATACAGGCGTGGCATCGGTGCGCTGTGAGGGCGGTCCTCGATCGCTGGCCGCGGTTCCATCTCCAGATCCTGTAGCTCCCACGCATGCTCATTGGCTGTGCGGATGAGGATGAAGACGCCGCGATCGGCGCGTTTTAAGAAGGGCCGGACTGCATCGCTGCCCGCATACGGGAAGAGCGTCACTGCGTCCGCGCGTAGCTGCTCAAAGGCGGCCCGTGCGTAGGCGCTGGCCGCTGCCTCGGTGATACAAAGGGGGCCGTCCACAATAATCGGGATCTCGTCGGGCACCAGGCGGGTGATGCGCTCCAGGGCCACCATCCCAGCAGCACCTTCGGCCAAGTAATAGCCCAGGTTGAACTGATAGGCGCACACCAGGTCGTGCGTTGCCTCGATGATGGCGCGAGCAAACGGCAACATGGGCTCGTCATACGCTTGGATCGGCAGCGGTGTCCGCGCAACGACGATGTCCAAACGGATGCATAGGCAGGAGCGCCGGCGATGCTGAGCTTGGGCCAACTTGGTCAGAAAGGGCTTCATGGCTGAGATGGCAAATAGTAGCGGATGCTCAAACCGCTTTTGGCGTAAATGACCTCGTCTGCCAAGCGATAGGTGCGCACTTCATCGAAGGCACGAGCCAAGCGCTGCCGCCATAAGTTTTTATTTTGCATATCAGCAGCCTGATAGAGCGGAGACCACGGTTCAACAAGGATAACAGTGACCTGCGCGCCGGCGTTCTGCTCCAGCCATCCCTTGACGCGCGCGATGTCATCAGGCCCTTCTACAGGTGGTGCATCATATTGAATGGGCAACGTAGTGTGCGCAAAGACAGGTAATGGTCGCAGGCGCCACTCAAAGAGCGGCGGGCTAAGTTCGCCAAACGTGCCAATGATTAACACCGGTCGGTCTGTTCGCTGCCAGGCGACGATCCGCTGTGCGGCGTCCCGCAAGTCACGGGCCAGGTCACCCGCCCAAACAGGCTGTAGACGCGGCAGCCAGGCCCACCAACTCCAAACAGCCACAGCAAAAGGCACGACGATCGAGAGGGCTGTGCGCCAACGGGGCATGAGCTGCAGGCGCGCAACCCCATGCGCGAATCCTAAGCCGGCCAACAACCACAGCGATGGAAATAACGGCGTAATATAGCGCTGGGACTTGAGCGGATGGACCGTGGCCAGCACAAACCCTAGCCCAAAGAAGATGGCCAACAAGGCCACCCCCGGATGGCGCCATCGCAGCGCTGCCCAGCCAGCACCGATGACGGTCGCCAGCGCCAGCAGCGGGCTGGGCATCAACCAGTCAGTCGTCGTGCGGATGTAGAAGAGCAAGTTCTCCGCACTCCAGAACGGGTAGCCACTGTCCTCGTTGATGACGAAGAAGCGAAAGTCCCGCCATTTCACCTCGGTGGGCACGATGTCCGTGCCGCCGAAGAACCAGAAAAGGATGCCTAGGATGAGTGGAAGATAGAGCGCCAGGATGGTTGGCAGCTCTGCCACAAGCTGAGCGGCGCGCGTTCCCTCAGCCGCGGCATTCACTCGGCGCAACCGCTGACCAAGGTCCGCCACGCCAACAGCAGCGATGGCAAAAGCTGCGTAGTTGAACTTGGTGAGGAACAAGAAGTAGAGCGCGAAGCCGGTGAGGAAGAACCAACGCATGCGCCGGCTGCGCAACGCGCGCAGGAAGGTCCAGAAGGCCACGAAGGTGACAAAGGCAACCGGCGTCTCCTGCATGGCCCAACTGCCGACGAAAAGCCAGCCGGGCGCGCTGAGCGCGAGCAGTCCGCTGGTCAAACCAGCGACCGGCGCTAACTCAGGCGCGATTTCGTAGGCCAGAGCGCAGCCCATCATGACAGTGGCGACCAACATGAGATAGGCAAACAGCCGGGCGCTATCGTCGCTAATGCCGAGCACGCCCAGAAAAGGCGCCTGGAGCAGCGAGAAGCCGGGCGGCCATAGCGTCTGAATGTGGAAATCTCCCCATAAGGCGCGCAGGTCGAGCGCCAGGATGTCGCGCAGGATGTAGTAGCCCGGCAAACTATGAGCAGCTTCGTCGAAGTTCAAGGGTGGCGCCGGCGCGATCAGCCTGACGAAGACCTTGCGACCGATCACCGCAGAGAGCAACGTCAGCACGCCAGCGACAAACCACGTGCGAGCCTTGGGCGACACGCCGGCAGTATACTCATGCTGTCGTCATCTTTATGCCTGCCAACGCCCGCCGTCGCTGGCTATGGCCGATCCTCGTCCTCTGTTTGCTTTGGTCGCTCTTCTTTTGGCGCATTCTCACACCCTCAGAGGCCGACCGGCTGACCTTTCAG
>Ga0308389_1002254_pt1:0-10000 | contig 12239 bp, 6 predicted proteins | sample Hotspr2Sample148_FD_202362 | JGI IMG/M metagenome (GOLD analysis project Ga0308389, IMG submission 202362) | Hot spring phototrophic mat microbial communities from Mushroom Spring, Yellowstone National Park, Wyoming, United States - 20040719_148 ... | reverse complement strand
TTCTGTGTACGGCGTAAATCTTATGGTCAAGCTACTAAGGGCATGCGTGTGGATGCCTTGGCGCGATCAGGCGATGAAGGACGCAGCTAGCGGCGATACGCCCCGGGGAGGTGCAAGCAACCTGTGATCCGGGGATTTCCGAATGGGGGAACCCACCTGGTGCGAACACCAGGTATCGTGCGCTGAATCCATAGGCGTACGAGGCGAACCCGGGGAAGTGAACCATCTCAGTACCCGGAGGAAAAGAAATCAACCGAGATTCCGAAACTAGTGGCGAGCGAAATCGGAACAGCCCAAACCGGGCGATCCGCAAGGAGAGTCCGGGGTTGTAGGACCACAATGACTCTCTCAGCAGCCGCGCAAGCGGAGGTTGAGAGAGTGACGAGAAGGACAGGAAAGCATTAGTCGAACGGTCTGGAAAGGCCGGCCATAGAAGGTGACAGCCCTGTAGGCGAAAATGCAATCCTCCTTTTGTGGCTCCTGAGTACAGCGGGGCACGAGGAACCCCGCTGGAATCCGCCGGGACCATCCGGCAAGGCTAAATACTCGATCGCGACCGATAGTGAACCAGTACCGTGAGGGAAAGGTGAAAAGCACCCCTGCTAGGGGAGTGAAACAGTACCTGAAACCGCATGCCTACAAGCAGTGGAAGGGCTATGCCGCAAGGCATGCCTGACCGCGTGCCTATTGAATAATGAGCTGGCTAGTTTTTCTCAGTGGCGAGGTTAAGCGAAAGCGAGCCGTAGCGAAAGCGAGTCCTAACTGGGCGTTTGAGTCGCTGGGAAAAGACGCGAAGCGGGATGATCTACCCCCGGCCAGGGTGAAATCAGTGTAACAGCTGATGGAGGCCCGAACCGGTGTTGGTTGAAAACAGCTCGGATGAGCTGGGGGTAGGGGTGAAAGGCTAATCAAATTCCGTGATAGCTCGTTCTCTCCGAAATAGCTTTAGGGCTAGCCTCGCGTGGACCGTCCCGGTGGTAGAGAACTGGATGGACTAGGGGCCTTCCCAGGTTACCGAATCCAACCAAACTGCGAATGCCGGGAACGAATGCGCGGGAGTCAGACAGCGGGGGCTAAGCTTCGTTGTCAAAAGGGAAACAGCCCAGACCGCCAACTAAGGTCCCCAAATCTACGCTAAGTGGGAAAGGAAGTCGGGAGGCTATGACAGCCAGGAGGTTGGCTTAGAAGCAGCCATCCTTTAAAGAAAGCGTAATAGCTCACTGGTCGAGTCGCCCGGTGCCGACAATCCAACGGGGCTCAAGCGTAGTACCGAAGTTGCGGGTCACCAGCAATGGTGGCGGTAGGAGAGCGTTCCCTTCCGCGGTGAAGGCAGAGCGAGAGCACTGCTGGAGCGAAGGGAAGTGACTCTGCCAGCATAAGTAGCGATAAACCAGGTGAGAACCCTGGTCGCCGTAAGACTAAGGTTTCCTGAGCAAGGTTAATCCGCTCAGGGTTAGTCGGAGCCTAAGGCGAGGCCGAAAGGCGTAGCCGATGGACACACGGTTAATATTCCGTGACCTCCGTAGGAGATACCGATGCGGGGACGCAGCCTCAAGCTCGCTGGTGGCAATGGTTTCCACCCGCGGGGGCGAGGAGGGCCGGACAGGCAAATCCGCCGGCTCGTCTGCCAGGAAAAGCCGCTAAGGGCCGAAGGAGTCCGTACCACAAACCGACACAGGTGGTCGAGATGAATATTCTAAGGCGCTCGGGTGATGGGTTGTTCAGGAACTAGGCAAATTGACCCCGTAACTTCGGGAGAAGGGGTGCCCGCTTCACGGCGGGCCGCAGAGAATAGCGCAGGGCGACTGTTTAACAAAAACACAGGTCTCTGCAAAGTCATAAAAACGACGTATAGGGGCTGACGCCTGCCCGGTGCCGGAAGGTTAAAGGGAGGGGTTAGCCGCAAGGCGAAGCTCCGAACTGAAGCCCCGGTGAACGGCGGCCGTAACTATAACGGTCCTAAGGTAGCGAAATTCCTTGTCGGGTAAGTTCCGACCTGCACGAATGGCGTAACGATCCTGCGACTGTCGTAACAACCCGCCCGGCGAACTTGTGGTCCCGGTGAAGACGCCGGGTGCCCGCCACTAGACGGAAAGACCCCGTGCACCTTTACTGCACCCTATCAATGAATTATGGGGCGGTCTGCGCAGCATAGGTGGGAGGCTTTGAAGCCGGGCTCTCGGGCTCGGTGGAGCCGCCATTGAGATACCACCCTGATCGTTCTGTGATTCTAACCTAGCCCCGTCATCCGGGGCAGGGACATTGGTAGGCGGGTAGTTTGACTGGGGCGGTCGCCTCCTAAACGGTAACGGAGGCGCCCAAAGCTTGGTTCAGGAGGTTTGGAAATCCTCCGCTGAGTGCAATGGCATAAACCAGGCTGACTGCGAGACCTACAAGTCAAGCAGGTGCGAAAGCAGGGCATAGTGATCCGGTGGTTCTGTATGGAAGGGCCATCGCTCAACGGATAAAAGGTACGCCGGGGATAACAGGCTGATCGGAGCCAAGAGTCCACATCGACGCTCCGGTTTGGCACCTCGATGTCGGCTCATCGCATCCTGGGGGTGAAGAAGCTCCCAAGGGTTAGGCTGTTCGCCTATTAAAGCGGTACGTGAGCTGGGTTCAGAACGTCGCGAGACAGTTCGGTCCCTATCTGTGGTGGGCGCAGGAGATTTGAGGGGGTCTGCCCTTAGTACGAGAGGACCGGGGTGGACGAAGCTCTTGTGTTCCAGTTGTCCCGCCAGGGGCACAGCTGGGTAGCGAACTTCGGTCGGGATAAGCGCTGAACGCATATAAGCGCGAAACCCTCCCCAAGATGAGATCTCCCAACCGTAAGGTAAGAAGGGCCCTGGAAGACTACCAGGTTGATAGGCCGGATGTGTAAGCGCAGCAATGCGTTGAGCTTACCGGTACTAATAGCCCGTTCGGCTTGACCATAAGATTTACCCTTTACACAGAATCCGCTCTGTGGCCTCCCGCGGACGCCCGTCAATATTCAGCATCCACAAGCTCTTCAGGCTTTGGGTGACCATAGCGAGGGGGAAACACCCGTTCCCATCCCGAACACGGAAGTTAAGCCCCTCAGCTCCGATGATACTGCCCGCGCAAGTGGGTGGGAAAGTAGGACGTTGCCCGATTATGACAAAGGCTCCAACCACCGGTTGGAGCCTTTGCCTTTTTGGGCCCGCAATCTTCGACCGCTTGCGGATGGGACCCTCCTTGACAACCCGGCCGACATGAAGCCGTGGCCGTGCCAGACGGCGGGTTGCCGCACAGCGGGAGGCGTTCCGATGGGTTGATTCCATCTCGGGCTGCTTCCGGCGAGGCGACAGCGCCAAAGAAACCGGGCGGGCGAGTGGGCCGTTTCACTCGCGGCTTGGACAGCGGGGCGGAACGCCGGGATGCGCGTTCGGAGCCGCGGCCGGAGCGAGCGGTTGGTGCGGCCTACAGTCACGGTTCTTCGGATCCGTTGATTTGCCAGGATGGCCGGCCGTTGCGACCGCTCGTCTTCGCGGGTCTGATTTCTCGGCCCCCAATTGCGACTCTCGATCCGGAAGTCATGAGGCACGGGGTGGACCGCTCGTTCTCGCGGGCCTTCGGCCCGCTTCACTCGCGGCTCTGACTTCTCGGTCCGCTTCACGCGCGGCTCCGAGAGCGGGGGCCCAGAGAGGCTGCCGTGGGATGATAATTCAAGCAATCGCCGGGAAGCCGGGCAAGGAACACGTCAAGCGCCGCGAGAACAGTCCCCCGCCGATCCCAGCGCCCAAGCCGACACCACCACGGCCACCGCCGCCACGGCTGCCGTCTCCGCCCTCAGAATTCCGGTCGAGAGGCTCACGGCCTTCCACCCGGCAGCCTTGGCGGCTGCCCGCTCGCGGTCATCCCAGCCGCCTTCCGGGCCGCAAAGAACGGCCACCGTCCCGCCCGGGCGCAGCTCACCCAGGATGGGCGCCGCGCCGGCTTCTTCCTCCAGCCACAGGCGCGTGCCGGCCTGCGTATGCAGGGCTTCCTCCAGCGAAACCGCCTGGCTGAGCACAGGCGGACGCAGGCGGCGCGACTGCTGACCGGCCTCGCGCAGGATTTTCTCCCAGCGCGCGCGGCGCCTGGCCGCGGCCGCTTCCAGCCCCTTTTCCGAGCGGAGGCTTGCCACCGGCGTGATCCGTTCGACGCCGAGCTCGGCCGCCTTTTCGAGCATCCATTCGAAGCGGTCGAACTTGAACAGCGCGGCCAACAGGACCACCGGCGCCGGCGGGCGGATCACGGCCGCCGGCTCCAGCAGCGAAAACTCCACCTGCTCCCTGCCGAAGCTCTCGATGCGCGCGAGCCAGACCCGTTCGCCGTCAGAAAGCTCGTAGATCTGGCCCGGCTGCGCGCGCAGCACGCGCCTCAGGTGCTCGGCGGCTTCGCCTCTGAGCCAGGCCCTGTCGGCCTTCCAATCCTGCGCATAAAACAGCCGGCGCGCCATTTCTTCCCAGCATATCCCGCCGCGCCGGCGAGCCTGAGAAAATGGAATTCGCCATGATCGCCCATTTGCGCGGAATTCTGCTCGAGAAGCACCCGAACCAGGCCATCGTGGAGGCGCAGGGCGTCGGCTACGACGTCGCCATTCCGATATCGACCTTCACCGCGCTGCCCGCGCCCGGCGAGGAGGTGCGGCTGCGGATCCACACCGTGGTGCGGGAGGATGCGATCCAGCTGTTCGGCTTTCTTTCGGCGGAGGAGAAATCGCTGTTTGAGAAGCTGATCACGGTGAGCGGCGTGGGTCCGAAGCTCGCCCTGACGGTGTTGAGCGGCATTGCCGCGGGCGACCTCGTGCAGGTGATCCGTTCGGCCGACGTGCAGAAGCTGACCCGCGTGCCGGGCATCGGGAAGAAGACGGCCGAGCGGATCGTGCTCGAGCTGCGCGACAAGATCGACGAAGGCGCGCGGCGCGGCGCGGGGCTGCCGGGCGCGCCGCCCGTGGTTCTCTCGCCGGAGGAGGCCGACGTGGCCAGCGCGCTCGTGAATCTGGGCGCGCAGCGGGCGGCCGCGGAGGCCGCCGCGCGGCGGGCCTCGCAGGAGCTGGCCGGGCGGGGCTTCGAGGCGGTCTTCCGCCGCGCCCTGGAACTGCTGCGATAATCGTGGATACCGGCACGGATGCCCGAATCCAACAAATCCCGGCGTTTTGTTTCGGCCGACGCGGCGCCCGAGGAGCTTCAGTTCGAGGCGGCGCTGCGGCCGCAGAAGCTCGCCGACTTCACGGGCCAGGAGAAGGCGAAGGAGCTGCTTTCGGTGACCATCGAAGCGGCGCGGCGGCGCGGCGAGGCGATGGACCATGTGCTGCTGATCGGGCCGCCGGGGCTCGGCAAGACGACGCTCGCGCACATCATCGCCGCCGAGCTGGGCGTGCCCATCGACCTGTCCAGCGGCCCGCTGCTGCAACGCAAGATCGACCTTACCGGCATCCTCACCAATCTGCGCCAGCGCCAGGTGTTCTTCATCGACGAGATCCACCGGCTGATGCCGGACGTCGAGGAGGTGCTGTACTCGGCGCTCGAGGATTTCCGCATCGACGTGGTCATCGGGCAGGGGCCCGGGGCGCGCACGCACTCGCTGCCGTTGAACCGTTTCACCGGCGTGGGGGCGACGACGCGGCAGGGCCTGCTGAGCGCGCCGCTGCGGAGCCGCTTCGGGCTGATCCTGTATCTGAAGCACTACGACGCAGCGGAGATGACGCGCATCGTGAAGCGCGCCGCGCGGCTGCTGGAGGCGCCGATCGACGACGACGCGGCCGAAGAGATCGCGCGGCGCAGCCGCGGCACGCCGCGCATCGCCAACCGCCTGCTGCGCCGCGTGCGCGACTTTGCCGAGGTCCGCGCCTCGGGCCACATCACGCTGCCCGTGGCGCGCCAGGCGCTCGACCTGCTCGAGGTGGACCCGCTGGGCCTGGACGAGGTCGACAAGAAGATCATGCTGACGATCCTCGAAAAGTACGGGGGCGGCCCGGTGGGGCTCGGCACCATCGCCGCTTCCACCGACGAGGAGCCGGACACGATCGAGGAGGTGTACGAGCCGTACCTGATGCAGCTCGGCTTCCTGGACCGCACGCCGCGCGGCCGCGTGGCCACGCCGCGCGCCTTCAGCTATTTCGGCGTGCCGTACCGGGCCGGGCAGAACCGGCTGTTCTGAGGCGCGCGCCTACAGCAGCCGGCGCGCCGCCTCGTTGGCGAAGGCCGCCTTGCCCGCGTCCGACTCCACCACCAGCAGGGCGGCGATGCGGGACACATCGCCCTGCTCGCCGGCAAGGGCGCTGGTGGCCGAGAGGAAGAACAGCGGGCCGAGGGCGAGGAACTCCTCGCCGGCGTAGAGGCGGCGCAGCTTGCGGTGGAACGTTTCGGCGACCTCGCGGGTGAAGCGCGCCAGCTCCGGCACGGCGCTCTTCGGCGACGTGCGCGCCAGCCGGTCGAGCTCGCGCGCGCACTCGGCCACGTGCAGGACGGCCTCGACGAGAAACGCGTCGGCGGCCAGCAGGGAGACGAAGTTGCGCTGCTGGCGCCGCACGTTGGCGAGGATGTAGCGCGCGTCGGCCGGCTCGTAGTAGGCGGCCGTCTGCCTGCGGCCCGCCGCGGCCAGCATCTGCCAGATGCCGGCCAGGCGTTCGCGGAACTCGCCGGCGCAGGCTTGCAGCACGGCGTCGACCACCTTCGGATCCATGAAATCGTAAGAGAGATCCTTTTTCCGCGGCCCGGAGGAGGGCGGGCTGCACGCCCAGGCGAGCAGCGGATGGACGGCGCTCGGCCGCGTGAAGGCGTCGAGGCCGGAAAGGTACAGCGCGGGCAGCCACTCGCGCGCCATCATCTGCACGGCGCGCGCGGCGCGGCTCATGGCCGGGATGTAGCCGGCCGAGCCGGGCAGCGGCGTGCGCATCCAGATGTCGGCCAGCGAGCCGGGCAGGCGCAGGGTCAGCTCCATCCGGCAGGGGGCGTCCGGGATTTCGGCGGCGCCGAGGCCGTAGAGGGCGAACACGCGGCGCCAGGCGGAGCGCGGGCTGCCGGCGGGCAGTTCCCGCCGCTCGGAGAAGCCGAGGCTGAAATGGTCCCGCACCACCTCGCCGTCGCGGACGGCGAGCGCGGCCGAGAGCACCATCGCCGACTGGTTGCGGAAGTCCCCGGCCAGCACGTCGGAGGCCTCGGCGGCGTAGTTGACCTGGATGCGGCCGTCGGCGGTGACAACGGCCTCGGCCGAGGCCAGCGAGGCGAGGTCCTTCTGTTTTCTCCGCAGCCGCAGGAACGGCGCCGAGACCTCGATGACAAAACGGCGCCGGAATGTTTCGGCGAGCACGGCCCGGCGCATCCGGAGCAGCCCGTCCTGGCCGGAGAACACGGCGTCCAGGTCGCCGGAGGCCGTGCGGAGAGCGTTTCGGAGGCCTGCCTCGTCCAGCCGCCAGGTCACGTCGGCGGCCACGGCGGCGGAGGCGTTGCGGTCGATGGCCGCGGCAAGCCGCAGCTCCCACTGGCGCCCGACGGCGGCGGCGGCCCCATCGGCGATGCGCCCGGCCAGGCCGTCCCAGCCGCCGCCGAGCGCCTGTTCGGCCAGCTGCACGCCGCTGCCGAACAGTTCCGCCAGGCGTTCCCGCACCCAGGCGCCGGGCGCGGCGCCGCCCAGCTCGCGCGCGGCGGCGGCCGGCAGGGCGAGCAAAACATTTTCGGCGGTTTCTGTTTCAAGCGCGCGGAGGATCTTTGCGGCCGCATTCCGGATGGCGGCCGCAGCCGGTTCCGGATCGTCTCCGCCGGCGCCGGCCGACTCGAGGACCGCGGCCGCCCAGCCGGCCAGCTGTTTCCAGTCCCCGCCGCCGGGTCCGGAAAGCGATTGCGCCAGGGCGGCCGCCGCCGAGGCGGCGGCCTCGCCCCCGGCCAGAGAGGCGAGGGCCTGCCGGACGGCGGCCCAGCGAGAGGGGTCGGCGAGCATGTCCCACAGCGCGGCTTCCTCGCGGCCGCCGAGGCTCTGCCACAGCTCGCGGACGGCGTCGAAGCCCCGCAGCGTGGCGCCGGCCAGGGAAACGAACTCTTCCACGCGCTTGCCGCCGAGATCGTTCAGCAGGCCGCGCACCCAGTTCAGCGGGTGAATGCCGAGCAGCGCGGCGGCGATCTCGCGGACCCGGGCGGCGCCTTCAGGCGTGGCCTGCGCCGACCAGCGCATGGCGGCCTGGGCCCCGGCGCCGCGCCGCTCCAGCCGGCTGACGGCGACGCGAACGCCGGGCGCGCCGCCGACGTCCTCGCGCCGCAGGGCGGCCATCCAGTCGCCCGCCCACTCGCCGCGCAGGCGCGCCGAGCCGGCCGTTTGCAGGCGGACGCCCGTGGCGCCGCGCAGCAGGCCTTCGGCGACCTCCTTCAGCCAGTGCAGGTCGAGGCCGAACGGGACAGGGACGGAAAAGGCAAGCCTCGCGCGCTGCCCGCGCAGCAGGACCACGCCGGGAGGAAGATCCGCGGGCGTGCGGATGTCCTCCGGACTCTGCGGGAGGCGGTCGTCCGGCCCGGCCGCGGCAAAGCGGCAAACGAGCCAGCCGCCGGCGCCGGGAAGGATTTCCGGCCCGCCGGAGGAGGCGGGAAGAAAATCGGGGGGCAGGGAATTCCGCCAGCCGTACATGCTGCCGGCAGGAAAAACAGAAAATTCTTCGCCTGGCATGAAGATTCTCCGGAAAAAAGAAAGGGCCCGCCGGGGCGGGCCGGACTCGATTTGCGCGGAACGTGCCGCGCCGGAAGGACCTCGGCGGCCCGGCCGCGGCCGGGCCGGACACACCGTCCGTTTCCAGAATACACGGCAAGCGAAAAAACCGAAGGCCAAAAGACGCGGAAAAGCGGCCCGGAATTTTCGCTAAAACGGTGGAATCAAATGGATTTTTTTGCCCGGCGTTTTTTGCGCGAACCGGCGTGACAGCCTGCGGCGGCGCTGCCGGGCGAGCCATGCGTTCATCTGGCCGAGAGAGGCGAAGAAGCCCGCAAAGCGCGGGTCGAGCCGGCCGGGCGCGCGGAGGCCCGGGCGGAAGTCCCGCGGCGTGAAGACGCCGCCCGAGTGGATCACGGCTGCGCCCATCGGGCGGTACTCATGCGTGCCCTGGGCCCAGGCGAGGTCGCCGTCGAGCCAGAGTGCGAACCCCATGTCAGCGCAGCTCCCCGGGCAGAATGGTCCAGGCGGAGGGGTGCCGGGTGAACCCGATGCGAGGATAGTAATCCACCGCCTTCGGCGCGGCCAGCAGGACGAGGCGGCAAGGCGCGGCCTCAAGCACGGTGCGCAACAGGCCGCGGCCGATGCCGCGGCGCTGATATTCAGCCCGCACGCAAAGATCGCTGCAATAGGTGACGTAGGCGTAATCGGTGAAGCAGCGCGCCGCGCCGGCCAGGACTTCGCCGTCCCAGGCTGTGGCCAGCAGGTTGGCGTGGGCGAGCATTTTCGCGATGGCATCGGGCGAGCCGACGGGCCGGCGCTCGCCGAGGGTGGATGCGTTCAGCAGCTCGATGTAGAGGGCGGGCGTGATCCGCCGGTCGATTGTGTATATCATCTAGCTATCAGCTCTACGATAACCTGAAAGGCCCGATTGCCATGACCCGCAAAGAATTTCTCCTGACCACCGCCGCGCCGCTGGCCGCCCGGACGGACGAGCCGAAGGTGCAGCGGAAGAACCGCCTGAAGCAGGGCGTCTGCCCTGGCGTGTTCGGGCGCAACATGCCTTTTGAAGACCGCGTGCGGCACGCGGCGCGGCTTGGGGCGCACTGCTTCGACCTGCAAAGGCCGGAGAACTGGCCCGTGATCAAGAAATACGGCCTTGTTCCCACGGTGGTGCCCGGCGGGGGGCGGCTGACGGACGGCTGCAACGACAAGGCGCTGCACGAGAAAATTCTCGCCGAGTTCCGGGAGAACATCCCGCGCGCGCGCAAGGAAGGGGTCCCGAACGTGATCACGTTCTCGGGCAACCGCCGCGGCAAGAGCGACGAGGAGGGCCTCGAGAACTGCTACCTCGTGCTGA
>Ga0308389_1002253_pt1 | contig 12257 bp, 5 predicted proteins | sample Hotspr2Sample148_FD_202362 | JGI IMG/M metagenome (GOLD analysis project Ga0308389, IMG submission 202362) | Hot spring phototrophic mat microbial communities from Mushroom Spring, Yellowstone National Park, Wyoming, United States - 20040719_148 ... | reverse complement strand
GTCAGGCCCGTATTGCCCGATATGCCTGGGGTCGGGATTACCATGAGCTGATTCGGCGTCGGCTCCGGCTGTTGGGCCGGTGGTTGGTCCAGCAGGTTCCTGGCACCCGGGTGCGTGGTGTGGTGGATACCGCACCGCTTTTGGAGCGCTGCTTTGCCCAACAGGCCGGACTGGGCTGGATCGGCAAAAATACCTTGTTGATCCACCCTCGGTTGGGGAGCTATCTGTTTTTGGCCGCTTTACTTACGGATCTGGAGTTAGCCTACGACGAGCCGTTCCCCGGGCAACACTGCGGTCGATGTCGTGCCTGTTTGGATGCCTGTCCGACCGGGGCGCTGGTGGCGCCGTATGTGCTGGATGCCCGCCGATGCATCAGTTATCTTACTATCGAACTCCGCCAGATGCCGCCGAAGGAACTCCGGCCGAAAATGGGCACGTGGGTTTTCGGCTGCGATCTGTGCCAGGAGGTCTGCCCCTGGAATCGGCGGGGGGCGGTTTCCCAGGAGCCAGGCTTTCGCCCTGCGTCCGGGTGCAATCCGGCCGATGCGGTGGAACTCATGGGGTTGACGGAGGAGGAGTTTCGACGTCGGTTTGAAGGGACAGCCCTATGGCGTGCGCGGCGAGCGGGGCTACTGCGAAACGCTGCCTTGGTATTGGGCCATCGGCCCACGGAGAGGGGCCTTGCCGCCTTGTGTCAGGCCCTGTATGACAGCCAGCCCATAGTGCGGGCAGCCTGCGCCTGGGCATTGGGCCGATACTCCGATCCCGAGGCCCGCTCCGCCCTCCAAAAGGCCCTTGCTACCGAAACCGTCGAACAAGTGCGAGAAGAAATCCGCCGCAGTTTGGAAAATTTACCCGCTTAACAGCCGTACAGAGGGTCAGGATCCTGACCAATAGTCCGATCTGTGAACTCGATGCCAATGCACTGTTTATCTCCTATGGATTCTCCACCGAGAGCCTCTCTTTATTTTTATTTTTTCTACCGGCCGATTAGGCTCCTTTCGCGGTTCGTCCTTTCGCGGAACAGAGGAGGCCCTCTCTTTATTTTTATTTTCTACCGGCCGATTAGGCACCTCGGGACCAATCGGGGTTGGGTTTGGGCAGGATTTCGCGGGGGATGTTTTCCTGGAGTTTTTCGACCTGAGCTTTGGCGGCAGCTACCGCCTCCGGAGTGGGGTGGGCCTGGAGGGTAACCTGGAAGGTTCGGCTCCCGGCCGGAGGCAACACCACCACCCGGCCTTTGCTCTTCTCGAACGACTTGTTGTTTGGAAAATTGGTGGCCGGTTCCAGACCCGTTACATAGCCGTCGATGGCGGCCTGCCGGTTCTTCCATTGGATGAAATAGGGCAGTTGGCGCTTGTTAAAGGAAACGCTGACCCCCCGGGTTGCCGAGGCATTATGCAGCAGAACTTGCGTTTGACCGTCCGCGTCGGCGGCCAAATCGTAAAAGAAGCAAGCCTCTGGCGCCCCAGGGGTTTCCGGGCCATAGGTATCCCAATCCGGTAGATTGCCGACGGCCACATCGTTATGGGGAGCCATTTTATGGAAGGCGGCCACCAATTTGGCGCCCGGCTCCAGCAGCGGCACACCGAAATTAATATGATACAGCAGTTGCAATTCGCCCGGTTCCGCAGAGATATTGGTCACGACATCGGTGATAGTAAAACTGGGTTGGCCTACCCGGGTGGTGATCGTAGAAATCATCCGGAGCTTGTTCCCAAAGAGGCGGGCTTCATCCACCACCCCCACCACGGCAATCAGGCCAGTGTCGCCGTCGATGGTCAAATCCACTTTGTGAGCGGGGCAATTGGCGATTTTGCCGTGGAGGCTGTACCGGAGGCGTCCGTCTTCGTGGAACTCTGGGGCGCCGTTGGATTCCAGGCCGCATCGGCAGACCAGTTCGTCGAACCCGTCCAGCCAACCCAGCCCGCTGGCCTCATTCAGCCGAACAAACGCCGGATGCACCGGGCCTTTGACCGGGGATTGCCAGCCGAGGGTCATATCTGCAATTCGTGCCCGCCAGATGCCCATTCCCCGGGTGGGTACCACAACAAACCGGAGCAGGCCGTTATCCACTTCCACCACATCGACGCCGTCTCGCAGCCCGCCGTACAGACGCCGTTTGACAATCCGATAGCCGGTGGCCGGGCCGCCCACATCCGCAGGCCCTACCGTAAAGCACTCTACATACAGGTCCTGTTCTATATCGGCCAACGTCCAGCTTCTTTTAGGCATGTGCTTGTTCCTCCTTTGGTAGGCTTTGGGAGAAAAGAACCCCTTGGTGTTCGTCCCCGAAGATTACTGAAAGACCGAAAGGCTGTCCCGAAATTCCGGGTTAAGTCGGAGGGGCACCAACCTACGACCTCCAGAGTCCCATTCTCCACAAATAGGCATTCTGGTACACCGGAAGGCTTTGGAAACCGTTTAGGGCCGCCGCCCGGCTACCCATTTCGGGACAGTTTCTTCGCCCTCTGTCGGCTCTTTCGGCAAAACGAGGATAGTATGCCTGGGAAGGCAATGAAGCATCGGTTCCAACAGGGTCTCCTGGGTTGCCGGTTGGTTTCCCAGGCATAGGAAGCAACTACCCCATTTTCCCTTTTGCCCAAAAGTATCCGGTTTTTTGTGGAGGGACAATCGGGGGTCCCCTTTTTTCCCAAAAAGTCACTAATTTAGCCGAATGAAGCCCCCGCCTCTCCCCGGGCTGTCAAGAGGCCAGCCTGGCCTTTGCCCAGGCGGGTAAGGGGGAAACAAGAAGGCGGCTGGCCCCTTGTTCCCCCACATCCTAACCCTCTCCCCCAGGGAAGAGGAAAAACATTGCCTCTTCATTCGGCTAAATGTTACCCAAAAAACTTTCCAAACCGGGAGGTACCCGCTTGCCATTGGAGGTAAAAAGGATAAAAATGCTTCTAGTCTGTTATTTGGTTTTCTGAGGGCTTGTTTGGGAGGACCTAAGAACCATGTGTGCATCTCCGATTTACAAAGGGGACAATGTCGGTAGGATTTTGGACCGGGCGATGGACGCCGGGCAGGGCATTCTTCGGCTGACGCCCACCTGGGTACCCCGCAGCTTTTTGCAGCCGGGCCGCCGCATCAAACTCCATCCAGACGATCTGTATGCCTTGGGGCTGCACCGGGGTGGCATCGACGAACGCTGGTTCGCCAGCACCACCGAGGCCATGAACGAAAACCGTGCCCCGGACGAAGGCCTCAGCTATTGCCTCTTTGAAGGACAGCGCTTTCTCCTGCGAGATGCCGTCGAGGAGGGCAAAGGCCGCATCATCGGCGAAGAAATCTGGAACACCTACCACCGTTGGCCGGTCTATTCCAAGTTCTTCGATAACATGGGCCCGATCCCCCACCACATGCATCAGCGCCACGAACATGCCGCCCAGACCGGCCAACAAGGCAAACCCGAAGCCTATTACTTCCCACCCCAACTCAATGCCGCCGAAAACCATTTCGACTATACCTTCATGGGGCTGGAACCCGGCACCACCAAAGACGATGTCATCCGATGTCTGGAAAATTGGAACAAAGGCGATAACGGCATCTTGTATTTGTCGAAGGCGTATCGACTTCGGCCGGGCACCGGCTGGGTCATCCCGGCCGGCGTATTGCACGCCCCAGGCTCCATGTGCACTTATGAACCTCAGTGGGGAAGCGATGTCTTCGGCATGTTTCAGTCCCTGGTCGAAGGCCGACCGGTCCCCTGGGAATTGTGCGTCAAAGACGTTCCTCCCGACAAAAAGAACGATCTCCAGTTCATCGTCGATCAACTGGATTGGGAAAAGAACGTCGATCCCTACTTCGTTATGCACAACTATGTAGAACCCATCGTCGATCCGGAAAACTCCGGCGACGGATACACCGACCGGTGGATCACCTACGGCACGGTAGATGGCCAACAACTGTTCTCCGCCAAAGAACTGACCGTCATGCCCGGCGTGAAAATGACCCTGCGTGACCCGGGCGCCAGTGGCTGGATCACCGTCCAAGGTTGCGGCCGGATTGGGCCTCTGCCCATCCAAACCCCGGTCATGATCCGCTTTGGCGAGGAGCCGTGGGACGAAGTTTTCATCACCGCCGAGGCCGCCAAACAGGGCGTGGTGGTCGAAAATACCGGCAGCGAACCCCTAGTTAGCCTCCGTTACTTCGGCCCCAACGTCCACAAACAAACGCCCCAAATCGGCGATCACCGAAAATATAAACAACGGTAAAAACTACTGGAACACTCTGCCGAATGAAGCAAATCGCCTCTGCCTATCGTGGGAGAGGGCGTCTGAGGCGAAGCCAAGGACCGCGACCGTGTCATTCCTGCGTAAGCAGGAATCCAGTATTTGCCTCTCCCCTGGCCGTCGAGAGGCCGGTTTGGCGTCAGCCCACCGGCTGAGGAGGATTTTGGCGGGATAAGGTGGCTGGATTCTTGCTTGCGCAGGAATGACACATTGTTCCTCTTCATTCGGCTAACGTGTTGCAAATATTCCAGTTTTTATCTTTTTGAGGGGATATGGCCATGAGTTCTGCACATCCGAACAATTATCCGAAACTGCACAATGCGGCTTGGCCGGGGGTGGTCGGCAAAGGCGACGGCGGGGAACCGCCCATCGACCTGGACACCATGCTCGATCTAACGGCCGGAGCCGAAGTCGATGGGATCCGATTCGACGGTTTCGACCTGTTCCTCTACCTCCCGCATATTGACATCGACTCGACCGTGCGGAGCGACGACGCCATCAAGGAGCTGGCCGACAAAGCCGCCCGCCGCAATTTGAAGATCGGCACCGTCGTAGCCCCCATTTGGCCTCCTACAGGCGGCGGTTCAGCCATCGGCAACGAAACCGAACGCAAAAAGTTCCTCGATCAGGTGCGCAAAGGCTGCTACGTGGCCAAGCGGCTTCGGGAGCTGGGCGTCCGGCCGCACGGCTGTGTGCGGATCGACTCGGCCACCAGTGTGGAAGCCTGGCTGGCCGATCCGGAAGAGAACCAAAAACGCCTGGCCGACACCTTCCGCCAGGCCTGCCAAATCGCCGAAGACCACGGCGAACGCCTGGCCGCCGAAGGTGAAATCTGCTGGGGCGGCATGCACAGTTGGCGTCGCATGGTCCAACTGCTTGAAATGGTAGATCGGCCACAAACCCTGGGCTTCCAGGCCGACATGGCCCATACGCTGCTGTATCTGTTGGGCTACAACGCTCCGGAAGATGCTATCCTGCCCCAGGATTTCGACTGGAAAGACCAGGAGGCGTTCGATCGGGCCTATCGACAGTTGACCAATGCCCTCCGGCCCTGGACCATCGACTTCCATGTGGCCCAAAACGACGGCAGCGTGCATGGCTCCGGCAGCCACGACAAAACCGGTCGCCATTGCCCGGCCAACGACCCCAACGGCAAACTCAATATCCCTAAAGCCGCTGGATATTGGCTCCGGGATGAAAACGGCCAACTGACCCGGCGCATGCGGCACATCTGCTGGGACGGCTGCATGTTCCCCAACCAGATGCTGCTTAACCCCAATACCTGGAACGAAATCCTGGCGGTGATGATCCAGGTGCGGGATCAGCACGGCTGGTACGAAGCGGAATAGGATTGGCCCACGCCTTCCTTTGCGGCATCGGGGCTGTCGGGGGCGTCGCCTCCATCCTTGGTGCGGAGGAAGGTTTCCTTCAACCCTGGTGGACCGACCCCTGGACGCTGAGGGGACTGCCTGGCAGTTGTTTTCCCATCGAAAGGTTCCACTAGAAAGACCGCCAGGTTACTTCCTGAGGCTGGTAGCCATCAGGGTCAATTGGCGACGGAGAGTTTCCGGCAGCTTCTTTTCGACATGGGGCATCTGGTCGTCCAGCCAAAGGGCTGCACGGGCCTGGCGGATCATGCCGGGCTGGTAGTCCAGGGCCGCGAATGCCTCGGCCAAGCGCGCCCGGTACAAAGCATGATGGGGATACAGGCTGGCCGCCTGCTGAAAACACCCCAGGGCTTGTTGAAACACCCGGCGGGCTTCCTGACGGGATGGGGGTACAGACTGCCCCATCAGCAGGTTGCCGATCTCCAAAAACCGCTGGCCTTGCACGAACCAGCCCGGTGCGTCCTCCGGCGCAAGCTCCAGAGCTAAGTAGGCATACTGCTCGAACTGCTTCAACCGGGGTAACCAGGCGGCCGGCTCATGGGGCCTTTGGGAAAATTGGGTTTGCCATTGGTGGAAGTTCAGGCTGCTCAGCCATTCGGCCGGGGCCGAGGAAAGGGGATCGGCCAAGGCCGCCTTTTGAAGCAGTTTTTCCGCACGGACCGGATCGGTTGAGGCCAGCCGGAGGGCCTCTTGGAGGATAGCCCGGCACTGAAGCACCGGGCTGAAAGCCGTCTGATGGCAGGCAAAAAACACCGCCATCGTCAAGACCAGCCCGCCGATCGCTCCAGGCCAACCTACCTGGTGCTCCCAGTCCAACCAAGCCTGCCCATGTCGAGCGAACCAACCTAGGAATGATCGACGATCTGAGGGGGCTGGAGAATCTGGGTCAGATGGATAATCTGGGTACACGGTTGCCAGGGCGGCTAGCAGCCACAGGGAACCGGACACTCCGGCAAAACTGATTCCGCCGGCGGCCAGCAGATGGACCAACAAGGCGCCGACCGCTGCCGCCAACACGCCGGGAAGAAAATCCGTCCCCGAACCGTTCGCCCCGGGAAGACCCGCGGGCATGGAAATCTTCGAGCCGGGGTTTCTGGCCGGTGGGGCCGGGTTGGCGCCGGTGTTAGCTGAGGTACGGCCAACCGTTTCGGCGGGGTTTCTGGGGGTTGGGTACGGGTTGGCGCTGGTGGGGTTGCAGGCTGAATCGGGCGGAACGTTGCCAGGGCCTCTTTGCACCTGGGGGCGTAATGCCTCCAATCGTGGTGTGGCGGGTAATGCCCCTCGGGCGCCGTGGCCGCCTCGTTGCACCCAGGGCCAAAGCGTCCACAGAGCGGCCCCGCCCAAGGGAAGGCCGATCATCAGAACATACAGGCTTGGCGGAGCGGCGCTCCACTGGCCCACCCAAAACCCCCCAGCCAGTCCCACCGCCGCCCCCAACACGATTTTTCCCGGCCGCTCCGAATGGGGCGGGCTAGAGGGGATGTGGTCGGCCTGGCCAGGACCAGCCCGGCCTAAGGCTCCCGCCTCGGTAAAGTGGCCTTGCTGCTCGGTCGCCCGCACAGGCACCCCCTCGGCACCCGCACTGGTGGGGCAGATGAGGCCTGTCATCAGCCCCACTGGCCGGATGAGCCGGCCCATCTGCACCGCCCAAAGGGCCAGCATCGCCAGCATGGCCAGGGCAGCCGGGGTCCCTGCCGTGGACCAGACTTCCAACAGAAAGTTATGCGGGTCGGCAATTTCTTCGCTCGCCTGGGGGAGTTTGAACCGGGTGTACGCATAGCGGAACAGCCCCGGTCCACAGCCCCAGACCGGGTGCTGTCGAATGATCTGCCAGGTGGCTTGCCAATATTCCCATCGGTATTGGAGCGATTTTTGGGCTTCGGTGAAGACCTGGATATCCAACCCGCCCCAATAAAAAGCGGCGGCAATCATTAGGCCGAGGACCGCCAGGATGCCGACCACGGCCAGGATCGCGCGCAGACAAACGGTTCGGGGCGCCGGGAAAGGCTGCTGCGGAACCCCGGCTTGTTCGGCCGTGGTTAGCCGACGGCGGCCCCGCACCTCCCACCACCGCCACCAGAGGCCCAAACCGGTCAGCCCAGCCAGTAGTCCCAGGTAAGCGCTTCGGCTTTTGGTTAGCAGCAGGCAGGCGGCCAGCAGCAGCCCCGCCACCAGCAGGCCCCCTCGAGTTCGCCAACCGGACGACCAACCGCCTGCCAGCACCCCGATGCCGGCACCCACCACAAGCCAAGGGGTCAGAAAACCGGCCAGGGAGTTGGTCAGGGCAAAGGTGGCGATCGGTTCTCGGCTTTCCAGGCGTTTTTCAAAGGCGATCCGTTCCGGCGAACCGGCCGGGTAGGCCAGCCCTGCTTCCCGGAGGGCTTTTTCCGGATCAGCATAGTAAATGGCCCGGGTCCGGGGGAACTCATACACGCATTGGAACAGGCCATACCCGGCCAAACCGACGGCCAAAGCCAACATGACGGCCAGGATGGCCCGGATTTCTCTCTGCCCGGCCGTCCATTGCCGAACCAGCAGAAACACCAATCCCAGGCCCACCCATTCCCACAGCATGTTCACAGCAGGCCGGGCATGACTGACTCTGGCCCACATCATGGCCGATCCGGCCGTCCAAACCATCAAAAATACCATCACCCCATCCAACAGCCCGAAGCGGAACGTCCATTGGCGTCGGCCCAAGAGGCCCAGCATCCAGACCACGGCCAAAGCCAGCCAAAGCATGACCACCGGCAGGCCATCGCCCGTCTCGGCGGGGGTTTCGCTGGGATACAGAGGCCGGGCTACCAGGAGGGCAACCGCCCCGGCCAAAAGCCACGGCCGCCATCGGTCCGGCGCCTGCTGGCCGGGGACCGATGGGCCGCTAGGGCTGGCGGTTCCCGACCGAACCTCCGGCGTCTTCAGCGGCAGACCATCCGCCGCTTTTCCTTTCGGGAATCGTTTTTTAGAATCCTTTCGGCCCATGGGGATCACTCCCCTCTGGATGGAATAAGTCGATCGTTGCCCAACGGCGTCCCTGCTCAAGCAGGGGATGGGTTAGCCTGCTTCGGTTCGGCTCCGGCAGGCGGCCGATTCCAAAAGGCCGATCCTCACCGGGGGCTTCCGGAAGGTTCGTCGGTTTCCATGCGTCGTTTTCTGCCGGCCGACTCCAAAATGCCGATCACCACCAGCACGCAGACCACCAAAAGCAGCACCACACACGCCCCGGTCAGATTCACCTGATGCAATAGGAGCGATCCCAGGCCGCAGGTGGCCGTCAGCAGATAGATGACGCCTACCGCCTGGGGCCGACTCATACCCAATTCGACCAGTCGGTGCGACAGGTGGCTCCGATCGCCCTCGAAGGGGCTTCGGCCTGCTCGAAGCCGAATGGCCACCACCGTGATCATATCGTAGATCGGCACGGCCAGCACACACAGCGGGGCCAGGATGGCGTGGCGTTTCGGCTGCCCGTCTTCCAGCACGACAAAGGTGGCCGACAGGGTGGCCATGGCGATCCAAAACCCCACCAGATAGCTGCCCGCATCGCCCAGAAAAAGCCGGGCCGGCGGGCGATTGTGCCATAAAAAGCCCCCCAGCGCCCCGGTTAGCACCAAGAGAAACCCGGCCACAAAAAACTGCGGCTCCTGCGAGTGAGGATTGGGCACCATCAGCAGAACGGCGGCTAACATGGCGCTGGCAATGGCGGCCACACCGGCCGACAGGCCGTCCATATTGTCCAGCATATTGAAGGCGTTGACCAGGCCCACAATCCACAGCACACTGGCCGGCCCGGTGATCCAGGGGTTTTCGATAAACAAGCTCAATCGCCAGCCCAGAGCCACCAGCACCACAGCCACCAGGGTTTCAACGGCCAGTCGCAATCGCCAATCCAACGGCCGACGGTCGTCCAGCCAACCCAGCAGCATCAGCACGGTGCCGGCGCCCAGGAGGGTCCAGAGTTTGCCGCTTTGCGTCCAAAGCCCGGCCAGATGCGGGACGGCAAACTGGGGGACCGGCAGACCGGCGATGGTCGGGTTGGGGGAGTGCAATTGGCCGGTGGCCTTCAACAAGGCCAGCCCTGCCTGGCCGAGGGCAAACACGCCGACCACAGCCGCCCATACGGCCAATCCGCCGCTGGTGGGCATGGGCCTGCTGTGGATTTTTCGGCCTCCGGGCCGATCCACCCACCCCAACCGAGGCGCTACACGCCGCATCAGCCAGCCGCCAAGATAGGCCAACACCATTGGCGGCAAAACCGTTGCCAAAATAAAACATACCAACACGCCAAAGCACCCTTCTGCCAAAGGAACATTTTAGCCAAATGGAGAGGCGCAAGGTGTCCTTCCCACCCGGCTTCGCCTCCGCCGGCCTCTCGACGGCCGGGGAAGAGGTAAAGAGTGGACCTCCGAAGCAGGTCCCTGCAGGGGAGCTTCATTCGACTAAAATGTTACCCAACATGGGACGAGACATCTAGTTCAAGCAAAAAAACCTCTTGCCGGGGAGGGGACCGGCAAGAGGTTTTGCAAAGCCCAAACTGCCAAACGAGTTTGGGCCGGAAATCTCCTTCTGAGTTGGAACCTGGGCGTTTAGGCCCGGACTAGCCCAGACCTTGGAGCGAGTTTGATCGGGCCGCTCTTTCAGATCTTGGGGAACATTTTAGCCGAATGGCAGGGCGTGCTTGGTAGGCCCGCAAAAGCAACGGTCCAAGGCAGATAACTTCAAAGGATCGGCCCTCCAAAGCAGGTCCATGCAAGGGTTTTTCATTCGGCTAACATGTTTCAAAGGCTCGGCTTAACAAGGGTCGGCCATTCGGGTTAATTTGACTGTATCTACCCGACCGGGCCCCTCCCAGATGTAGGGGCGAAAATCGGATCGCACACCGCAGATTGTGGTCACAACTCCCGATGGATACAGTCAAGTTAATCGGTGTCGGTGTCGGCCTGATCGGCGCCAGAGCCTTCGGCAGCGCCGGCTGCTGCACCCACCGGCGGTTGTTCCTCCGGCAGAGGGCCTACCGAACCGACGAAGATCAACTGCTTCTTGCCGCCGACCTTTTTGACCTGGATGGTAACGGTGTCTTTGCCTTCGAATTCGCCTTTGAGGAGTTCCTCGGCCAAGGGGTCTTCGACATAGGTTTCGATCGCCCGCCGCAGCGGTCGGGCGCCGAACTCCAGGTTGGAACCCCGCTTGATCAGGAACTTCTTGGCCTCGTCGGTGAGCACCAGTTGTAGGCCCTTTTCTTTCAGACGTTCTCGCACCTTGCGGAGTTCCAGTTCGACCACCTGACCCAAATCCTCCTGGGTCAGATGGCGGAAGACGATCACATCGTCGATTCGGTTGAGAAACTCCGGCCGGAACACCTTTTCAATATGTTCCAATACCCGTTGTTTCATGCTTTCGTAGCTGGCGTCTTCGGTGGGTTTTTGGAAGCCGAAGGCGGCTTCGTTTTTGATGGCTTCGGCACCGGCGTTGGTGGTCATGATAATGATGGTGTTTCGGAAATCGACATTTCGGCCGAAGCTATCCGTCAGCCGACCTTCTTCCATCACCTGCAAGAGCATGTTGAACACATCGGGATGGGCCTTTTCGATTTCATCCAGCAGCACGACCGAATAGGGCCGACGCCGGATCTTTTCCGTCAGCTGGCCACCTTCTTCGTACCCCACATAGCCGGGCGGAGCGCCGATGAGTCGGCTGACATTATGCTTTTCCATGTATTCGCTCATATCGATCTGGACCAGGGCGTCTTCGTCGCCGAAGAGGAACTCGGCTAGGGCTTTGGCCAGAAGCGTTTTGCCCACACCCGTGGGACCGGCAAAGATGAAACAGCCCACCGGCCGTTTGGGGTCTTTCAGCCCGCTTCGGCTCCGGCGAACCACCCGGGCCACCGCTTTAATGGCCTCGTCCTGGCTGACGACCCGCTTATGCAGCTCTTCTTCCATGTGCATCAGGCGCTGAGAATCTTCCGTGGTGAGCCGGGTCAGCGGAATGCCGGTCATCTTCGAGACCACCTCGGCCACCACATCTTCATCCACGATGCCTTCACCCTCACGCGAACGTTCACGCCACTGGCGCATGATCATTTGTTTCTTTTGGCGGAGTTTGTCGGCCTGATCGCGCAGAGCCGCCGCTTTCTCAAAATCTTGATTGGCTACCGCCTCTTCCTTCTCCTTGTTGAGCCGTTCCACCTCCTCGTCAATTTCTTTCAGGTCCGGCGGACGGGTCATGCTCCGCAGATGCACCCGGGCCCCTGCCTCGTCAATGACGTCGATGGCTTTGTCGGGCAGGCAACGGCCGCTGATATATCGACTCGAAAGTTCCACGGCCGCCTGAATCGCCCCGTCGGTTATCCGCACGTGGTGGTGCTTTTCATACCGATCCCGCAGTCCTTTCAGAATGGCAATCGTCTCTTCTTTGGTATTGGGTTCCACGATGATTTCTTGGAATCGGCGGGCCAGGGCGCTATCTTTCTCCACGTATTTGCGGTATTCATCCAACGTGGTCGCACCGATGCACTGAATCTCACCCCGTGCCAACGCCGGCTTGAGCACATTGGAGGCGTCGATGGCGCCTTCCGCCCCCCCGGCGCCTACCAGGGTGTGCAACTCGTCGATAAAGAGAATTGTGTTCTTGG
>Ga0308389_1002252_pt1 | contig 12257 bp, 14 predicted proteins | sample Hotspr2Sample148_FD_202362 | JGI IMG/M metagenome (GOLD analysis project Ga0308389, IMG submission 202362) | Hot spring phototrophic mat microbial communities from Mushroom Spring, Yellowstone National Park, Wyoming, United States - 20040719_148 ... | reverse complement strand
CCCGCAAATGACCAATCTTCATCCACCTTTTTTGTATTAAATAAATTAATAATTTCCTCTGGCGATTTTGTAGTTTTGAACATTATGTCGTTTAAAATCCTTTTCGTTATTGTTTCCATATTGCTATTTTTCATAATAAATCGCCCTTTCGCCTAACAAAATTCTTTACGCAATCCCGTTAGATATCGGGACAAGTTATTGCGTATATCCTACTTTAAATCCTATATTTGTTGCGTAATAACCTAAATTTCTAAGTTATCACGCATAATTTTTTATATGAAAAGAGCAGAACTCATAGATAAATATATAAAAATTCTTAGACTGAAAAATTACTCTCCCAAAACTGAAAAAGTATATTTACATCACCTTAATCTTTTCCTCGATTACATTAGCAAATTAAAAATATCTTCGATTGATTCAAGGGTATTTTTAGACTATTTCAATTATCTAAAACTAATAAGAAAATTTTCTTACTCTTCGATGAAACAATCTCTTGCTTCTGTAAGATTTCTTTTTATTGATGTTCTTAAAAAAGAAATTGATTTTGATTTCTTCGTTATAAAAAAACAAATAGTTTTCCTAATATCTTAACAGTCGAAGAGGTAAAAAAATCATAAACTCTATAACAAATCTAAAACATCGTGCGATAATTTCAACTATTTATTCCTGTGGATTAAGAATTTCTGAAGCAGTCAATTTGAAAATTGCGAGTTGAGAATTGAATATTGAAAATTTCTTCTGCATTATGTGATGTTCAATGCTCAATGTTCAATTTTCAATGTTCAACTAAGAATTATTCTACGCTACAATAAACTTGAAAATTGAGAGTTGAAAGTTGAATGTTTCTTATTTTCTTAGTAATGTTTAATGCTCAATGTTCAATTTTCAATTAAACAAAAAAATTAAAATTTTAGGCATAAAAGTATTAAATACTAAGAGATAAGAATGTTTAATTATGTTAAAAAAATTATTCTTGTTTAACAGTCATTTAATCTGGGGAGGTTATCATTCTAATTTTTAGGGTGCAGTTGTGTCTGCAATTTTTTTTATTTTTGCAACGCACCCTTAGCTCAGTTGGTAGAGCAGTAGACTCTTAATCTATTGGTCGGGGGTTCGAGTCCCCCAGGGTGCACATCTTCTTTCTAACGAATTTATATTTTATTTTAATAAAATAATACTTATCTTGCCGCACAATCAATTATTTTTTTCAAGGAGATTTATGTCAATAGGAACAAATAAAGTAGTTACATTGAATTTTACATTAAAAGATCAATACGGAAATATATTGGATACTACAGAAGGCGAACAACCATTTTCATTTATAACTGGGTATAGAAATATTTTGCCAAAGTTAGAATCCGAAATTGATTCTATGTTGATAGGTTCAAAAAGAATTATCAACATATCAGCAGCTGATGCTTACGGAGATTATAATGAGGAAATTGTTCAGGTAGTAGGTAAGGAAGATTTCCCCCCTGATTTTCTTCTTGAGGTTGGTATGCAATATATTGCGTCTGCACCAGATGGTACAAAAATGCCTTTTACAATTATCAGTGTTAATGATGAAGATGTAACCATTGATTTTAATCACCCCCTTGCTGGTAAGGACTTAAGTTTTGAAGTTGAATTATTAAATGTAAGAGAAGCAACTCCAGAAGAAATTGCACACGGTCATATACAAGGATTAGATGGATACTATCATTAATGTCTAAAATTTGATAACTATTTCTGCGATTTTTAGTTTCTAAAAAGTCTCAACCTCAATGATTAGATATATATTGAGATAACATTCACCTTATTGAACTTTTCATTTATAGTAAATTAAATCTCAATCATTCTAATCAATTCGTAAAACTATCAATGCTCTAAAAGGTTTTTATTTTAGACTGAAATTTTTTTTTCGAAAGGACTAAATTTCATATAAAAAAGTTTAAAGGTTTAATATGAAAATTATTGGAGGTCCTTTATCAGTTAATTTAAAATTGTTATTAGTTTTTTTGGCATTAGTTATTTCATTTGGAACTTTGTATTACACCAATCAACTTGTTAAGAAACTTCAAAATAAAGAAAAAGAAATTGTTGAACTTTATGCAAAAGGGATAGAATATGTCGCAAATAGTAACAATCCAGATGCAGATATAACATTTTTATTTGAGAACATAATTCAACCGATTGATTTTCCAATGATATTAACAGACAGCGAAGATAATCCTAATCTTAAAGATAAAAGCTCAATTAGAAATATTGAAATAGATACATCTTTATCAGAAGAACAAATCGAAAATTATTTGCGAAATCTTATTAGTGAATTTGATCAGATACATACTCCTATTAATGTTGTTTATCAAGATTCAATAATTTTAACAAGAATACATTATGGCAATTCTGAACTTATAACTCAATTACAATATTATCCATACATTCAGATTGGTATAGCAGCGGTTTATATTCTTTTAGCTTATTTTGGTTTTAGCTATGTGAAGCGTTCTGAGCAAAAAAATATATGGGTTGGAATGGCCAAAGAAACGGCACATCAATATGGAACTCCGATTTCAAGTTTAATGGGCTGGCTTGAAATGTTAAAAATGAATTATAACGATCCTAATAAAGTATTAGACATCTCTGAAGAAATTGGAAATGATGTTGAAAGATTAAATAAAATAACAAACCGCTTTTCTAAAATCGGTTCCAAGCCAGATCTAAAAGAAGCAAATCTTTATAAAGAAATTGTTAAAGTTGTTGATTATTTTAATCGAAGATTACCACAAAGTGGAAAAGCAGTTGAATTGAAGATAGATGGTAACAAGAATTTAAATGTTAAAATAAATTCCGAGTTATTTGATTGGGTAATTGAAAATTTAATTAAAAACTCTTTAGATTCTATTGAAAATAAAAATGGATTTATTTTAATTAAAATTTCTCAATCAAATAAATATGCTGAAATAGAAATCACTGATAATGGAAAAGGAATTGATATAAAAAATAGAAAAGAAATTTTCAGGCCAGGATTTAGTACAAAGAAACGAGGCTGGGGAATTGGTTTAAGTTTATCAAAAAGGATTATAGAAGGATATCACAACGGAAAAATATTTTTAAAATCTTCAGTTCTCGGGCAAGGAACAACATTCAAAATATTACTAAGAAAAACTTAAAATTCTTTCTGCCTTAGTGAAATAAAATTCCGAAGGAATTCATTGGTCAATGGTCATTGGTCAGTAGTCATTAGGAAAGAGACATTAATTCAAACTTAACCACAGATAACACAGATTAAAATAAAAGTTGATTTTTGAAATGATTATAAAAAAGGTATTTTCTTCTTTAATAAATTCCGAAGGAATGAAATTATTATAGATGAAAGAATCACATCAAAAATCATAAACTCCGAAGGAGTGATATTATACAGTCCTTAACCACATATAACACAGATTAACACAAAAACTAAATTGAGAAACATCTGTTAGAACAGAGTTCGAATTTATTGCTGATTTTGAAATAGTTATAAAAGGGTAATCTCTTTTATTCTGACTTTTAACGGAATAACTTATTAATTTGTTGGCGAAAAATTTTTGCCACAATGACACTAAGGCACAAAGTAGCATAAAGAGATTATTCTACATTCTAAATTCTCCATGTTTAACTCATTTCAAGCATTCGTTCAATTGGTTTGAGGGCTTTCAATCTTAACTCTTCATCAATTTTTATTTCAGGATATTTGTTCTTCATACACAAGTAAATCTTTTCGATTGTGTTGAGTTTCATATAAGGGCATTGGTTACAGGAACAAGATTCATCTTCGATTGGAGCAGGAATAAAAGTTTTTTCAGAAGCAGCTTTTTTCATTTGATGAAGGATGCCGGTTTCAGTTAGGACAATATATTCTTTCCCATCGTCTTCTTTAACGAATTGTAATAGTTTACTGGTAGAACCTATAAAATCAGAATGTAATAAGATTCTTTCTTCACATTCAGGATGAGCAATAACTTTTGCTTTAGGATTTCTAATTTTTAAGTCTAATACTTTTTGTTCACTAAAAGTTTCGTGAACAATGCAGCTACCATCCCATAACAGCATTTCTCTGCCAGTTCTTTTGATTAAGTATTTACCAAGATTTTTATCTGGAGCAAAAATTATTTTTTGATTTTCTGGAATTTGACGGATAATTTTTTCTGCGTTGCTTGATGTACAAATTATATCACTTAATGCTTTCACTTCAGCAGTTGAATTTATGTATGTAATGACAATATGATCTGGATTGCTTTTTACAAAACTTTCAAATGCATCTTTAGGACAACCTTCCGCTAAAGAGCAACCTGCTTCTAAATCAGGAATTAAAACGATTCTATCAGGATTTAGAATTTTTGCTGTTTCAGCCATAAAATGAACGCCACAGAAAACAATAACATCTGAAGTTGTAGCTTTTGCCTTGCGTGATAATTCGAGGCTGTCGCCGACAAAATCAGCAATATCCTGTATTTCAGGTTGTTGATAATAATGAGCAAGAATGACTGCATTTAGTTCATCTTTAAGTTTGAGAATTTCAAGTTGATAATCAATTATTTGCTCGGTCTGATTAAATATCATTTTTTTCCAAAATTTCTTTAAAGTTTTCTAAAGACTTAAAAATTATGCTTTCTTCAACTGGGATATCAATGTAAATTTTATTCTCCGATGGTAAAACTAATCTGATTTGTCCACTGATATTTTTTTTATCATTTTTCATATAATTTATAACCGATGCGATGTCTAAATTTTTAACCAATTTATTTACAGGAATGAAGTGGAAATCTTTTCTAAATTTATGAAAAAAATATTCATCTAATAATCCAATTCTTATGGAAGTTAGGATAGCAGCCATAATTCCGCAAAAAACTGCTTCTCCATGTTTTAATTTGAAATTAGTTGCTGATTCAAATCCGTGAGCAAACGTATGACCAAAGTTTAGAATCTTTCTTAATCCAGATTTTTCCTTTTCATCTTTCCTTACGATAAGTTCTTTTATTCTTAAAGATCTTTCAATTACTGATTCAGAGACCTTGTTGTTGAAGAAGATATTTTTTATTTCATTTAAGTAGAAATCGTAATTTTCTGATAATAGGAAAGCGTATTTAACTAATTCACCTATTCCAGAGATAACTTCCCGCTTTGGCAAAGTTTTAAAGAAATCATTGTTAATAAAGACAGCATCTGGTTGATAAAAAGTTCCTATAAGATTTTTGATGTTTTTAAAGTTCACAGCTGTTTTTCCACCTACGGAACTATCAACTGCAGATAAGATTGAAGTAGGAATTTGATAATATTTTATTCCACGCATAAAAACCGATGCTGTAAAACCTGTTATATCACCTAAAACACCACCACCGATAGATACTAATGCACTTTCTCTATCAAATTTATTTTCTAAAAGATACTCTAAAATTTTTTTAACAGTTCTAAACGATTTGTTTTTTTCTTTGCAATCAATAATTAAATGATTGGGTGTGTCATTAAAATTGAGAATATGTCTAACTAAATCAGAGCATTTTTTATTTACATTTTTATCAATTAGAAATAAAGTTTTTCCTTTATTATTTAAGATAACTTTTTTGAATTCCTCTAATGAATTATTTCTAAAGTAAACAGGATATTTTTTTGATTTGGTTCGTATTATTACACTATGGGATTTCATAATCTTTCTTTAAAATATTAACAATATTATCAACTGTATAACCAACTTTGGCTTTATCAGTATTTAATTTAATATGAGCTTTATTATAAATATTTACTCTTCTTTCAAAAATTTTATTTATTCTTTCAATCAATTCCTCATCCGAAACTTCTTCATTAAAATTATTAAAAATGATAGGTCTATTTCTTTTAAATTTCAATCTTTTAAGAGCTTCAAGAGCAGAAATTTCCAGATAAATTACTATGCCATTATTTAATATTAACTGAAGGTTTTCAGGATTCTCGATAGCACCACCACCAAGAGAAATTACTAAATTCTTTTCATTAATAAATTTTTTTAGAATTTTATTTTCTAAATATCTGAAATAATCCTCACCGTTTTGTTTAAAGATTTCAGTTATAGATTTATTTTCTAATATTTCAATTTCTTGATCAAGGTCAACGAAGTTCCAGCCAATTGTATTTGCAAGAATCTTTCCAATTGTAGTTTTACCAGAAGTCATAAAACCTATTAAAAATACATTCTTTTTCATCTAAATTATATTAACCTCTGTTTCTAATTCAATATTAAACTCGAATAAAACTTTTTCTTTAATTTCATTAGCGAAGTTCAAAATTTCTTCGCCAGTAGCATTTCCTAAATTAACAATAACTAATGGTTGCTTATGATAAGTTCCAACATTGCCTTTGATTTTACCTTTGTAGCCAATTTTATCAATTAACCAAGCAGCAGGAATTTTAACATAATCACTATTTAATTTAAAGAATGGAATTTCATTGAAGTTTTCTCTAATTTTCTCAAATTTTTTCGTATCTACAATTGGATTCTTAAAGAAACTTCCAGCATTACCAATTTTGTTTGGAGATGGTAATTTGACTTCTCTAATTTTTGAAATTATTTCACTAACCTGTTGAATAGTAGGATTTGATATACCAATCTTTTTAATTTCAATTCTCACATCGGAATAATTGAGATTTGGTTTCGGATTTTTTTGCAATTTTAGTTCAATTGAGGTAATTAAAATTTTATTTTTTAATCCCTGTTTAAATATCGAATTTCTATATTCAAACTTACAATTTTGATTAGAGTAAGACTTAAAGGTATGATCATTAAAATCGAAAAAATTAACTGAGTCAATTACATCTTTAATTTCTTGTCCGTATGCACCAATGTTCTGAATAGGAGCAGCACCAACTAATCCTGGAATAGAAATTAAATTTTCGATACCGCCTAAATTTTTATTTATTGAGAATTTTACAAATTGATCCCAATTAACTCCAGCTTCAACTTCAAAATATACATAATCATCGTCCTCCTTAGTTTGAATGATTTGATTAAATACAGGATGCAATACAAATCCATCAAAATCTTTTGTGAGCAATATATTGCTTCCTTCACCTATGATTATAAATTTTGATTCAGATAAGTTAAACTTTTTGTTAATTGAGTAAATTTCTTCTGGATATTCAATCTCTATAAAGGTCTTGCAATTATAATTAAGCCCGAATGTGTTGAATCTTTTCAATGAAATGTTTTCAAAAATTTTCATCAATAAATTGCAATCAAATATTTTTGTCAAGTTAATTATTTAACATTTAAAGTTAATCAAAATTATGTTAATTGAATCTATTCAATCTGCAGTTGTTCCTTATCGTTTGATAGAGAATGAAATAGAAGTTCTTTTAGTTACATCAATAAAAAAGAAGAAATGGATAATTCCAAAAGGCTATGTAGAATATAGTTTAACACCATTTGAATCAGCAAAGAAAGAGGCTTTTGAAGAAGCTGGTATTACAGGTTCTAATGAAACAGTAGAATTGGGCGAGTTTGTTACAGGCAAAAATGGAAACACAAAAATAGTTCGAGTTTTTTTGATGAAAGTAATTGAACAATGGGATGATTATCCAGAAAAAAATTTAAGAAAGCGGAGATGGTATAAATTAGATGATGCAATTAAATTAGTGGATAATGATGGTTTAAAAGATATATTAATCAAGCTAAAAGAAAGAATTTTATAGAATCAAACAGAAGGTTCATCATTAATGTTAAGTTCATTTCTTATAATTTCGGAAGAGAGTTCATAATCATACCCCTTTGAGTTCAAATACATAAACAATTTCTGATACAAAATTTTTTTGTCTTTAGTTCTGGTTTTAATTTGATTTAATTTTTTTCTTAATAGCTCAATTGCTTTATTTTTTTCTTGATTAGTATCGAAAAGTTTTTCTAAATATTCTTCAATAGTTTCTTTCTTAACGCCGCGTTTTAATAATTCCAATTTAAGTTTAGACCTGCTCCATTTTTTCAGACGAATTTTCTCTTGGATAAATAATTCAGTAAAATAATAATCATCAACAAGACCATTTTTTTCTAAATCAGAGAGGCACTCTTCAATAAAAATCAATTCAGAAGAATGCCTTCTTAATTTGTCAAAGAGTTCTCTTTTTGAATGTATTCGTCTGCTTAAAAAAGAAAGGGCTTTTTGTTTAAGATTAAATTTTATCTCTTGCTCTAAAAGATCTTTAATTTGTTCATCAGAGAGTTCATCAGCTTTTCTGAGTCCAGTTTGATATACCACCTCTTTGCTAATAAGGAGTTTTTGGTTATTATCAAAATGGATTAAGACTTTTTTATTGTCTTTATTTTTAATTTGGACAATTTTCATTAAAGTTATTTTGAATTTTTCTTGGTTTTTGTTTTCTCTTCAGGTGCTTCTTGAGTTTGTGGATGGCTCTTGATTAAACCTAATTTTATTTTTATATCTTGTTCTAACCTTTTGTATAAGTCAGGATATTCAATCAATTTTTGTTTGAATTGTTCCCTACCTTGAATTCTATCTTCGCCGTAAGTAAACCATGCGCCACCTTTTTTTATAACACCAATTTCAGTTCCTAAGTCAATCAAGTCACCTGTTTTAGAGATACCTTCATTGTATAAAATATCAAACTCAACTTGTTTGAAGGGAGGAGCAACTTTGCTTTTAACAATTTTAACTTTGGTTCTATTTCCAATAACATCTTCACCTTCTTTAATTGCAGCAACTTTTCTAATATCAATTCTTACAGATGCATAGAATTTAAGAGCGTTTCCGCCAGTAGTAGTTTCAGGATTGCCAAACATAACACCGATTTTACTTCTCAATTGATTGATAAAAATTACAGCCGTTTTCGATTTAGAAATCGCAGCGGTTAATTTTCTTAAGGCTTGAGACATTAATCTAGCCTGAACAGCCATAGTAGCATCGCCCATTTCACCTTCAATTTCAGAACGGGGAACTAATGCTGCAACTGAGTCAATTACAATTACATCAAGTGCGTTACTTCTAACGAGAGTATCAGTAATTTCAAGTGCTTGTTCGCCATAATCAGGTTGAGATATTAAAAGGTTTGATGTATCAACGCCTAGCATTTTAGCGTAGTTAACATCCAAAGCGTGTTCAGCATCGATAAATGCTGCAAGCCCACCCATCTTTTGGGCCTCGGCTATAATATGAAGACATAGTGTTGTTTTACCACTTGATTCAGGTCCGAAAATTTCAGTTATTCTTCCTCTTGGAATTCCACCAATTCCCAATGCAATATCTAATGAAAGTGCACCAGTTGGAATGGCTTCAATGTCGTTAATAATGCCATCTCCTAATTTCATTATGGTGCCTTTTCCATAAGTCTTTTCTATACTGGAAATAGCATCTTCGATTATTTTTAATTTTTGTTCTCTATCTGTAGTCATATTTACTCCATTTTTTTCAATTGAAATATATGTAAAGATTTGTAAATAGCGCCCGAAGGATTTAAATCACTTTTATATAAAGTTATCGAATTGGATTCAAAAACTATTGGTTCAAATTTAAGAGAAATTAGTTTATTTAGGAAGTCAACTTTTTCATCGTTTTTTATTCTTAGCAATGTTAGATGAGGACTAAATTTTCTTTTCTCTTTTGGAATACTATATTGTAAAAGAACATTTTCGATCTCATCAACTGTTTTGAGAAGTTCTTCAGAGACAATTGGTTTTATCCAAAAAATTCTTGGTGCTTTATTGTTGTAAAAAAATCCAAACTTTGTTAGACTGATTTTTTGAGATTGTAATTTATTTAAGAAATTTAATTTTTCGATTAATTCTGGAATAAGTTTTTGTTCAAAGTCTCCTATAAATTTAAGAGTAAGATGAATTTTATCACTTGATTGCCAATTAATTTTTTGATTTCCTAATTGAGTAAATAAGATTTCAAAAATCTTGTCAACTGCATAAAGTGGAATATCAAGAGCAATAAAAGTTCTAATCTTCATCAGGGATTCTTAATAAATTTCTTCTAACGATTTCTAGTGCAGCTTGAGAAGCGCGTTGTTTATTAATAATTCTATCATTTCCAAAAAGGAACTTTTTAGCATAGCAAATTTTTTCATCACAATAGCCTATATAAACTAATCCAACTGGTTTATTGAAAGTAGCACCAGTTGGTCCTAATATTCCAGTTGTGGATATTCCGATATCAGCTCCGCTGATAGCACGGATACCTTCTGCCATTTGCATCGCTACTTCTTGAGAAACGGCTCCAAATTTTTGTAAAGTATCTTCATTTACTTTAAGTATTTCAACTTTTGCTGCATTACTGTATGCAACTACTCCTCTTTCGAAATAATTACTGCTGCCCGAAATATCAGTAATTCTACTTGCAATGAATCCACCTGTGCAAGATTCAGCAACAGCAATTGTTAAATTTCTTTCTGTCAGAATTTTTCCAATGGTTTCTTCTAATAATTCTTCACCCCTTGCATAGATATATCTGCCAACTTTTGTCCTGATTTTTTGTTCTATTTGATAGAGTTTATTTAAGCATTCATTTTCGCTATCTGATTGAACAGTAATTCTAAGTTTTACACCATATTGATTTGGTAAAAAAGCAAGTTCAGCGCCAGTTAATATATCATCAAGATTTCCAAGTTTTTCGAACAAAATTGATTCAGGTATTCCAGTTGTTTGTAAAATTATTCTTTGAGTTTTAATTGAGGATGTATTTAAAGTTTTTAATTTAGGTAGAACATAATTGTTCATCATTTCTTTCATTTCAATTGGAACACCGGGCAAAACGATAAATATTTTTTTATCCTGTTCAATCCAAAACCCAGGGGCAGTTCCTTTTGAATTTTTGATTGGGATTGAAATTTTAGGAATAAGTGCTTGTTGCTTATTTAATTCATTTAATTCTCGACCACGCTCTTCAAAAAATTGCTTAATATCTTCTAAAATTTTTTCATCTAAAACAAGTTCCGTATTAAAAAATTTTATAACACAACTACGTGTTAGGTCATCGTGAGTAGGTCCTAGACCACCTGTAGTTATAATTAAATCAGCGTTTTGAAAAGCAAGTTTAAATTCGTTTATTATCATCTCAAAATCATCACCAACGACAGAGGATTTAATTACTTTAATGTTAATATTAGCCAAAGCTGAACCTATAAAAGCCACATTAGTATTGATTGTATGCCCTAAGAGTAATTCATCACCAATAGAAATTATATAAGCCTTCATAGATTAAGTCCTATTGATTAGATAGAAAATGATTTGCATAATTAAGAAAGTATAAAAACCTGAAATTATATCATCGGCCATAATTCCTATTCCGCCTTTGAATTTTTCAGATTTTCTTGCAGGGAAAGGTTTAATGATATCGAGTATTCTCCACAATAAAAAAGCGGATAGAATCCATAAAAATTCTTTAGGTAATCCAAGAAATGAAATCCATGTTCCAACCCATTCATCAATAGTGCATTCGGCAGGGTCTTTTCCATAAACTTTTTCAAATTTACCTGAAATAATTATTCCCAAAATTGTAAATAAAGTAATAATAAAAAGCAATGCTTTATAATCTTCAGTTTTAGGAAAAATAAAATACATTATCATTGCTGCTAAACTACCAAATGTTCCAGAAGCAAAAGGAATATAACCTGTGTAAAGTCCTGATCCTAAAATTTTTTCAAACCAATTTATTTGTTTCATTTAAGAATTGTTTTATAATTTTAGCATTAATGATTAAGTAGGAAATTCCAGAATGAACTGTTATTAATGTAATTACCAGCATTACATAAAAAATTAAATCTTTGTTCATCATAATCTGAATATATTCACAGAGGTTATTAAAAAAATAAGGAGTATTTTGCAGGACATAACCGATTAGCAAATAATATAAAAAGACCATCTGAAGCAAGGTTTTCCACTTTGCGTAATATGTAGTTTTAAATGAAAATCCCTTAACATCTGCTAATACTCTTAAAAGAGTTACAAATAAATCTCTAAGTATAACTAATAAAACCATCCATAGTGGTAGGATACCAATAATTACAAAACCAATGAAGCAAGTTGAGGTTAAAATTTTATCAGCCAGAGGGTCCCAGAATTTACCCCATTCAGTAATGTAATTAAATTTTCTTGCCAGCCAGCCGTCATACCAATCAGTTATTGCAGCGATAATAAAAATCAGAAATGAAATTTGAATCAGAGTAGAATTTTTTGATAAGAATAACACAAAAAAAATTGGGGTTAAAATTATTCTGAATATGGTTAACTGATTTGGTAAAATCATTTCTAATCC
>Ga0308389_1002243_pt1 | contig 12286 bp, 8 predicted proteins | sample Hotspr2Sample148_FD_202362 | JGI IMG/M metagenome (GOLD analysis project Ga0308389, IMG submission 202362) | Hot spring phototrophic mat microbial communities from Mushroom Spring, Yellowstone National Park, Wyoming, United States - 20040719_148 ... | reverse complement strand
GAAGAAGAAACGGTGAAACCCTCTTTCCTGAGAAGGAGAATTCCTCCCGGAGTCTTTGAACCCGTTCCACAAGCTCTAAGGTCCATTGGGGCTTCCGGATCTTTTTGGGCTTCTCGATTTATCCTTCTGGGCTTTGGAGGTTTCTGGGGTTGAACTTTTTCTTCCACCGGTAATAGGTGCTCCGGGCTATGCCTATCTTTCGCAGGTGACGGCCACAGGGTGGGGGCTGAGCACAGTCGAGGACTTCAAGGCGAATCCTTCCTTTCTGAGAAAGTCCATGGACTTGAGCGAGCTTAGCGATTGAGCTTCCGTGGGGGAAACTCAAAAGGTGGAGGATTCCCCAGAGCATGCCTGAAGAATCCTTTTTCCCTTGGTGCTCCTTTTCATAGAGGTGCAGGGTCTCCCTTCTCTTCGGTTTTTCGGTACCTGGGTGAGGATACAGATCTTTCTTCCTTTTTGTCTTACCTCTCGCAGATCTCTTTGAACCTATTCAATCATATCTATTTTGCTCCGGTAAGTGGTGTTCTTTTTCCGTTAAAGAAACCCAAGCAATATGCTGAGCGAAAATCCCAAAAAAATTATGCACAGCGTACTCACCGCCCTTTTTATAACCTGGTAGCCGAAACCACAAAGGTGCCCCGGAGAAGTGGTCGAATGTCCTTCCCACGCCCCACTCAGGTTTTCTCCGGGCATTTTGAAACCGGTTGATTCGTCACCGGCTTCCGGTATTATTCATGTTATAATCTCCGTGGGAGTGAAAATCATGTTCGAATCCTTTATCATCCTGAGAGCAACCACCTCTGGAACAGTTCATAATCCCTCTGAAAAGCTTCACGGAGTTCTCGTTCGCCTTTTGACGCAACGCTTGCAGGCTTCGCTGGTCCACGGTCCGGAAAAAGTGCCACTCTGCCTCTCACCCCTTTATGAAATGAAGACCCTCAAAATGGCCAGGGAATTTGAGAAAAATCAGCGGTACTTCTTCCGGTTTACCACGTTCAGCGAGAACATCATCAAAGAGCTCCTCGCTCAACTTGCGGTTGAACCGATCATCACGCTGCATGATGTTCCCTTTAAGGTTGATAGAGCGACCACCTGCAACAGCTTTACCGTAAACGAACCGGAAATGGATACCCTCTACTTCATTTCACCCCTCACTTTCCGAATCGCAAAGAATGCGAATCTGCCCCTCCCCGATCCGGAGAAAATAGCCCAAAACCTCGCCAGGATTACAAAAAGGGAGCTCACATTACCTCCCATCCAGGAATTTTTCGGAGGCACAAAAGCTCTATGTTTCTCACATCACGTGATGGTGGGATTCGTAGGATACGTGAAATTCGCCCAACCGGTTAGAGAACTCGCCCTGGCACACTTCGCAGGTCTTGGCTACTCCACAGCCAGGGGATTTGGCTCGGTTTTAGTGAAAGGCGTAAAACCTTCCCTGGAGGAAATCGGGAATTTCCATAACCGTTTTATGAGCCGTGAAGAGAAAAGACATCGAGGCTAAATCCCAAAGGATTTACAGGTTGCTGTATGAACTGGCAAAAGGGAGAACGCTCAGGACTTCAGAGGTTGCCCAGACCTTCGGGGTAAGTAGAAGAACCATCGAGCGATATGTAGAAGAGCTGAAAATGGCCGGGGTACCCGTCTTTACTTCTTCCGGTACACTCAGACTGTCATCGAGCCTTATGATTGACTATGACTACACCCTGGGCTTGTCGGCAAGGGAGAAGAAAGTACTACTTCTTATAAGTAGCCTTGCCGAGAAGTACTTTGGGAACGCCTTCTCGCAGCACACCGAGAACATCACCCTGAAGATAAAGGAATCGTTGAATCTGGATCCCTTTTTCTACCAATATGAAGAGCTCACCCAGTACTACACCATCCTTACACCGAGAAGGGAAAACGTGCATATCGGGGTTATCGAGACGCTTGAGGCGGCCATGAGCTCAAGGCAGGTCGTCAGGCTCTCTTACCGCCATCCTTCAGACGGTCATCAGATGTACATTGTGGAACCTTACCGGCTTGTTTTCAGCGATGAGCACTGGTTTCTGTTCTGCCGGGATATCCAGCGTGACTGTAGATTTTTTCTTCGAGTTTCCAGGATTCTGCACCCGGTAGAACGCCTATCCCGGAAATTCTCCATGCCTGCGCAGAGCGCGATCGAAAAGGCACTTTCTCGAGTCTGGGGCACACACTACGCCGACACCGAATACACCATTACCGTCTGGTTTTCCAGCGACGTCGCCCGGATTATTAAGGATACCACAAGACATCCCTCTCAGAAAATCTACGAAAACCCCGACGGTTCGATTTACTACACGGTATGTGCCTGCGGTTACCGAGAAATCATTTCATGGGTACTCTCTTACGGAAGTAAGGCGAAGGTAATTGCACCCTTCTGGATTGCCGAAGAGATAGCACAGGAAATCGAACGCATGCACAAACTCTATAGAACCTGAAGGCTGCGAATCTGCGACAGACATATGTCGATTGAAATCATGGTGTCCAGGATGGGTTATAATCAAAGCAAGAAGAAACCATAAGGAGGACTTCCGGTGAATGCCTTACTCAGAAAAAGGTTTCTGGAAAGTGTGGCACGTATGGAAAACTGCTGCGGTTCGACCTTCCATACGAGAGGATCCAAAGCCGGCAGATCTTTTGCAGACCACCTGGTGAATGTTGCCTTTGTGAGTTACCAGCTGGCGATTCTGTGCTACAACCAGAACTTGCTTTCCGAGAGAGAAATTACCCTCGCTTTCTATGCCGGTTTGATTCACGACACAAACAAGCTCCTGAATGCTTCTCTTCGCCAGACCGCCGACAAAAATTCGATCAGAGGCCTTCTGAGCCAGTTCTCACCGGAATTGTCGTTCCAGGATGACGAAATCGAAAAGATACAGTTCTGCGTTGGCCTACACCAGGACTCCGGCCTGCAGGGCATGAAGCTCCTGATTCCCGGCAGTAACCCCTCCACAGAACTCCTTACCGAAATCGTGAAGTTTGCTGATAAATTCGATAATTTTACCAACCCCGATCTATCTCTTGACCCAAATCTTAAAAGTTCCTGTGAGGGGGTTCTCCAAAATATAAGTACTATCTCGAAGGGGAAATTCACCCACACGGTACTCTTCTACTACCTTTTGAGAGAATATCGAGGAGTCCTCTCAGAGATTGTCTATGAGGTCGCCGACGAACTTTTGAAAGAGAAATTCGGTATAGTCCCAATTGCACGCTTTGCAAATGGTGTTGTCTGCCTTGCAGACCATAGTACCAGGTTGAATAGGGAGGAGTACGAAAAAATATTCTCTGAACTCGCGGAAAAGGTTTTGGCACACCAGGCCTTTTCCACCAATCTGCTCGAAGCAGCCGTGAAATTTTCCCCAAGTGGTGTTCGGCTCGCCGAATCGGTTTTTGATGTACCCCTCCACTCGTTGCTCGCCAAACTGCTGGCGCTTGCTCAAAAACAAAGTGGCAAGTATAATGAATACGCAGTATTCCTCGACGGACTCAGAAAGATCTTCCAAAAACTCCTCGAGGTAATCCTCGAAAAGGATGATGATACCAGGATGTTGAAACAACTCTTTCGCTCCCTGACAGGCATTGAATTTGACCACTTTCCCAAAACCGAGAAACTCGAGAAAATGTACCAGAAAATCCTTATGAAAGCATCCCCCCAACAGGATCTTCAAAGTTTCATGGAGCAGGTTAACGAGAAATTAGCTCCTTTCCTCGCCAGGTATGCCGGGAAAACCCTCAAAGACACCGTCCACAGGTACCTCCAAGAGAACTTCGTGTGCAACGGTCTTGGAGAACAGAGCCTGAAGAGCATTACCGACCAGCTTAACCACTACGGCCACTACGAGGAAACCTGTAGTATCTGTGGGATAAGCAGCAAGGAAGTAGCGACAATGCAGAGCCAGGAAACTCCCGGCCTGAAAGTACAGGTGTTCACCAACCGGATGAGGGGCCATAGCGAGAGGGAACCAAGAAGAAGGGTTTGCCAGCTCTGCCGCCTGCAGGCTCTGGCTACAAAGGCGTTCAGATACCAGAACAATATGCTCCTTATCCTTATGTTGCCTACGAATTTTTACCCCCAGGAGTTTGTAGATGTCATAAAGGATGAACTTCGAGGAGAAGAACCCTCGGAGGAGAAAAATGACTCAGTTAGCCTTTACCAGGCTATCTTCGGTAACAGAGGAAAGATAACCTCAAAGGTGGTCTGCCACAATCTGGCTTATGTACCGTACTCACACCCTGGTGCCGATACCTGGCAGAAGGTAGCAACACTCGCAGCGACCATAGCCTCGGCTCTCGTTGCCAGGTTTCCCGTGCGAGTAGGAGTCACCTCGGAACTCTTTCTCCTGCAGGACGACATAGAGTTCAGCGAGAAAATCTTAATAAAGGATGCCCCTGCTTTTGTGCAGAGGATGTTACGCAATGCTCCGCTCTGGGCAAGGGTGAGAGATACTCTTGAGGGGTCGAATGTCGCAGATTATCTCTATGAACTGGCGAAGCAGCCGGATTACCTTTCTACTGCCGCGGTGATTGCCAAAAGGTGGGATAACATAAGACCCCAGGAGTTCTGCGTGGAACTCTTTAAAATTTTTGGAGGTGATAAAGTGGAGGAATTGCAAAGGATGGCAGAAATTGCCTACAAATGGGCTCACACAAGGGCTGATAACTCCAGAGTGAGCGACCACCAGTACCTGAAGCCCTTCGCAGATGCCACCAGAGCGGCAAAGCAGTACAATCCGAAGCTGGGTGAGGACGCAAAGGACCTGGAAGCGCTCGTTTTCGAGTGCGTACACCGGTCTCTCCCCGAAAAAGGTAGCTGGGACGATCTCAAGAACTTCGTCGACCTGTTCCTGAGCTTACTCGGTAAGCTTGGGAAAGATGATCTTGTGAGTGGGAGAGAAATCTTCGTGAGGGACTTTGCGAAGTATCGAAACATCTTTCTGGGAAATGTGCGCTTAATCAGGTATAGAAAGATGATGGAGAGGAAGGAAAGAAAAGAAAACGAGGAGGTACGGTAAAGATGTCATCGGAAATTTCCGGAGAAAACAGAAGTCTGCAATTCCTTGAAGAGCTTGACAGGCTGGAACTTATCAGGGCTATAAAGGGTTTGGATTTCTTCTATCCAGAGCAATTCCCCATAAAGCCCACGGGAAGATTCATCAGTGTTATTCTGCTTCGAAAGTCAGAATCGGAGCTTGTTTTACGAACCGACGAGGGTATCACGAAAGAACTCGTCCATCTCGGTTTTCAAGATGGCGAGGTGAAATCCCGGGTTATCTTCTCCAAGCGCAAAGCCACCGCAGCAGAGAGAAGGGGCGGCAGGGAATTCTTGCGGCTGCACGGAGTGCTCACCGACGATTGTTCCATAAACGCCGCCATGTGTGGTCAGTGTGTCGACTGTCTGCTTTACGGCTTTGCTGCAGCAGAAAGGGGGGAAACATCAAAGGGAAGTCTAAAGTCAAGGGTCCTCACCGAAAATGCCTACTCTATTCTGCCAGCGTCCGACGTCACCGATGAGAGGACCTTCAACGCCCTCAGTGAAATGGAGGTGATGATGGACGTCACCGAAAGCGGTGAGCTCAAAATGCGTGAGAGCATAAATGCTCTTGAATACGTGAAACCCGAGACCCACTTTGTGGACATTGAGACTTTCAGGGACGTGAGGCCGGCAGAGTTCATATACGGCATCGGCAATATCCTGAGGACGAGTCGATACGGAGCGATAAGTTCCCGTATGGGAAAGGTCCGCAATGAAATTGTGGCTATCGTTGCTGCCGATAGCGAGTTATTCAGCTCCCTGCAGCTTACCAAAGCCTTGTGGGATAAACTGGAGCCCACCAAGAGAAACCACCCTCTTGACGATATGCTGGTACGAGAAAAACTCAAAGAAGTCATACAAGGATTTTTCAATGAGGCGCCGGCCAGAAAAGTCCTCGTGGATGATTCAGGCCTGCATGTTCAGAATAGCGGAGCTTCTGATTCAGCTTCTACCTCAGGTTCACCCCTCCAGGAATTCCTCGAAAAGGTGAAGAACCTCTACAAAGCTCCGGAGGAAACCGGGTTACTTGAGGCGTTGAAAAACCTCAAAAGGCTCGGTCCATCAGAAAGCAGCAATCAGTGACGCCTATGCGGTTATATCTGTGTTCACTCATCACCGAAGAACCACTCTTCTTTGCCAGCAAAGAGATATCAAACCTTTACGTGACCGCTCCCTATGTGGGAAACTACGCCCTAGTATACGCCCTGCGTCTCGCTCCCGAAGAATATCCTGGATCCAGTGAACCACATTACAGGCAAGACTTCTGGACTCTGGACACCTATGTGTTCCCGGCAAAATTCACCGAATATCGCTATACGGTAGAAAGTTTCAATGCTACCGGCGAAGGGTTTTACCTCGCCATGCGCGAGAACATCGTGATAGACGGCATGATGCGCCAAAGACTCGAGCAAAAACACCACCAGTCCATAGAAAATATTAGGATCCCGGTTTTCAACTCTCCCCAGATTGGCCGTCTCAAGATGATTGCACCGGAGAGCCGAGCCTTCTTCTTCGTACTTACGGAGCGACCGCTCTTTCTACCGAAATTCGTGAGATTGGGTAAGTTTCTCACCAAATGCCGGATAGACGTCACCGAACTCCAATTCCAGGAACGAACCGGTTCCTTTTTCTGCCCATTTCCCCTCAATCCGGTTGACCTTGATAAAAGTTACACCATTCTGAGCTACAGCATGGTTTCTTTGAAGCCCGTTTCTCTCATCGAAGCGGTACAGGCAGAGGGACCATACCTTTCCTTCTGCGCTTGCATCGGCAGTACTCCGGAAAATTTCTGCCTTCCACATCGGGTCGGTTACTTCATGTTTTACCCATCCTGATCTTTCCCAGAGCCGTAAGGAGTGGTGCTTCTATGAAGAGACTGACAGGTTATTCGGTGGAAGTCTGTGTGGAGGGAGATAAGAAATACGCACGACATCAAATAGAGACGGCAGAAAAGTTGTCAGGTGCCGACGCCGTTTTCAACACCTACCCTACCGGTACAGGAAAAACGCGGGCCCTCCTCAATGCGATCCGAAAGCTCGAGATAGAAAGAGCTCTCGTGGTGGCTCCCATCAACGAGCTCATTCACCAGTACAGAGAAACCGTCCAGGAGTTCGTGGACGAACACGCCATGCCCCACAAGGTACACATCATCACCTCCGAAAGCCTGGATAGGATGAACCCTTCAAGCCACTCCCGCGCCCTAAAGGATATTCTCGAGAACAAAAAGGAAGCCATTATTATCACCAACCCGGACATCGTGTTCTACGTTCTGATGCAAAGATTCGGCCATAGCCCCGCAGTACAGCGACCACTCATTGTGGACCTCTTCCTTTTCCCCCAACTTGTAGCCTTTGACGAGTTCCACTACTATGACCCCAGCAGAATATTCTTTGCCATCGTTCTCGTAGCCACCGCAAAGAAATTCGGTCTCCAGCAGAAATATCTTCTCATGACGGCAACACCCAACGGATACCTTCTTGACACCCTCAGGAAGAACGGCGTTACCGTAGAGGTGGTGGAATTTGCCGAACACTTTGAGAGAGAAACCATACCGGCAGCTTCCCCGATCGATGTTGAAGTCCTCGAGGGAAACCTGGATACCCTCAAAGAGAAGCTCTGTATCCTCGTCAGAGAGCACCTGAAGGAGCACCGGGACATCCTGGTTATTTCCGACTCCCTTGCCAGAATTATAAAGTTCGGTAGAACACTTCGAGAAATGGGCATAGACTTCGGCATGGTTACAGGACCAATGGACTCGGAAAGGCGGCGGGAGGCTTTGCAAAAGCGCCTGGTTTTGGCAACCCCCACCGTCGATATAGGCTACGACTTTTCGAGGCCCCTTAAGGAACGACAGAGTATAGATACTGTGATTTTCGAAGCCCGCGAGAGTGACACCCTTATCCAGCGTCTGGGAAGAGCAGGACGGGTTTTCGGTAAAAACGTCACCGACCAGCCGTCGTACGCATATCTTCTCATTCCTCCCCGGTGGTTCGGAAGGGTCAAAGAAGCATTGGAGCGCTCCTCAACCAGGCTTGAATTTGCCGAAGAGCTCAAGAAAGTTCTACCGGGTTCCCTGGAAAGTCTCAAGAAAGAGTACCTGGGCCCCTACCGGCTTGTTCTCGGATTTTATGAAAGTGCCTTTTTGCATCTCTTTCCAAAAGACTCCCAGGGTCTGCTCAACGAGTACTTTAACATCCTCGAGGCCATGCTTGGCCTCAATTTGAAAAGCAGAAACCTCTGGCGCAATGAGCTCGACTTCTATTATTTCCTTTGCAAAAAGGACGAAAAAGGAAATGGTGAGCGGCTCTTAGACCGTAACCCCTCGCTACGGGAAATCCTTCGGGAAAGATATAAAAGTTATGGTGAGGAAAGCTGGAATTTGATCCTCAGGGCGTACAAAACGTTTGTGGAGCGGTTCATCCTGAGTTTCAGAAGTTCCTCTTCACAGGAAGTCTACGTCCGGGACCCAAAGCAACTCTCAGGTTCAGAAGAGTTCATATACGATAAGCTTTCCATTCTGACACAGTATGCGGTGAGGAAACTACCTCCGTCTTCTATCCCCAAAAGTTACAGTTCCCGGGTGAAAGAGGGCTTTGAACTCATCGAGCCTCTCGATATTTCGAAGAAAACCTTCCTTGAGGTACGCACAGGCCCAGGACTATCAGCACAAAAGTTCTTCATACCGCTCAAAATAACAACCCAGTGTTTCGGTGATAGCGGAAGCATTGAACTGACCGGAGTCCCGGTGTATAGAGTTACTGCCCAGGAAGAGCGTACCTGTTTATCCATGGATTTCCGGATACTTGAAGCACTCGTGAAAGGGTGCAGGGAACACGTTCTCCTCGGTGAGGATGCCCTCCAGGCGGCAAGTCACCTGAGCGAAAAGCCCTGGGAATGCGATCTCTTTCCCCGGTGAGTCTCATGGAAGAAATACCGATTTCCGCAATCAATGCATACCTCTACTGCCCTATGCGATTTTACATCGAATATGTTCAGGGACAGTTTCTCTCCAATGAACACGTTGCCGAAGGAAAATATCTCGGAGAAGCTACCAGGAAAATCTCGCAGACAAAGAACTGGAAAAAAAGGCCTCAGCTCTACGTTTTTTCCGATAGGCTTAGGATATTCGGCATCATCGATGAAGTCATTCTCACCAGCGGATCGGTACGGATCATCGAGAAGAAAAAAGGAGCCAACCAGAAACCCTTCAAAAACGATATTCTGCAGCTTGTGGCCTACATGGTATGCTACGCCGAATCCTTTGGAGTCAAACTCAACAAGATCCGTGGGGTACTCATCTATCTCGGCTCTCAGAAAAAAATCACCATAAAACCCTCGAAAGAGTTGGTCGCAGAGCTGGAAAGAACGGTAGAAGCAATGCATATGGTTTTTGAAAATCCTCCTCAACTCGCTTACGATGAGAAACGATGCAGACATTGTTCGATCTGCAGGACATGCATGCCCCTCGATGAGTCTCTGCAACGTCGTGTGATGCCAAAATCGCTGGAGACAACACCACTTTTTGTGAGTATTCAGGGAGCCTGCGTGAGCAGGATTGGTGAGAGTATCCAGATAATCCATGGTAGCGAGCGCAAAGCAATCCTGCATAGCTCTACCCTTGACTCACTTTACCTTTTCGGAAACGTACAGATTTCAACGCAAGCACTACACCTCCTCAACGACAGAGGTATACCGGTCGTCCTTGCAGACAACCTGGGACGTTTTAAAGGTATCTTTTATCCTGGAACCTCAAAAAATCTCGTTTTGAGACTGAAGCAGTATGCGCTCCATCAGGACGAAGAGCGACAATTTGCTCTGGCAAAAAAGATAGTCTACGGAAAACTCAAAAACCAGCTCTATGTTCTTCGCAGGAAGTGTCCGACAGCACGTTCACGGATCACGGGGCTCAAAGAACTTCTCAACTCTCTCGATGAATGCGAAGGGATTCAGGAACTTATCGGAGTAGAAGGTTTCTTTGCAAATGAATACTTCAGTATCTTAGGAGAAATTTTCGACCAGGAGTGGCAATTTGACGGACGTAACCGGAGGCCCCCCAAAGACCCCATCAACGCAGCACTGAGCTTCGGTTATACCATGCTCCACAACGTCGTTCTGAGCACGGTGGTGGGTGTGGGTTTTGACCCTTTGATGGGTGTTCTTCACAGAGAACGCTATGGCCGGTTTTCGCTTGTGCTGGATTTGATGGAAGAGTTCCGGCCGATTCTTGTCGACCAGCTTGTCATTTCCCTGGTAAATTCAAAACAATTGAGAAAAAAAGACTTCATCGAGACGATCGATCGAGCTTATATTCTCACAGACGCTGGAAGAAGGCAGTTTATCACAGCCTTTAAAAACAGGTTGATGACGAAGCACTATCATGCCCTCTTGAAGAGTTCGGTCGAGTATATACGCATCATCGAAGCTCAGGTTAAGATCTTCGGGAAATGCGTGCTGGGGGAGCTCCCCACCTATTTCCCCTTCGTGCAGGAAAAATGAGCGCTCCGTACCTTATCATTTACGACATTTCAAGCACCAAAAGGAGAAACAAAGTTGCAAGGCTGATCGAACAGGTTGGAGTGAGGATTCAGTACAGCTCTTTTTATTGCTTTGTTCCGAAGACCACGCTTTTCGAAATCCTTACCAAATTGTACCAACTTATCGATAAGCGCACCGATTCCATCGTGGTGGTACATCTTCCTGATAATTGGGAGAAATACGTCATCGGAACCTTGAAAAATCCCATCAGCAATTCGAGGAAAACGGTACTCTAATTCGCAAGAGCCTTTTTCTTTCAAAACCCGGTTATACTGCGGGAAGCTTATGAATTGGGGATTCCCGGTTAAAAAAAAATCCTTTTTCGAGAAGAATTTTTTTTCGTTTTTACGACCCTGCGGACTTGACCGATGAAAGCACCACGGGATATGATATAGTAAGGTTGGGTGTTAAAAAAGCAAATTCCGTAAGACGGAATTGAAACGCTCTTCTGGATGCTTCAACGTAGTCAACCTCCCAATCGTTAAAAAAGCAAATTCCGTAAGACGGAATTGAAACAAGGTTGAAAGGTTGGAGACTAAACTCCATAACTCATCCAGGTTAAAAAAGCAAATTCCGTAAGACGGAATTGAAACCCTTTTCCCATCTGCATTTCCGCGTATTTTATCATCGTTAAAAAAGCAAATTCCGTAAGACGGAATTGAAACTTGTTGTTGGAATTTGTAAGACAACAGCAGCAGGAGTTAAAAAAGCAAATTCCGTAAGACGGAATTGAAACACACCACCAAAAGTTCTTGCCATTGATGAAACCTCCGTTAAAAAAGCAAATTCCGTAAGACGGAATTGAAACAAGTATGTATGCGCCATTCCTTCCTCACTGGCACCATATGTTAAAAAAGCAAATTCCGTAAGACGGAATTGAAACACTACTCTTTTCTGTTTTGTCAACACTCTTTTTGGTTAAAAAAGCAAATTCCGTAAGACGGAATTGAAACCTACTATCTGTATCGGTCGAATACCATAGGATATGGATGTTAAAAAAGCAAATTCCGTAAGACGGAATTGAAACGATATGTGCCTTCAACAAGCTCATAGCAAAAAAGATGTTAAAAAAGCAAATTCCGTAAGACGGAATTGAAACAGGGTGCGTAAATATGTCTCGTCCGAACCTACTTGCAGGTTAAAAAAGCAAATTCCGTAAGACGGAATTGAAACGTGGTAGAGCAGTCTTCTCACACTACTACATTGACGTTAAAAAAGCAAATTCCGTAAGACGGAATTGAAACATGTAGCAGGCTTTAGCGGTGGTTTTGGTACAGTAGGTTAAAAAAGCAAATTCCGTAAGACGGAATTGAAACTATACTGAGATAGCCAGTAGACCTTCATGGTATCACCGTTAAAAAAGCAAATTCCGTAAGACGGAATTGAAACTGGCAATATAGGTTGGTAAGGAAGTGGGTTGAGGAGGGTTAAAAAAGCAAATTCCGTAAGACGGAATTGAAACATACGTGATTTCGTTCCAAATGCCCGCCGCATTGAGTTGTTAAAAAAGCAAATTCCGTAAGACGGAATTGAAACGGATGAAGGGTTGCCACAGCATAGCACCCAGCCTCTTCGTTAAAAAAGCAAATTCCGTAAGACGGAATTGAAACTATATCCCGAGTTTTGTTCATCGCTAACATAATCTGTTAAAAAAGCAAATTCCGTAAGACGGAATTGAAACCTTGTTGCTCGTCCAAA
>Ga0308389_1002240_pt1 | contig 12291 bp, 9 predicted proteins | sample Hotspr2Sample148_FD_202362 | JGI IMG/M metagenome (GOLD analysis project Ga0308389, IMG submission 202362) | Hot spring phototrophic mat microbial communities from Mushroom Spring, Yellowstone National Park, Wyoming, United States - 20040719_148 ... | reverse complement strand
AAATAGAAAGATATAAACAACTAAAAGAATTCCATCTTATATTTAAGCACAATCTGAAAATCATTTTTACAAAAAAAATTAGTATGCTAAAAAATAGATTTCATAAATCAATTTTTAGAGGTTCCCTTAACTGAAAAATCACTTGATTTAGGCATTCGTCGTTTTTATTTTTGCTAAGCCACTGTGAGGAATTTCCCTATCGGTGGCAATTTTTTTAATCTTACCAATAAATAAAAAAAGGTGATTATGAACGGACAAAATTTTGTTTATTTAACCAGAGAAAGATTAATTGAGTTAGAAAAACAATTACAAGAAATGAAAACAAATGGTAGAAAAGAGATAGCCCGTAAAATTGCCGAAGCTCGGGCACATGGAGATTTATCAGAAAACGCTGAGTATGATGCTGCAAAAGAAGAACAAGGGTTATTTGAATTGAAAATTAGCAAACTTGAAGATATTCTTTCTCGTGCGACAGTTATTGATACTTCAAAAATGCCAAAAGATGAAGTTCATATTTTGTCAGTAGTGAAAATAAAAAATCTAAAGACAAATAAAATTCTTGAATTTACTTTAGTTTCCCCTGAAGAAGCAGATTCTCAATTAGGTAAAATATCAATTTCATCTCCCGTTGGTCAAGGACTTTTGGGATGCAAAGTGGGACAAAAAGTAAATATAAAGGCTCCTGCTGGATTATTAGAATTTGAAATTTTAGAAATTAAATAATCCTTCCTTTGAATGATGAAAATTACATAAAGTTATGTATTGAACTTGCCAAGCGGGGTAGAGGGTTTGTTAGCCCTAATCCGCTTGTTGGGTGTTTAATTGTTAAAGATGATAAAATAATTTCTGCTGGCTTTCATCAAAGATATGGTGACAATCACGCTGAAATTAATGCAATAAATTCTTCAAAAGAACCGCTAATTGGTTCAACTCTCTATGTAAATTTAGAACCTTGTGTTCATTTTGGAAAAACACCACCTTGTGTTGAGAAAATTGTTTCCTCTGGTATAAATAAAGTTGTAGTAGGAACAATTGATAGAAATCCCTTGATTAATGGTAAAGGTATTGAATATCTAAAACAAGCTGGAATTGAAGTTAAAGTTGGAGTATTAGAAAAAGAATGTATTGAATTAAATCAATTTTTTTTCAAATATATTACCAAGAAAGAACCTTTTGTTACTTTGAAAATTGCACAAACCTTGGATGGATTTATTGCTGATCAATATGGGAGATCAAAGTGGATAACATCTTTGGCATCAAGAAAAATTGTACATCATTTAAGAAGTCAATATGATGCAGTTTTGATAGGTGTTAATACTGCGAATATTGACAATCCAAATCTTGATGTACGTTTAACGGAAGGAAGAAATCCCTTCAGGGTCATTTTAGATACGAATCTTAAGATTAAAAATAACTTGAAATTGATAAATAAAAATTTTGATTCAAAAACTATTTTGTTCTGCTCAGATAAAGCTTTCAAATCAAAAAGTCGCAAATTGAAATACCTTAATTCAAAAAATGTAGAAGTTATTAAATCAGATGTAATTGATAATAAAATTAACTTAAAAAAAATTCTTAAGAAATTAGCAAGAATGAATATTAGCTCTATATTAGTTGAGGGAGGGTCTAAAATATTCTCTTCGTTTTTTGAGAAAAATCTTTGGGATGAAATTAATTTGTTTATTGCTCCGAAAATTTTTGGAAAAGGAATTCCTTCTTTTTCAAATTTGAACTCAAAAAATCTTAATGCAATTGATGGAATTAATTTAATTGAAATTAAAACTTTTGAGAAAGATATTTTTCTTAGATTAACAAAAAATAATTATTAGGGGTTTTATGTTTACAGGACTAATTGAAGAAAAAGGTAAACTCATTAACAAAATTCCAACTGGGGAGGGATTTCAGTTTGAAATTCAGGCAGTAAATGTATTGGATGATTTGGATATTGGTAACAGTATTGCTGTTAATGGATGCTGTTTGACAGTGGTTAAAAGAAGTGCAACTTCATTTTCAGTTGATACAATTGAGGAGACACTTAAAAAGACAAATCTCGGTATTCTCAAACAAGGTGATCTTGTAAATCTTGAGCGTCCATTGAAAGCTAATGCAAGATTGGGAGGGCACTTTGTTCTTGGGCATATTGATACAGTTGGTAGAATTGAAGAAATCAAAGAGCTTTCCAATAGTCATTGGATGACAGTCTCTTACCCTAATGAATTCAGACATTTGTTAATTTATGTTGGCTCAATCGCTATTGATGGTGTTAGTATGACAGTTGCTCAGTTGGAAGATAATAAGTTTTCGGTTGGAATTATTCCTCATACATGGAAAGAAACTATTTTTTCTGTTAAGAATGTAGGCGACTTGGTCAATTTGGAATTTGATGTGTTGGGCAAATATGTTGAAAGAATTATGAATAATAAAATTCAAAATGAATCAGAAAGCATTTAATAAAAAAATTGAGCAAAAAGTTATAAAGTTTATTGAAGATTTTCATCTAATAGAATTTAATGATAAAATTCTTGTAGCTTTGAGTGGTGGTGCTGATTCAATTTTTCTGTTAAATTTCTTAAATAAGTTTAAAGCAAAATATAAAATTCAAATAGGGGCATTCCATCTAAATCATTTGTTGAGAAAAGATGCTTATTTAGACCAAGAATTTTCTAGAAATGTATGTGGACATTTTAATATACCATTTTATACATTAAACAAAAGAGTTAGTTACTATGCAAACAGAAAAAAAATTTCAATTGAGGAAGCAGGACGTATTCTGAGATATGATGCTTTAAATAAAATTGCCGATAAATTTAATTATAACAAAATAGCAACTGCTCATAACTTAAATGATAATTGTGAAACAGTGTTGTTAAATCTAATAAAAGGTAAGGGTGTTAATGCAATTTGCGGTATTCCTATAAAGATAATGAATATTATTAGACCAATTTTATGTTTAAGCAAAACGGAGATTGAATCGTATTTGAAAATCAATGGTATTGAATATAAAGTTGATATCTCAAATTATGATGAATCTTTTGAAAGAAACTATTTAAGATTAGAAATCGTTCCTCAATTAGAAAAAAAAATTAATAAAAACTTTTGTTCGACAGTTTTTCAAACTACAAAAATTTTAAGAGACTATATAAATTATACTGAGAAAATTATTTCGGATAAGTTTAATGATTCTGTTCAGATAAATAACGATATTAATATCAAACTAAGCTCATTTAATAAACAAGATGAATTTGTTAAATCAGAAATTTTAAGAAGAGTAATTATAGAAAAAATTAAAATTGAACCTAACTTTAAGATGATAAATAGTATTTTGAAACTATCAGAGAAACAGATTGGTAAAAAAATTGTATTATCAAAAAATTATCAAGTTATTAAAGATAGAGAAATTTTGAGAATATCTTCTACAAATCAAAAAGAAAATAGAAAATTAAAAGTAACATTAGGTAAAAAGTACAGAATAGGCGGAAAATTTTTTTTGATAAAAAAATCGAACTTTGCAAACTTTAATAAAAACTCAAAAATCGAATATATTGATGCTGATAAAATATCTGGGCAATTGTTTATAAGAAATTGGAGCTCAGGTGATAATTTTATTCCTTTAGGAATGAAAGGTAGAAAAAAAATATCAGATTTTCTTACAGATATTAAATTGCCTTTTTCAGAAAAGAAAAATGTTAAGGTGTTGTGTGATGAAGAAAAAATTATTTATGTATTTGGACACAGAATTGATGACAGAGTAAAAATAACTGATAAAACAAAAAATATTTACAAAATAGAAATCATATAATGGTAACTAATAAAGAATTATTTATAAATGGTGAAAGATTTGTTGAAGTAATAACAAATGAGGAAATTCAAAATAAAGTTTCCGAGCTTGCACAAATTATTGAAAATGATTATAAAAATTCAGTTCCAATTTTTATTGGTGTATTAAATGGTGCATTTGTATTTATGTCTGACTTGCTAAAAAAAATTGGAATTGAGTGTGAGGTCGATTTCTTTAAATTGTCAAGTTATGGTGACTCTAAATTATCATCTGGTAATGTTAAATTATTAAAAGATTTAAATTGTAATCCTAATGGTAGAGATATTATTATTGTTGAGGACATTGTGGATACAGGGCTGTCAATAAAATATATTGAAGAATTGTTCAGTCATCATAATCCCAAAAGCATAAAAGTTGTTACTTTATTATTAAAACCAGATAGTATTAAATATAATGTAAAAATTGATTATATTGGTTTTAAAATTCCAAGTCAATTTGTTATTGGATATGGTCTTGATTATCAACAAAAATATAGAAATTTACCTTCAATTTATTCTTTAATTGAATAACGGAGTAAAATAATGAACAAAGAATATTATAATTTTTTTAATGGAGAAGAGAGCAAAAGAAACAATAATGCTAATAAAAGGAATAACAATGAACCAAATAAGCCAGAGGAAAATTTTGATTGGTCTAAAATCATTAGATTGGTTTTTGGATGGGGTGCTGTTATAATTGCAGCAGTTATTATAATGCAACTATTCCGAACTGATTCCCAGAATTACATTGAAATATCTTATGGTGAATATGAAAACCTGTTAAAACAACCAGGGAAAATTGTTTCTGCAAAAGTTACCAAAAAAGAAATTAATGATTACTTCTTTAAAGGTGAATTAAATTCAGAAACAACAGTTAAGATTGGTAATAGAGATATCTCAGTTAAAGCTATTTCAGTTTACATACCAGAACCTCTTATAAAAGACCAGGAAAACATCTGGAAAGAAAAACAAATTCCTTACACCTTTGAGAAAGAATCATCTGAATGGTTAAATGTTCTACTTGGATTCCTGCCATGGATTCTCATTATAGCAATATGGATTATAATATTGAGAAGAATGCAAGGACAGAGTGGAGGCACAAGAGGCATATTCTCATTTGGTAAAAGTAAAGCAAAACTTATCACTCCCTCTAGCAAAAGAGTCACATTTAAGGATGTAGCAGGAGCTGATGAAGCAAAAATAGAACTACAAGAAATAATTGAATTTCTCAAAGAGCCTTCAAAATTCCAAAAATTAGGTGGCAAAATACCACGAGGTGTTTTATTGCTTGGACCTCCAGGAACTGGGAAAACTTTATTAGCTCGTGCCGTTGCAGGTGAAGCTGGAGTTCCTTTCTTCTCGATCTCTGGAGCAGATTTTGTTGAAATGTTTGTCGGTGTAGGAGCTAGTAGAGTAAGAGACTTATTCGATCAAGGTAAAAAAAATGCACCTTGTATAATTTTTATTGATGAAATTGATGCAGTAGGAAGACATCGTGGCGCTGGATTAGGTGGTGGCCACGATGAAAGAGAACAAACTCTTAATCAATTACTTGTTGAAATGGATGGTTTTGAGCAGAATAGTGGAGTTATTATAATTGCTGCTACAAATAGGCCTGATGTTCTTGACCCTGCATTATTGAGACCAGGTAGATTTGATAGACAAGTTGTTGTTGATAGACCCGATGTTAAAGGTAGAGAGGGAATCCTTAAAGTTCATACACGAAATATTCCTCTGGCAGAAGATGTTAAATTAGAAATTCTTGCTAAGGGAACTCCTGGTTTGGCAGGTGCTGAATTAGCCAATTTAGTTAATGAAGCAGCTTTACTTGCTGCTCGTAAGAACAAGAAAAAAGTTGAAATGATAGATTTTGAAGAAGCTAAAGATAAAGTAATGATGGGTATGGAAAGAAAAAGTTTAATAATTTCTGAAGAAGAAAAACGAACTACTGCATATCACGAAATTGGTCACGTTCTTGTTGCCAGAATGATTCCTGAAGCTGACCCAGTTCATAAAGTAACTATTATTCCACGTGGACGAGCGTTGGGGGTCACAAGTTATCTACCAATCGATGAAAAGCATACTTACTCAAAAGAATATCTTGAGGCTATGATTACATACGCCTTAGGTGGTAGAGCTGCCGAAAAAATTGTTTTTAACCATTATACCACTGGTGCAGGGAACGATATAGAAAAAGCAACTAATATCGCAAGAAAAATGGTATGTGAATGGGGTATGAGTGAAAAGCTTGGACCTTTATCATTTGGTTCTAAGCAAGAAGAGATTTTTTTAGGACGTGAAATTCAAAGACATAGAGATTACAGCGAGAAAACCGCTATTGAGATAGATGAGGAAGTTAAAGAGATAATTAGAAAAGCTGAAAATCGAGCCGAAAAAATTTTATTAGAAAATATTGATTTGCTTCATAAACTCTCTAAAGAACTTTTAGAAAGAGAAATTTTAGACGCTGAAGAAATTGATGCTATAATAAATGGGGTTGAACTGCCTCCTACTAAAAAGAGTGATGATAATTCTCATGAAGATATTCCTGAACACGTAAAAAAGTTACTTGAACAAAGAAATAAAAAAGAAACTGCATCCAATAATGAATCAAATTAATGATGGTTCTATTTCCTATAAGGATGAATTAATAAGAAAATTAATTCATCTTTCTTCTTTGTCAATTCCATCAATTTATTATTTTATTTCAAGGGAACTGGCTCTTACGATATTAGGAATTTTAAGTCTTTTAGCGCTTGCAATTGATTTAGGGCGTTATCGTTTCACAAAATTTGGTGAATTATTTTACAAAATTTTTGGATTTCTTCTTCGTAAACACGAAAAGGATAAAATAAAGAAAAATCTTAATGGTGCTACTTATGTTTTATTATCTGCTTTTCTGGGTGTTTTAATATTACCTAAATTGATTTTTATAAATGCTTTTGCAATTCTTATCATAAGTGATTCTTCTGCTGCACTTATTGGCAGGCGTTATGGTAAAACCCCATTTCTAAAAAAAAGTCTTCAGGGAACTTTAGCCTTTTTTATTAGTGCAATTATCGTAATTGTTTTCGCCCCAAAATATGATAATCTATTTGGTGAGTATTTAATTGGTATTCTTGCTGCAATTGTTGGTTCTATAGTTGAAAATATTTCTAATGACCTTGTTGATGACAATTTATCTATTCCTTTAATTATTGGATTTTTTATGTGGGGTTTATATTTAATTTTTTTTCCTGAACTAATTGTCAAAAATAATTTAAAAATTTAAATGAGAATTTATCTTGCAGTAATCTTAATTTTTTTGTCATTTCTTTCTTGTGAAACTAAAAAAAATGCTTTTGGTTTAGAAGATGAAATTTATGTTATTGCTGATTCACTTGAATATGAAGAACTTAAGTTAGCATTAGAATCCACGTTTGAAATAGAAATAAACACCCCTTTACCAGAAAAATTATTCACCCTAAAACCAGTTAGATTGAATTCTTTAGATAGAATTAAATTAAGAAAAAATATTATAATCATAGCACCACTATATTCACAATCTCAAACATCTAATTTCATAAATGAAATAGTAGATGATTCTATCGAATCTTTTTTTAAAGAAGAGCAAGATTTTTTTCTTATTCAAAATGATGTTTGGGCTAAAAATCAGATCGTTGCTATAATTTCTGCTCCATCTATCCAAGAATTAGAATTTAAAATTCTCAAAAACAAAGACAAATTATTATATAATTTCCAAAAGAAATCAAATGAAAGATTAAAAGAAAGTCTTTATAATTCTAGATACGAAAGAAAAGAAATAGAGGGTTTATTATTAAGAGATTTTGGCTGGGTTATTTATGTTCAAGCAGATTTTAAATTAGCTAAAAAAGATTCTACTAATAATTTTGTTTGGTTAAGACGCTCTCCTAATAGCGATATGGAAAGATGGATTTTTATACATTGGATTGATAATGCAAATCCGCTGTACTTAAACATTGATTCAATTATACAAATCAGAAATCGTTTGACTGAAAAATATTATCGCACCTCAGATGATTCTGCTTATGTAATTGTGGCTGAAAACTATTTAACTCATACTGAGGTGAATTTTAATAATCGTTATGCAATATTAACTCAGGGTCTTTGGGATTTGAATATAAAAGGTATGGGTGGTCCTTTTATTAATTATTCATTTTATGATGAAAATTCTAAAAGAATTTATATGCTTGATGGTTCTATATACGCACCTAAATATTATAAACGAAATCTTATACAGCAGGTTGATGTTTTACTGCAATCTTTTCTAACAAGGGAAGAACTTTCGCAGGAAAGAATTGATGAACTTATAAGTTCGATTGATGAAAAAGTAAAATATTAATTTTTACCTAAGTTGTTCAGGAATTATCAAATTGGGGTCTATATCTTTTGCTTTATCAATATAAATTTTAATTTTCTCATATCTGTTAAACATTTTTTCATATATTGCGCGATTCAATAACATTGTTGTAACAATATTTACAAGTCCAGATTGATATTTATCTTTAATTTTATCAATTCTAAATGTAAAATCTGGTAATGGAGCTTCAACATATTCTTTAGTTTTTACTACTTTAAAGGTTAGTAAGTAAGGTACTATATCATATCCTGCGGGTAATGTAAATTCTCCTCTTTGCATTTCATTATCAATTATTTCTGGAGTTAAGTGAAATTCTCTTTCATTAATATTAGTTGTAACTAAATTTGTCATTATTCTTCTATAAAGAGATTCGAGCAAATTTGAATTATAATTTTCTTTTCTTTCAAAAGGTTTTAAGGCCTTTAAAAATAAATCGATTTCAGTTTTAGTTCCTTTTAGTATTTTAGGATATTGATTCTCTATTTGATTAAAATACCAAGAACGTCTTAATAATTCTTTATCAATAACAACAACGTCTCTTCTATAATTTTCAACAAATTGAAAATAATATGATGGCGATATAAAATAATCCCATTGATATCCAAAGATAATAGAATTTGGGGGAACTGAGTTTAATAATGCTTTTGTATAATCTTCATATATGTAGTTATTTGATTGATTTACAACTGAATAGTTAAATGCTAATTGATTGAATGGAAACAGTAATAATAAAGCTATATAAAAACTCTTACTAAATTTTTGGTATTTGTCAATAAGCCATATCAAACCGAAAGTTGAAAATAAAGCAAGTGAGAAATATGAAAGAATAAAATACGAATCAATATCATTGATGTCATAATTGATTGAGTATAAAATTGTAAATAAAAATAATATTAGATTGAAAATGAAAAATTTTTTATAATATCGGAAAGTAGAAACTATACCAATAAAACTAATAAAAATAGTAAAGTAAAATTCTTTTGGAAGATTTGAAATAAAATATGCTAATTGTTTTTTAGCCGCATCCATAGATGTAAATAGCCATACTTGGTATTGAAATCCAGAGACGTGTCTAAGTAATCTTTCTAAATCTATAGGATTACCCCAGTTTAGTATTGGATTTTGAGCTGCTCGTAGTGGTAGATAAACATAAATTAAAATTATAGTTATTATAAAAATAAGAATCATAAATACTAATTGCTTTGTAAGTTTTGATTCTAATTTATTTTTTGAAAAAAATAAGTAAGCAGTAGCTGGTATAATTAATAATGTAGTCATATGATTTGTGAAACCTAATGCAAGAAAAAATGAGAACATCAACCAATAATGTTTGTTATTTGAGCTTATAAATGATTTGATTAACAAAGAAATAATCAAACTAAATAAAAGAATTTGAAGGCTGTAAACCTCAACGCTTGTACTTTGAAACCAGATTGTTTTCGAAAATGCTAAAATTAGCCCAGTTATTACAGATAGAAAAATTTTCTCAAATTCTGTAAGATTAATTTCTTTAATATTCTTCTGATTATTTTTCTTTTTTATTTGTTTTGATTCAAATCTAAAATAATTGAGGTTATCGAGAATGAATTTTACAGTTATTGTGAAAATCATAACAGCTAATGATACATAAATCATTGATAAAAAATTCATTTGAAAAATTTTTGAGTCAAATAAATTTATGTTTGAAAAAAGATATCCAAGTAAAGTGTAGAGCGGATAGCCCGTTGGATGAGCAATTCCTAAAGTAATCTGAACAGCTGCTAATTCTCCACTATCAATTTGAATTGTTGATGGTGCTATCGTCGTCAAATAAACAATTACCGTTAAAATTACCGTTATAACTGAAAAATATTTCGATAGATATTTCATAGTTTATTGAAATGTGTTATTAAAAATTCTGATGTTACTTTGAAAAACTTTTTTAAATAAATCTTGCAATTCATTAATAGATTTTTTTTCAAAGATTTCACTTAATATAAAAAAGTTTTCATCTTCAAAATCAATTTTAACCGATTTAGAACTTGAGACTATTTGATAGTAAATTTCAAATTTTTTCAATAAAATAAAGTTATTCTCAATTTCTCTAAACTGATTATTATGTTCTATCAAATAATTGATTCTTTCTATAGTAGAGTTTGAATAATAAGGTAAATTATTTAGATTTAATAAATAATAGTAGCCAATAATGAAAGCGATATCAATCAATCCACCAGAAACTTTTTTGAGATTTACTAAATATTCCGACGAGCCAACCAATTTATTTCGCATTTCTAATAATTCTTTTTTTATCACTTCATTATCAAGCATTAAAATTCTTTGTGATAATTTTTTAATAATTAAATCGAAATAATGTTTGTCACCGGCAATTAACATTGATTTTGAGTATGATAAAAGCTCCCATATACGAGCTCTTTTCTCTATGTAATTAATTAAATCATCAAAATTCCAAACTAATTGGCTGCTTCTACCTTCAGGTCTCAATCTACAATCAACTTCTATATTTAGTTCTGATTTTATTTTATTTAATAGATTTTGAAAATCATATTGAGCATCTATGAATTTTTCAATATTATTCGATACAAAAATTAAATCAATATCACTAAATAGATTCATTTCTTCAGTTGCAAAACTCCCAAATCCTAATACAACTAAATCTTTTACATAAGTTTTAATTCTTGGATCTTTTTCTATTAAATGTAAGATATTTTTAGAATAAAATTTAGTATTTAATTCAAAGAATTTTTTTAAATCAATTATTCCAGTTATAAATTGCAAACTAGAAGAAAACTTAAATAATAAGGGAATAAATTCTATGAGAGAACTTTCATTAATTTTAACAAAAGCGTTTCTTGAAATATAATAATCTCTGACGCTTTCATTTTCCAATAAGCAGTTTAATAAGAATTTGTATTTATCACATATTTCCAATGTAATATTTAAAAATTTTATGTCCTTAAATAAATCATACCAATATTGTGGAATAGAATAGGACTTAATTATTCTTACAAAGTTATCTAAAGTTTTATCAGGATTCTTTGAGTTACTTAAATAATTAAGTATATGATTGGATATTTGATTGAAAGAATTGATTGTATATTCATCAAATTTTTTTGAATGGACTGTGCTTACTCCAGTTGAAAGAAAAATATAATTTGAAATTGCCTTTTTTCTTTCTTTGAAATTTATTTTATCAAATAGATTATCAGTTTTATCTGAACTAATAATCTGGTTAAAAAAAGAAGAATTGAATTTTCTTTTATTTTCTATATCTTCTTTAAATGCCAAAGAACTTTTGTATTCTAAAAAGAAACTTAATTTTTCAAGAATTTCTCCATTATCAGGAATATGATGAGTTTGTAGGTTATTCATTAATTGAAGAAAATGTTCAATTTTTCTAAAAAGTATATAATTTGATTTTAGTGATTTAAATTCATCTTTTGTTATTAATTTTTTTTTAAAGAGTTTATTTAGTGCCTTTAGAGTGTTTTTTTCCCTTAATTCTTTGTCTTTACCTCCATTAAAGATTTGTAATGCTTGCACTGAAAATTCAATATCTCTAATACCACCAGATGATAATTTTATATTTACTTCATCTTTTAATCTTATCTCTATAGAATTCTTGATGTATTTAAGTTTATCAACAGGGGATGAGAAAAATGTTTTAGGATATATCAAATTCTGAATGTATTCATAAAATTTATTAAAAAGTTTTTTTGATCCACTTACAAAAGAAGATTTGATTAACATTTGTCTTTCCCAGAATTCACTCTGATGCTCATAATAATAAAGATATTCTGAAAGTGTGTTTACTAATTCAGAATTTCTACCATATGGTCGCAATCTAAAATCAATTCTATATAAATCGCCCTGTGGTGATATTTCAGATGATTTATTTATGAAGAGCTTTACAACTTCTTCGTAAACTTTATTGGTGTTTAAGTTGTTTGAAATTTGTAGATTGTATTCGGTAAATAAAATTAAGTCAATATCTGAACTATAGTTAAGTTCTTCGCCACCAAGCTTTCCTAAACTAATTAAACAATAATTAGGTAACTTGTTTATTTTGTACTTGTTTTTAATTTCTTTAATACATA
>Ga0308389_1002233_pt1 | contig 12308 bp, 9 predicted proteins | sample Hotspr2Sample148_FD_202362 | JGI IMG/M metagenome (GOLD analysis project Ga0308389, IMG submission 202362) | Hot spring phototrophic mat microbial communities from Mushroom Spring, Yellowstone National Park, Wyoming, United States - 20040719_148 ... | reverse complement strand
GACTGGCCAAGGGAACGCTGCCAGTTTGGACAGCATCTGGCGGCTACGAGGGGCCTGCTCTGGCAATGACTCAGGCATCCTTGTGGAACCATATACTTATCCTGTGGAAAACGCGGTCTGTCCGGCTAATTTGGACAGCACTGGGCAAGGGGAGATTAAACTTTTGTCTCTCAGGATCCGAAAAGACTGACAGAGATGGCTGACTCCAGAGAGAACTTCTACATCGTTGGTACACCTTAGATGTAGCAAAGGAGCGCCCCCGGATCGATGGAGAAACACGATCATGCAAGATCACGAAGTGATTCGGGAATTTATTGCCGAGAGTTTTGAGAACCTGTCTCGATTGGATCAGGAGCTGGTTGAACTCGAGAAGAGGCCAAAGGATGGGGCGCTGCTGGCCAATATCTTCCGCACGATTCACACCATAAAGGGAACGTGCGGCTTTTTGGGCTTCTCGACACTGGAAGCAATCACCCATCAAGCTGAGACTCTCCTGAGCCAGTTGCGCGATGGTCAGCGAGAGATGACCCAGTCGTTGGCCTCTTTGATTCTGGAAACGGTGGACGCGACGCGAAAGGTGCTTGCCTCGATTGAAGCCAGCGGCGAGGAGGGGAGCGACCGCTATGAAGAGTTGATGGAGCGTCTTCGGAAGGCGGCCGAGATGAAAGATGAACCCGTGCTTTCATCTGGCTTGGCAGATAGCGGTGCTCTGCGGGCCGCCCCCCAAGGCAGTGCCGACAGCCGGTCGGCTGCGGGCAGGAATACCGAGGATGAAGCAGCCAGGCCCTCTGCCGCTGCTGAAGCCAGCATTCGGGTCGGGGTCGGCTTGCTGGACAACCTGATGTGCTTGGTCGGCGAGCTGGTACTCACCCGAAACCAGATCCTTCAATACAACAACGATCGCGAGGATCCGGCTCTCAACGCGGCAGCGCAGCGGCTGAATCTCATCACATCCGAGCTGCAAGAGGGCGTGATGAAAACGCGAATGCAGCCGATCAAGATGGTTTGGAACAAGCTGCCGCGAGTTGTGCGGGACATGGCGGTCGCGCTTGGCAAGCAGATCTTGCTAGAGATGGATGGCGCCGATACAGAACTCGACCGCACAATTATTGAAGCCATCAAGGATCCGCTAATTCATCTGGTTCGAAATGCCTGCGACCACGGCATCGAGCCGCCAGAGGTGCGGGTGCGCGCGGGAAAGCCGCCTCAAGGAAGAATAACCCTTCGCGCCTATCACGAAGGCGGGCAGGTCAACATTGAGATTAATGACGACGGTTCGGGAATCGACGTTGCGCGTATCAAACAGAAGGCTATCGAGAAGGGGGTGCTCCGCTACGATCAAGCAGAATTGCTGAGCGAGCGCGAGGCCTTGAGTCTTATTTTTCAGCCCGGTCTCTCTACGGCTCAAACCGTTACGAACATCTCGGGACGCGGCGTTGGCATGGATGTTGTGAAGTCTCACATCGAGAGGATCGGCGGCAGTGTTGACGTCAGCAGTCGTCTCGGTCAGGGAACCGTCATTCGCCTTAAGATCCCGTTGACTTTGGCCATCATTCCCGGGCTGGTTGTTGGGCTCAACGAGCGGCGATCGGCTCCGCGCCAAGGTGACGGCAGCGGCATGTCTTTTGTGATCCCCCAAGTGAACCTCGTTGAACTGGTACGTCTCGAGGGGGCCCAGATTGGGGCTCACACCGAGCGGATCGGCAATATCTCGGTCTATCGGCTACGCGGCAATCTGCTGCCGTTGGTCAATCTGCGCGAAACCCTCGGCATCCCACCGATGGAACCGCAGAGTGGGGTGTTAAACATTGTTGTGGTCCAGGCTGAAGGCCGTCAGTTCGGGCTGGTTGTGGACAGCATCTTTGACACCCAGGAGATCGTGGTGAAGCCCTTGGGCAAGCAGTTGAAAGGGCTCAGCGTCTATGCGGGCGCCACAATCATGGGAAATGGTCAAGTGGCGCTCATCCTCGACGTCGTCGGCATTGCGCAGCGGTCAAAAATTCTGGCTGAATCCCGGCGTCAGACTCGCAGGCAGATCGAGCAGCACACTGTACGGTCTAAAAAGGAGCAGCAGAAACTCCTGCTCTTTCGGGCGGGTTCATTGGAACGTCTTGCCGTCCCGCTTGCCTTGGTCTCACGACTCGAGGAATTCCCCCGCCAGTCGATCGAGCATGCTGGCGGTCGCGAAGTGGTGCAGTACAGGAACTGCATCCTGCCGCTCGTGTCGATGCATGAGGTTGTGGAAGGTTGCGTGAGTTACGGAGGCCAACCGGCTGATCCATTGCAGGTGGTGGTTTTCAACGACGGAAACCGAAGCGTCGGGCTGGTGGTCGACGAGATACTCGACATTGTCGATGAGGAAGTCACCTCGCAGCACAAGTCAAGCTGCAAGGGGTTGCTCTGCTCGGCGGTGGTGGGCAAGCATGTGGTGGATTTCCTGGATCTCGGCCAGGTGATCCGGGCGGCGGACAGTCATTGGTTCCAGAGGGCGAACGGTGCGGATCGGTGCAAGAGGGTTCTTGTTGCAGAAGGTTCGTCCTTTGCGCGCACACTGATCCGCAGCGGCCTGGAGATGGGAGGGTACAACGTCTTGGAAGCCGCAGATTTGCAAGAGGCTCTTCGTCGGCTGGAGCAAGAGCAGGTTAACGTCGTGGCAGCGTCCCTTGATCTTCCGCCCTCGGGCGGCTCCGCTCTGGTCGAAGCCATGCAACGGCGTCCGGAGTGGAAGTCGATACCTGTCCTAGCGCTTGCTGACGCTGCGGACCGTTCCCGGGTGCGGGAGAGTGGTACGGGCGGTTTCCGGGACTGCCAGGCGAAATTCGACCGGGAAGCGATGCTCGAATCGCTGGCACGGTTGACCTCCGCCCTCGCTTCCGCAGAGGCCGCGCCGCTCGGCGCAGGAAAGGACTAGCTAAACATGGCAAGTTTGGCCGAGAACGAGAAAACGAAACCCATCCAGACTGGTGGATACTTCGCCACTTTCTTCGTAGCGGACCTTTTCTTTGGCGTGGATGTGCTCCGCGTCCAGGAGGTGCTGCGTTTCCAGCAAATGACGCGCGTCCCGCTTGCGCCTGAGGTGATCGAAGGTTTGATCAATCTGCGCGGCCAAATCGTCACGGCAATCGACATGCGTCGGCGCCTGCACATGCCGCCGCGATCCGGCGATGAAGCGCCCATGAACATGGTCATTCGAACGGAAGACGGTGCCGTCAGCCTGCTTGTAGACGAGATTGGCGAAGTCTTGGAGGTTGACGCTACCGTCCACGAACAACCGCCAGAGAATCTTGATTCGGCGACGCGTGAACTCATCCGCGGGGTGTACAAGATGAAGGACCGTTTGCTGCTGGAGCTCGACATTGACAGAGCAGTCGAACTTGGCACCGGGAGGGTCTGAATAGGGCGTTTGCGTTCTTTTTCAGACTCAGAGACCTGCCAGATTGACCTCATTGCGCCGGCGACGGCGTTAAACGGACACTAAACGGTACTCAAACATGGAGGAAGAACTCACAATGGCAAGAACAGTACGTAATAGTCGGAGTGTTGGGCCGGCCGGGACCCCGTCCGCAAGCGCCGGCTTGTTGGAACACAAACCAGACGTGATGAGCTTGGGCCTGGACAGGGAAAGCCTCTTCGATCTGGTTCCACAGCCGGTAATCCTCATGGATCCTGATCACACAATTCTGCGGCTCAACCAGGCAGCTGCTAAAGCGGCAGGAATGTCGCCAGAAGATTGTGTTGGATTGAAATTCTGGGACTTGTTTGACAATCCGGATTGCCGTGCTGGCAGATGCGCCTTGGCTCGGGCTGTCGAGAGCCGAACCACGTGCACCGGTGAGGCGTTCCCGATGATCCGAGGCCAGAAGACTGCTGTACGGGTGACGGCGGCTCCGTTGTTCGGCGCGGATGGCAAGGTGGCCGCAGTTCTCGAACTCGTCTATCCGCTTGGGACTGAGATGCAGGCCATTGAGGAAATCTTCCGCCTGTCTGGCGCCGTGAAAGAGGGCAGGCTGGGCTCGCGCATAGACGGGAGCTCTTTTGAGGGAACCTACCGGCAGCTTGTGGACGGGATCAACGCCATTCTGGATGCGGTTATGGGCCCGCTGAATTTAGCTTCCGATTATGTCTGCCGGATTGCAAAAGGCGACATCCCACCGAAGATCACCGATAGCTACTACGGTGATTTCGACCTAATCAAGAACAACTTGAATCATCTTATCGATGCGACAATTCAGATCACCGAAGTCGCCAAGCGGCTCTCCGTGGGGGATACGAATGTCACGATCGAGAAGCGGTCCAACACTGATGAAATGATAGAAGCCATCCAGAACGTGATCGCTAATGCTCGACACGACGCTTGGTGTGTGCAGCAAATCTCGCAGGGCAATCTCGACATCGACATTAAGGTGATGTCTGAGCAAGATGTGATGGCAAAAAGCAACGTCCGTCTGCGTGACACCTTGAAGGGCGTAGTGGCAGAAATCGCCAGTCTGGCTCAGGCGGCGGTGGAAGGCAGGCTGCGCACGCGCGCCGATGCCAGCCAGTACCAGGGCGCATATCGCGAGATCATCGAAGGCATCAACAATGCCTTGGATTCTCTTGTGGGCCATATTGATTCAATGCCTGCCCCGGCATTCATTGTGGATAGGAACTTCGGAATCCGCTACATCAACAACACTGCAGCCGGTCTTGTCGGGCTGTCTCCGCAAATAGTTGAAGGGACTAAGTGCTACGATCATTTTAAAACGCCCCATTGCCAGACAGATAAATGCGCTACAGGACAGTGCATGCAAAAAGGCATGGCGGTCACAGCGGAGACGGAAGCTCGCCCCCAAGGCAAGCTCTACGAGATTTCGTACACTGGTGTACCCGTAAAGGATGCAGAGGGCAGAACAATTGGCGGATTAGAGATTATTACCGATTTAACTGCAATCAAAGCCGCGGCACGCGTGTCTGACAAGCAAGCGGCCTATCAGGCAGCTGAAGTCCAAAAAGTTGTGGTAAACCTCGGCAAACTGGCTGAGGGGGTGCTTGATGTGGAAACTGACATTGCTGCAGCCGATGAAGACACGCGGGTGATCGCTGAGAATTTTGGCAGGATCGGTGACGCTTTGAATCGCACTGCCCGAGCTGTTAGAGATTTGACCAAGGATATGGAAGCGTTGGTAAAAGCTGCGGTGGCGGGACAATTGGCCAGCCGCGCTGACGCTGGCAAGCACCAAGGGGCTTACCGCGAGATCGTGGAGGGCGTCAACCGGACTCTCGACGCAGTCATCGAACCGATCCAAGAGGTGTCTTCGGTCGTTGGCAGGATAGCGTCCAAGGATCTGACTGCGCGGGTTCAGGGAGACTACAAGGGTGACTTCGCAAAGCTGAAGCTGGATGTAAACAAGATGGCGGATGATCTCCAGGAAAGCATTCGTGCCTTCAGCCGAGAGACGCAGAACGTTTCGGCAGCGGCCGAGGAACTCACAGCGGTAAGCCAGCAGATGGCCGGCAACGCGGAGGAGACGGCGACCCAAGCCAACGTTGTGTCGGCCGCCAGCGAGCAGGTGTCCGGCAATGTCACCTCCGTGGCTTCGGCTTCGGAGCAGATGCAGACCTCCATCCGCGAGATTGCAAAGAACGCAAACGAGTCGGCCCGTGTGGCCAAGCACGCCGTGAGCGTGGCGCAGTCGACCAATGACACGGTGAAGAAACTGGGCGAGTCCAGCCAGGAGATCGGCAATGTGATCAAGGTGATCACCTCGATCGCGCAGCAGACCAACCTGCTCGCTCTCAACGCCACGATCGAGGCGGCGCGAGCCGGGGAAGCTGGCAAGGGGTTCGCGGTGGTGGCCAACGAGGTGAAAGAACTGGCCAAGCAGACGGCAAAGGCCACCGAAGACATCAGCCGCAAGATCGAGGCGATCCAGGGCGACACCAAAGGCGCAGTGAAGGCTATCGAAGAGATTGGAACGATCATTAGTCAGATTAACGACATCTCGAACAGCATCGCGTCTGCGGTAGAAGAACAGACGGTCACCACCAACGAAATTGGCCGCAGCGTCACAGAGGCGGCCAAGGGGGTTAACGACATTGCCAAGAACATCGCGGGGGTCGCCGTGGCTGCGAAAAACACAACGCAGGGCGCGGCCGACACGCAGAAGGCTGCGCAGGAGCTCAGCAAGATGGCAGCCCGACTTCAAACTGTTGTTTCGCAGTTCCGGGTTTGATCGAACGGTCTCGTGCCCGAAAGAGGAGGCCGATGTGTCGACGACGAGCCTCCGCCTCCGGCCGAGCGAAGAGAATAACATTCCAGCGGAGATGCATGAGGTGCAGAACCCGACGGCAGGGTTTGCCCGGGTCCACCTCAGGCTTCGATTGGTTGTTGTGAACAATCAGCCGCACAGCGCGGGATGGCAAGCGCGGTGCAGTGCCGTGAGCAACGAAAAGGCAGGGAGGAAACAAAGAAGGCAGAACCTAACAGGTCGCTGAAATACGGTCAAAACTTTGAGCGCGCCAACGAAAAATCAACAACTTGCGCGTACTTTTTTGTGACCGAGCAGGCTATTTCAGCGACCTGCTAACAGCGCAGGATGGCAAGCGCGGTGCAGTGGCGTGAGCAAAGAAAAGGCAGGGAGGTAACAAAGATGGCAGAACTTGGGAATCGGGAAGCTTTTCCGGGTGCAACCGATACAGTCACCCCGACAAGAGCAATCAAGCCAACAAAGTCCGGCGGGGGCCTACATACGCCGGCAACAGAGGGAAACCGGCCAAGAGGCGCCGCTTGGTACATGCGCGGAGACGAGAACGCGAGCCATGGTGCTTGGCCGGATGTCGGAGAGCGCAGTCTGGTCCACCAATTCCACATCGACGAGCGCTCGTTGGGCGAGCGCCGTCAGTTCGTGCGGCTAGACTCCCATGACAGGGAGTTGCTGATGCAGCTAGTCCCTTGGGTTCGCAATGTCGCGCCCGAGGTCGCCAAGGAATTCTATGACTGGCAGTTCGGCTTCGACCCGACCCGGCGTTTCTTTGAGCACTTTGCTCGGGAAAAAGGTATCAGTGTTCAGACGTTGCGGGCACGCTTAGAGGCGACTCAAGCTGAATATCTGATCGAAGTTTTTGCCGGTGCGGCGATCGACTGGGACGCGAAATATTTCGAAAAACGGCTTCAGGTCGGAGCCGTTCACGACCGGATCAACCTGCCGTTCAAGTGGTATGTCGGAGCCTATGCAGAATATGACCGGCTGCTGGCGCAGAAGCTGCGGCGCGATTTTGACGATGAGGCTTTTGTACAACGTGTGGAGCAAGCCGTACGCAAAGTATTCAACCTCGACCTCCAGGCGATCGGTGACAGTTTTGTCCTGAGCACCCTGCAGACGATGCTGCGTCCCATTGGCTTGGGACTGCAGGACATTGCAGAGTCGGGGGATCTGACCGACCAAGTTGGTTCGATTAAGAAGTTCCTTGGAGACCAGATCGAAGTGTTTCTCGCAGACATGAAGCACATGGCGTTTGAGCAGGAGAGGGGCAACATGGACGCGCGTTTGTCCTCAGCTCGGCTCAGCGGCAGGCTGCGAGAGCTTGCGGAAGGCCTCAATGGAATGGTTGAGAGCTACATAGGGCTCCTCCAAAAGACAATGGCATGCGTGGCCGAGTTCGGGAAGGGCAATTTTGATGCGCCACTGGAGGCTTTCCCGGGCAAGAAGGCTTTCATCAACCAGATCGTCGAGCAGGTCCGGTCGAACTTGAAGACCCTGATTCAGGACGTGAACGGCCTGATCGACGCGGCGGTAGAGGGGCAACTGGCAACGCGCGCCGACGCTGGAAAACACCACGGTGATTTTCGGCGAATCGTCGAGGGTATCAACCAGACTCTTGACACCGTGGTTAGGCCGATTCAAGCCGTATCGGAAGTCGTGGGCCGCATCGCGGCCAAGGACCTCACAGCTGAGGTCACGGGCGATTACCGGGGCGACTTTGCCAAGTTGAAGCGGGACATCAACCAGATGGCGGCTGATTTGAGGGAGAGTATCCGGCATTTCGGGCAAGAGACGCAGAACGTTTCGGCAGCGGCCGAGGAACTCACGGCGGTAAGCCAGCAGATGGCCGGCAACGCGGAGGAGACGGCAACCCAAGCCAACGTGGTGTCGGCCGCCAGCGAGCAGGTGTCCGGCAATGTCACCTCCGTGGCTTCGGCTTCGGAGCAGATGCAGACCTCCATCCGCGAGATTGCAAAGAACGCAAACGAGTCGGCCCGTGTGGCCAGGCACGCCGTGAGCGTGGCGCAGTCGACCAATGACATGGTGAAGAAACTGGGCGAGTCCAGCCAGGAGATCGGCAATGTGATCAAGGTGATCACCTCGATCGCGCAGCAGACCAACCTGCTCGCTCTCAACGCCACGATCGAGGCGGCGCGAGCTGGGGAAGTTGGCAAGGGGTTCGCGGTGGTGGCCAACGAGGTGAAAGAACTCGCCAAGCAGACGGCAAAGGCCACCGAAGACATCAGCCGCAAGATCGAGGCGATCCAGGGCGACACCAAGGGCGCAGTTAAGGCTATCGAAGATATCAGCTCAATCATAAACCAAATCAACGACATCGCCAACAGCATCGCGTCTGCGGTAGAAGAACAGACGGTCACCACCAACGAAATTGGCCGCAGCGTCACAGAGGCGGCCAAGGGGGTTAACGACATTGCCAAGAACATCGCGGGGGTCGCCGTGGCTGCGAAAAACACAACGCAGGGCGCGGCCGACACGCAGAAGGCTGCGCAGGAGCTCAGCAAGATGGCAGCCCGACTTCAAACGGTTGTTTCGCAGTTTCGAGTTTGACCCCAGGGCAGTTGTGGCGGGACAGGGCGGCCTTGGTTCCGTGCCAAGGCCGCTTTCCCCATGCACGGACTATCAGGCGCAGGTGAGACGATGCGAGAGACGATGCGAAAAGCACTAGTCGTGGACGATTCGAAAGCCGTACGGATGATCCTCGGCAAGATTCTGAGAGAGCTCGGCTTCGAGGTCTGTGAGGCGGCCAACGGCGCAGAAGCGCTGCGGCTCATCGAGGAGGATAAAAACTCCGTTCAGCTCGTGTTGGCGGACTGGAATATGCCCGAGATGAACGGGATGGACTTGTTAAAACATCTTCGTCAGGATCAAGAGCTCTCGTCGCTGGTGGTCCTCATGGTCACCACCGAGACAGAGTTGCCACAAATGGCAGCTGCGCTGGAAGCAGGCGCCAATGAGTATGTGATGAAACCTTTCAACAGGGACATCCTTATCCACAAGCTTCAACTTGCCGGGATTCATCCGCAGGGGGGAGAGACATGGCTGCCGTGAAGAAAAGAATCCTCCAACCGGGCGAGCGGATCCGGGTGCTGGTTGTGGACGACTCCGTGGTAATCCGCCGCCTGGTCACGCATGCGCTGGAGCAGGATCCCAACCTGCACGTGGTGGGCACGGCATCGAATGGCGCTCTTGCCCTGCAAAGAATCCCACAGTTGAATCCGGACGTTTTGACGTTAGACATCGAGATGCCCGTAATGGACGGGCTGGAAACGTTACAGCGCGTGCGCCGCGAGTATCCGCATCTTCGGGTGATCATGTTCAGCACGCTGACCGAGCGCGGTGCGACTGTGACGCTTGAGGCCTTGACGTTAGGGGCGGACGACTACGTTGCAAAGGCCTCCAATGAAGGCTCGCTCGATCGCTCGATGGCGCGCCTGCGTGAACAGCTTATCCCGAAGATCAAGCAGTTTTTCGGCCTCCCGGAGTCCAGCTTGCACAATCTGGCACCTTGCTTGCCATCACCGCCCGGCGCCTCGCCAAGCGCAACGACGAGGCCCAAGGCAGTGGCGATCGGGGTGTCCACCGGAGGCCCAGCCGCGCTCGGGGCGATACTTCCGGAATTGCCAGCCGAGTTCCCGCTACCGGTGCTCGTCGTGCAACACATGCCGCCGCTGTTCACCCGTTTTCTTGCCGAGAGGCTGGACTCGACCTGCCGACTTCGGGTCGAGGAAGCCCGGCAAGGCATGCCCGTAGAGTCCGGACGGATTCTGGTCGCGCCAGGAGATTTACACATGCGGGTGACCGCCAACGGCACCGGCATCCACATCTGCCTGGATCAGTCCCCGCCGCAGAATTCGTGCCGACCGTCAGTCGATGTTCTGTTTTCCTCGATGGGTGAGGTGTTTGCCGGAGGTGTTGTGGCCGTGATTCTGACTGGGATGGGGCAGGATGGATTGCGGGGGGCCCAAATACTCAAAGCACGGGGAGCTACGATCCTAGCACAGGACGAGGCCTCGAGCGTGGTTTGGGGTATGCCGGGCGCAGTGGTACACGCCGGCCTTGCCGACCGCGTGCTGCCGCTCGACAAGGTGGTTCCGGAAATCTTGCGCCTGACCGGCAGTACTTAGCAGGTCGCTGAAATGCCCTGCTCGGTCACAAAAAAGTACGCGCAAGTTGTTGATTGTTCGTTGGCGCGCTAAAAGTTATGACCGTATTTCAGCGACCTGGTGAGGTTGAAATGCATGCAGGGGCTTGGCTCGATGGCGGAGATCGATTCCACCAATTATAGGTTTCTACAAGAGTTTGTCCATACGCATGTAGGCCTCGTGCTGCATGATGACAAACATTACCTGGTCGAGAGCCGACTCGCGCCGATCGCCAGGCAACTTGGCCTCGGATCGATCAACGATCTGTGCGTGCTCATCCGCACGACCCATCAGCCGGAAATAAGCCGCCGGGTCGTTGAAGCAATGACGACCAACGAAACCTATTTTTTTCGAGATCCGTCGCATTATCAGGCGATTGAAACCGTGCTCTTGCCGCGGCTTAAGGAAAGCCGCTCGCAGACGAAGAGACTCCGGTTCTGGTCGGCTGCGGCCTCGACGGGCCAAGAGGCTTACAGCTTGGCCATGCTTCTGGTCGAGCAAGGCCTCGGCGATTGGAACATTGAAATCCTTGGCACCGACATTGCTACTGAGGTGTTACAGCGGGCGCGCTCCGGCAAATACCAGCAGATTGAAGTGAACCGCGGCTTACCCGCAGCGCTGTTGGTGAAGCACTTCCGCCGCTCCGGCGTGGATTGGGAGTTGAGCGAGTCCATTCGCCGAATGGTGCGCTTTGAACAGTTCGACTTGCGGCAAAGCATGTGCAAGTTCGGCCCGTTTGATCTCGTGTTCTGCCGTAACGTGTTGATCTATTTCGACGCTGAAACCAAAAGGAAAATCCTGCAACAGATCCACGGAACTCTTTACCCTGGAGGGTGGCTACTGCTTGGGGGCGCCGAAACGGCTTTCGGCGCAGAGGAGTGGTACGAAAGGCACAGTATTGGAAACGCCATTGTTTATGTTGCCCGATGAGAGGACGCCTGTGAGTTGCGACACGAGAGTGGAAATAAGGCCCGGCGAACTGGCTCAAATCGTAAAATCGGTGTTTGAAACCATGATGGGGCTCGATACGGTCCAAACCGAGGCGCAGTGGACCCCAAGTAGGGACCGCCTGACATCGGCTGTCCACTTGGCCGGTGAGTGGAACGGCGCAGTCGTGCTGGAATGCACTGCGAGCCAGGCTTGCCGGTTCGCGGGCCGCTTCCTGTCCATGCATCCGCCCTGCGCTGTGAACGACGAGGTACGCGACGTGTTAGGGGAATTGGCGAACATGATTGGTGGAAACCTGAAATGTCTTCTTGCGCAAGGGATACGACTTTCCATGCCCACCGTCATGGATGGGTCCGATTATGGCCTTCCTATCTGTTGGCCAGAAGTGAAGGAACGCATATCCTTCCAGTGCGATGAAGGTGTATTTTGGGTTACTGTCCTGGCATTGCCATCATGAAGGAAGAGTGCTCCAAAGTAGCCGGACAGACCGCGTTTCCACAGGATAATGCCATTGATTCCCGCATAATACAGTGTCACCTTTTTAGGGTGCGCTGCTGTCCAAACTCAGGTCCACTCCAGCGCCAACTGCTCAGCCGCATACAGCTCCGGCGGCGATTCGAAGGGGTGGTTGAGCCACGTCATCAAGTCCCTGTAAACAAAAAGCTGTTGCCGCAGCAGCGCCACCAGGTTGGACAAACTCCAGCCGAACGTGCTCCGCATCCGCAGCCACCGCACCAGCAGCATCGCAATCCGTGCTGTCCAAATCTGCACCAGCACGGCGTTGGCCGTCGTCCCCACGAAGGTCTTGATCCGCAGCGGCTGCTGTATCGCACCCGATTTCCTGGACAGTTTTTTTGATTATCATCATGCAGCAGCCTCAAGGGCAAGCAGCCTCTGACGAGCCTGCCGCGGGGATTGGAAGCTGAGCCTCTCCACGAGCCAGTGGTCGTTGTAC